>CABEDX010000191.1_pt1 | contig 54906 bp, 50 predicted proteins | sample 3132991 | NCBI WGS metagenome assembly CABEDX01 (sample SAMEA5534332, study PRJEB31848) | metagenome | biome: tundra; feature: field; material: soil | place: USA | collected 2013-05 | depth 0.15 m
CTCAAGCCACGACGGCGGCGTCATGGCAGAAGGTGATCCTCGACCGGTGGCTCCCATCGGAGCAGGGCGACGTCCGCGACCTGGCGCAGGTGCGCCCGCATGGCATCAGCTGCGCCTGACGTCTGCCCTGCCTCGATCGCCTCGAGGATGCGTCGATGGGCCAGCAGCGAGTTCTTCGGCCGGTCCGGCTCGCTGAGAGATTCCAGGCGACTCTCGTGGATCGCCTCGGCGAGGCCGTCGATGACGTGCTCCAGCACCTTGTTATTGCCGGCACGGTGGACCGCATGATGAAACGCGGCATCACCGTTAATCCCAAGCCCCGCCGACGCGATCTCAGCCTCCATCGCAACCAGCGCAGCCCGCATCGCCGCGATGTCCTCAGGCCCGCGCCGGATGGCCGCGAGCTCGGCGAGGCGTACCTCGAGCAGCTCGCGAGCCTCGAGCACCTCGGGAAGCCGGCGACGCCGTTCCACGAGCTTGTGCAGCACGCCGCCGAATCCACGGCTGCGACGGAGGAAAACGCCACCGCCGTGGCGCACCTCGATGAATCCCTGGGCCTCGAGAACCGCGAGCGCCTGACGCAGCGAGGCCCGGCTGACCTGGAGGCGCGACGCCAGTTCGCGTTCGGGCGGGAACCGCTCCCCAACCTCGAGGTTGGTGCGGATCACGAACTCTCCCAGACGCTCGACGAGGTCCTCGTACAAGCGCGTGCGCCCCAGTGGACGGAGCGGCGAGGTGTCGAGGGTCACGCGAGGAATTATGCGCGTAAAAATTGGACTATCCACTGAGCCATTGACATAGTTGTCCACGTCGGAGCAGAATCCCGCCAGTATCGGGTACGGCCCTTCGCCGGGCCACTGACGGAGGTTGGACAGTGTCGCCGACAGTCTTGGCCCGGAACCCGCAAACACGTGCTCCGAAACGTCTCCTCACCGCCATTGCGGTGGCCGTTGTCGTCGCTGCCTGCGGCAGTTCCACGCCGTCCGGCAGTTCGGGCGGTGGCAACATCAAGACCGACAGCGCGGGCCACGTCTCGTTCGGCGTGCTCTCGTGCTTCACCGGCCCGCTTGCCGTCCTCGGGCAGGCGATGCTCCAGGGATCACAGGTCGCCCAGAAGGTGATCAACGACTCGGGTGGTGTGCTCGGAAAGCAGCTGGACCTCAGTCACGCGGACACGCAATGCGATGAGGCGGATGCGGTACCCGCGGTGCGTCAGCTCCTTTCGACGGACAGCGTCAGCGGCATCATCGGGCCGGAGACCCAGGAGATCGCCGCGGTGTCGCCGATCGTGAGCGCCGCCAAGATCCCCACTGAGTTCCAGGGCGGGAGCACCGCCTTCGACAAGAACACCAACCAGTACCTGTGGCGCGACAGCCCGTCGGATTCGCAGCTCGGCGTCGCCATGGCCCTCTTCGCCAAGCAGAAGGGCTACAAGACGGCGGCGCTGCTGTTCTCCTCGGACATCGCTCAGCAGACGATTCCCAAGCCGATCACCGCGACATGGGAGAAGTTCGGCAACAGCATCGTGTCCAACATCACGGTTGCGCCCGGGCAGACCTCGTACCTCACCGAGGTCCAGCAGATCATCGCCGCGCACCCCGACGTCATCTTCACCCAGCTCGATCCACAGACGGCGGCGGTCATGTTCCAGAACTTCAAGGAGCTCGACAACCTCGCCATCCCGATCGTGGGCACTGACGTGACCAGCGGGAACGACTACCTCAAGGCGATCACGTATTCGATCGCTCATGCGCACCTCGTCTCGGTGTACGGCACCAATGCAACCGGCGCCGCCGCGGACAACTTCGCTGCGGCATTCGCGGCGCAGAACGGCGCCAATGCGCAGCCGATCGCCGGCGCCAACTACGCCTACGACGCGGTGTTGAGCCTCGCGCTCGCCATGGACAAGGCGGGCACCACCGACGGTCCGGCGGTGATCGCTGACATGAAGCAGGTGACCAACCCGCCCGGGACACCGTGCGACACGTACAAGGCGTGCCTCGCGGGGATCAAGGCTGGGACCAAGATCAAGATGGACGGGGCCAGTGGCGACCTCATCTTCAACAGCTTCAACAACGTCTTTGGCCCGTACGGAGCCTTCCAGGCCGACGCCACCAGCGGCGCCGAAGCCCAGATTGCCCTCCTCTCCGCCACGGACCTTGCGGCTGCAACTCCCTGACGCTGACGCCTCGGGGGTAACGCGCCGCCGCGCCGCGCGCTGCCCCCGAGGCGTCGCCCTGCTCGCGCCGTCCAGTCAAATCGTTGGAGAATCGGTCTAAGTGCACGAGGCTCTCCTCACCCTGGGCTTTGGCTTGGTCGCCGCCGCGATCCTCTCGCTCTCGGCCCTTGCGTTCACGCTCGAATATTCCGTGACCAACGTGGCCAATCTCTCCCACGGTGAGATCCTCACGGTCGGCGCGTACTGCGCGTATCTCGTGCAGCAGCATGGCGGTGGCGTCATCCTCTCGGGACTGGCTGCCGCCGCCGGCGGTGGTCTGCTTGCCCTCGCCGTGCACAACGGTGTCGTCGATCGATTCGTGCGCAGGGGGATCGGCGGGCTGCCCACCTTTATCGCCACGCTCGGTGTCTCGCTCGTCATCCAGAACGTGCTGGTGATCATCTTCGGTGCGTCCAACCTCGGGTATGCGGTCCCGCAGGGTGCGCCGCGAACCGTCGGTCCCTTCCTGTGGACCGACACCGAGATTCAGATCATGGTGTCCACGGTGGTGATCACTGTCTTGCTCTACGTGATCATCGTGCACACGCGCTTCGGCAAGTCACTCCGTGCGGTCTCTCAAAACCGTTCGCTGGCAAGGGTTTCCGGGATCAACGCGAATCGCGTCGCGGCGCTGACGTGGCTGCTTGCCGGGCTGATCGGCGGCTATGCCGGCTTCATCCTTGCCGAGAGCGTCGGCACCTTCAGCCCCTATTCCGGCTTCAGCTTCTTCCTCATCACGCTCACTGCCGCCGTTGCCGGCGGTCTGGGCAGAGCGGTGGGCACGCTGGTGGGCGGGATCATCGTCGGTATCGCGCTGGAGTTCTTCGGCGGGTACGTCAGTGCGAGCTACAACCTGGCGTTCGCCTTCGCGATCCTCTCGCTGGTGATCCTCGTCCGTCCGCGGGGGCTCTTCGTCGGCGGGAGGCGGAGCGTCTTCGAATGATCGACTACCTGGTCACGGTCCTCACCGAGGGGTCGATCTTCGCGATCATGGCGCTCGGACTCAATATCGTGTGGGGCTGGTCGGGCGATTTCGATCTTGCCTTCTACGGCTATGTCGCGCTCGGCGCATACATGACGCTGGTTCTGACCGTCGGGCCCGCAACCAACCCCACCACCTACATCCTCGGCCTGACGCTGCCCTTTCCGCTCGCTGTGGCGCTGGCCGTCGTCAGCGCCATGGTGCTCGCGCTCATCGTCGGGGCAATCGCACTCCGACACCTGCGCGGCATCTACTTCTCCATCGTCACCCTCGGCGCGGTGTATGTCCTCTACGTCGTCACCGGCCAGTATGTGCCGCTGTTCAACGGGTACAACGGAGTCTCCGGTCTGTTCGACCCGATGGGTGACGTTCTGGGGCTCGACTACTCGAGCTATTCATTCTTCTACCTCGGCCTGTGCATTGCCGTCCTCATCATTGTTTTGCTGCTGACCACGCGGCTGAACGGCAGCCGTTTCGGCCTCGCACTGCGCAGCCTGCGAGAGGACGAGCGTGCAGCCGCAGCGTTCGGTAGAGACATCTACGTGACGAAGCTCAAGGCGTACGTCCTCGGCGCCGGACTCGGAGGGTTGGGAGGGGCGCTCTACGCCGGATATCTCACCGCCTTCAATCCGTCGGCGTGGTCACCGGTGGAGACGATCATCCTGTACGCCGCGATCCTCGTCGGCGGCCGGGGGAGCACGCGCGGTGTCGTCCTCGGCGTCGCCGTCATGGTGATGGGGCTCCAGGAGGCCACCCGTTACCTGCCCGAGATCGCCAACCAACCCAGCTTCGCCCCAGCGCTGCGGCTGATCATCACAGGCGTCGTCCTGGTGCTGTTCATCCGATTCCGGCCGCAGGGCATCCTTCCCGAGCGCCGGTTTCGCGACAAGGACCCCGCCGGGAAGGGTGACGCCGCCGCCGTCGAGCCTATGGTCGCCGGCCCCAAGCTCGATACCGGGGCGGCATGACCGCGCTGCTGGAGGTGCAGGAGCTGCACAAGCATTTCGGTGGTGTGCAGGCGGTCAACGCGTGCTCCTTCACCGCCGCCGAAGGGCAGATCACCGGCTTGATCGGCCCGAACGGTGCCGGCAAGAGCACCGCCATCGATCTCATCTCCGGCTTCAAGATTCCGGATTCGGGGAAGGTCCGCTTCGAGGGCCGGGAGGTGCAGGGCAAGACCCCTCACGTCATCTCTCGAATGGGCCTCATCCGGACGTTCCAGAGCCCACGCGAGTGGCCCGGTCTGAGCGTGCTCGAAAACCTGATCCTCGCCTGCTTCGAGCCGCGTCGCGAGCGGTTCTGGCGATCACTGCGCGGTCCGTCGCGAGCTGAGAAGGAAAAGGCCAGTGAGCAGTTGGTCGAAGCCCGAGCCATCCTCGATGAGTTCGGGTTGTTCCACTTGCGAAATGAGCGTGCCGGCAACCTCAGCGGCGGTCAGAAGCGCCTCCTGGAGTTCGCACGGATGCGCATGGCCAAGCCACGCCTGGTGATCCTCGACGAGCCGATGGGTGGGGTCAACCCGGTCCTCGGTGAGCGGATGGCGGCCGCCGTTCTCGGTTTCGTCACGGCCGGCACATCGGTGGTCATCGTCGAGCACAACCTTCCTTTCATCGAGCGGGTCACCGACCAGGTGGTGGTGATGGCCGAGGGACGGGTGATTGCGGAGGCTCCATTCGATCGGCTGCGCGGCAACCCGGCCGTCGTCGATGCTTACCTTGGAGAGCTGCCTACCTATGACGACGCTGAGTCCTGATCCGGTATCGGCGGAAACGGCGACCGTCGCCGCCCTCGACGTCGCCGGCCTCACCGCCGGCTATGGCGGTGCGCCGATCGTCGAAAGCGTGAGCATCCGCGCCCACCGAGGTGCCATCACCGCGATCGTCGGCCCCAACGGCGCGGGAAAGTCCACCTTGCTCAAGGCAATCGCGGGTGTCATCCGCTCGAGTGCGGGCACGGTCACCGTCGAGGGCAAGGACGCCACGGGACTCCCGTCGGAGAAGCTCGTGCGTCGTGGCATCGCCTACGTCCCGCAGGTTGCCAACGTCTTTCCCCAGCTGACGGTGCAGGAGAACCTGGAGATGGGCGGGTACAGCCGCAGGCATGGGCTGCGCGAGCGCGCCGACGAGTTGTATCAGCTCTTTCCCGACCTCAAGCTCGCCCACCGTCGCCATGCCGAGACGCTGAGCGGCGGTCAGCGCACCATGCTCGCCATGGCTCGCGGGCTCATGGTGGATCCCGCTGTGCTGCTCCTCGATGAGCCATCGGCCGGTCTCTCGCCGAAGTTCCAGAGCGCTGTGTGGGAGCGTATCGAGCAGGTGCGTGCCACCAACGTTGCGGTCGTTGTCGTCGAGCAGAACACGCGTGAGACCCTTCGTCATGCGCAGTGGGCATACGTACTGGTGCTCGGCAGGAACCGTCTTGACGGGAAGGGAAGAGACCTGCTGCACAACGACGAGGTCGTCAACCTCTACGTCGGCGTGCTGTCCTAGGAGACGCTGGTCGATGGATCCGGAAGTCGCGAAGTCTCCGCCGTCCGGCCCGCTCGCCGGAGTGCGCATCCTCGACCTCTCGCGCATCCTGTCCGGTCCGTTCGCCACCATGATCTTTGCCGACCTCGGTGCCGACGTGATCAAGCTCGAGAACCCGCGCACTGGCGACGACACCAGGGAGTGGGCGCCGCCGTACCAGGGCGATCAATCCGCGTACTTCCTTTCGGTGAACCGCAACAAGCGGGGCATTGCCGTCGACCTCAAGGCCGCGCAGGGACGCGAGGTCGCGCTGCGCCTGGTGGATCGGGCCGATGTCCTCGTCGAGAATTTCCGGCCCGGAACGGCCGCGCGGCTGGGCCTCGGCTACGACGACCTCCACGCTCGCAATCCGGGGTTGATCTATGCATCGATTTCGGGATTTGGTCAGACCGGCCCGTACGCGAGCGAGCCCGGGTACGACGCCATTGCGCAGGCGCTGGGCGGCATCATGAGCGTCACCGGGGAAGCTGATGGGGAGCCGGTGCGCGTCGGCAATTCCGCGGCCGACCTCAGTGCGGCGATGTGGGCCGCGATCGGCATCCTTGCCGCCCTGCATGCCCGCCACACCAGCGGTTGCGGCGAGTGGATCGACATCTCGCTGCTCGATGGCCAGATCGCGTGGTTGACGTATCTCGCCGGGGGCTACTTCGCGTCGGGCGAGGTGCCGCGGCGGTACGGCTCGGCACACCCGAGCATCGTTCCCTACCAGGCCCTGCGGACCGCCGACGGTCACCTGATGGTGGCGGTGGGGAACGACACCCTCTGGCGACGATTCGCTCCCTTGATCGGTCTGCCCGAGCTGGTCGACGATCCCCGCTTCGACAGCAACCCACAGCGTGTCGCCAACCGCGCGGAGCTGATCCCACTCATCGAAGCCGCACTCGCGACCAGGGGCTCGGTCGCCTGGGCCGATGAGCTGTCTCGGGTCGGGATCCCGGCCGGCCCCATCAACAACGTCGATGCCGCGCTCGAGCACCCACAGGTGGCGGCCCGCGACATGGTGCTGAGCACCGAGCACCCCACCGCCGGCACGCTTCGCATGACCGGCTCTCCCATCAAGCTCTCCCGCTATACGGCCACCGTGCGCCGTCCGCCACCGACGCTCGGCGAGCACACCGATGCGGTCCTCGGCGAGCTTGGGTACTCCGCTGCGGAGATCTCCGCACTTCGCGACGAGGGCGTCGTTGGTTGAGCTCGGCCTCGAAACCGAGCTCCGTGCCGCGATGCGAGGGGAGGTGCGTGTTGACGCGTACACGCGTCATCTGTTCTCGACCGACGCCAGCATGTACAGCATCGAACCGCTTGCGGTCGTCTTTCCGCACGATGCCGCCGACGTTGCCGCCGCTGTCCGCGTCTGCGCGCGCCGCCGTGTGCCCATGCTGCCACGGGGCGCGGGCACCAGCCTGGCGGGTCAGACGGTGGGCCGCGCGGTGATCATCGACACCTCGCGTCATATGAACGCAATCGTCGAGCTGGACCCCGAGCGACGTCTCGCGCGCGTTCAGCCGGGCGTTGTCCAGGACGACCTCAACCGCGCCGCGCGCAGGCACGGCCTGGTCTTCGGCCCGGATACGTCGACCAGCGACCGCGCAACCATCGGCGGGATGATCGGCAACAACTCAGCGGGCAGTGGTTCGGTGGTCCACGGCATGACCATCGATCACGTCGAGTCGCTGGAGGTGGTGCTGAGCGACTCGAGCGCTGCCACGCTTGGACCGGTCGACGCCGAGCAGATGCTCCAGCGAAGTGCCGCGGATACGCTCGAGGGGCGGATTCATGCGCGCCTGCCAGGATTCGTCGAGGAGCATCGCACCGCCATCGCCGAGGGTTTTCCCCCGTACTGGCGACGTGCGGGCGGCTATCGACTCGACCGTCTCGGCGACGGGCCCTTCAATCTGGCACGGCTGGTGGTCGGGTCCGAGGGGTCACTGGTGATCGTCACCGAGGCGACGGTGCGTCTGGTCCCGCTTGCGCGAGCGAAAGCGATTGCCGTGGGCCATTTCGCTTCCGTTGCCGACGCGATCGCGGCCACCGAGGACGCGTTGAGCACGCGACCGAGCGCCGTGGAGCTCATCGATCGAACCATTCTCGAACTCTCGCGGCAGAAGCTCGAATACGCGGCACTGGGGTCGATCCTCGAAGGCGACCCGGGTGCGCTGCTCTTCGTCACCTTCGATGGCAGCGATGCGGCTGAGGCATCCGCGGGGGTGGAGCGGCTGGCCACGCTCTGGCAGCGCCATGGCCATGGCTATCACACGCTTCGGGCCACGACACCGCAGCAGCAGGCTGCGCTGCTCAAGGTCAGGTCGGCCGGGTTGGGGTTGTTGATGGCTGCGAGCGAGGGCACGCGCCGGCCGGTGGCGTTCATCGAGGACACGGCTGTCGACCCGGCCCGCCTGACCGAGTACGTACGGCGTTTCGGCGCGGTCCTGGAGCGACACGGCCTCGTGGCCGGCTTCTACGGCCACTGCTCGGTCGGGTGTCTGCACATCAGACCGTTCATGGATCTGACCCGGCCGGATGAGCTGGCGACGATGCGCACCGTCGCCACTGAGGTTCGCGACCTGGTGAGCGAATTCGGCGGAGCAAACTCCAGCGAACATGGCGACGGGCTCGCTCGCAGCGAGTTCAATCGCATCATCTTCGGCGACGCGCTCTACGCAGCGATGTGCGAGTTGAAGCTGCTCTTCGACCCGCACTCGCTGATGAATCCGGGAAAGATCGTCAACGCGCCACCCATGAGCGAGAACATCCGGGACGTCGCGCTTGCGCCGGCGTTCCCACTGTCAACGCGGCTCTCGTTCGCGGCCACGGGCGGCATGCGTGGCGCGGCCGATCGATGCATGAACATCGGCGTCTGCCGCAAGGGATCCACGGGGGTCATGTGCCCGTCCTACATGGCGACGCGCGAGGAGGAACACAGCACCCGCGGCCGCGCCAATGCGCTGGTCCTCGCGCTGTCGCAACCGGATCCGAGAGCGGCGCTCGGCGACGAACGCCTGCACGACATACTCGACCTCTGCCTCGAGTGCAAGGCGTGCAAGAGCGAGTGCCCGCTCGGGGTGGACATGGCGTCCATGAAGAGTGAGTTCCTCTTTCAGTATCAGGGGATTCACGGGGTGCCGGCACGTGCGCGGCTCTTTGCCGGCGCTCGGCGCCTCAACCGGTTGGGATCGATGTTCGCGCCGCTCTCCAACCTGGTGACGTCACTGCCGGGATCGCGTGCGCTGATGGAGCGAACCCTCGGGGTCACGCGGAAGCGGCCGCTGCCGCGATTCCAACGGCGCACGCTCCTGCGGTGGGATGCGCGCCGGAAGCGGCCGCTTCCGGGAGCCCTCGGACGTGTCGTGATGCTGGCCGACTCATTCACGACGTTCACCGAGCCGGGCGCAGGCATCGCGGCGGTGGAACTGCTGGAGATGGCAGGGTGGCGCGTCGAGCTGATCGGCGATCGCTGCTGCGGGCGCGCCGCCATCTCCAAGGGGCGTCTTGATCAAGCCGGCCGATACGCCAAGGCGATGACTGCCCGTCTCCATGACGCGGCTCGGCAGGGGGCGACGATTGTCGGGGTTGAGCCCTCGTGCATCCTCACGCTCGCCGAGGAGCACCTGGCGCTGCAGCCTGCCAGCGAGGAGGCGAAGGTGGTTGCGAGTCGAGTGCGCCTCGCGGACGAGTTGATCCTCGACGCATTTGCATCCGGACACCTGCGCATGAATCCAGCCTCGCCGCTGGCGGGCCGGCGTTTCCTCTTCCATGGCCACTGCCATCAGAAGGCACTCGCCGGCACCGCTGCGAGCGTGCGATTGCTGTCGTTGATCCCCGGGTCGGTCGTGGTCGAGGTCGATGGCGGTTGCTGCGGCATGGCGGGGTCGTTTGGCTTCGAGGCCGAGCATTACGACCTCTCGATGCGGATTGGGGGGATGCGGCTCTTCCCGGCTGTCAATTCGGAAGGCGCGCGGACGCTGGTGGCAGCCACCGGTGTGTCCTGCCGCCAGCAGATCGAGCACGGCACAGGTCGCCGTGCGCGGCACCCCGTGGAGTACATCCGGGCGGCGGCTCTTCAGACGCGCCCGGTGGCGTGGTGAGCCAGGGCCTGCCGATGCGTCTCCGGTTCCCTAGGACCGGTGGGGGTAGGTCAAACGTTACCTTCGGGCTCGAGGAAGGGTCTACTAGGTAACAGACCACCGTCCCATCCTCACCACTGTGGACGGTCATCAAAGGCTGGGGCAGGCGATTGAATGACGACGAGGCGGCGTTCTCCGCGGCGCTCATCGCAGCGTCCGAAGCAGCGCTACGAGTGATCCTCTCCCTCGGAATTGCTCCCAGCGAGGCGGACGACGTCTTGCAAGACGCCTCAATGCGCGCCTGGCGCCATCGCGAGCAGCGACGTGGCGACTTCCGTCCATGGTTCATGTCCATCGCGTACCGCGAGGCGCGCCGTCCCCGGCGACGTTGGCTGACGATCCCCACCTTCTGGAGCGCGCGCGCCCGAGCCACCGAGAGTGAGGAGCGGATGCACGAGGTTCTCCGGCTCCTCCCGTCTCTTCCGATGCGTCAGCGATTGGTGCTGTCACTGCGGTGCGACGCCGAGTTGTCAACCAAGGAGGTTGCGGAGATCATGGGCATCAGCGAGCCGGCGGCCAAGCAACTTCTCGCGCGTGCCCGCGAATCCCTGCGTCGAGCGCTCGACCGCTCCCGGGCGGAGGCCGCGTCGTGACATACATCGACGACGCTGACATCGACATCGCAGTGGCCGACTGCCCACTCACGCAGCCCGAGCTGGAGGCCCTGAGCAACGCCCGGTCCTTTATGGAGCGCGGCGGGTTCACCAGTGAACGACAGTCACGATCGTTTGCCATCGAATTGCTCGCTGGCGGAGCGGTTGCCGTGCTCGTTATTGGGCTGATCCTTGCACTCCTCCGACCTCTGCCCGCCCGGCCGCTGCCCGCTGGTTCGCGTCCCACGGCATCGCCCACTACGACTCCGGAACCCTCAACCAGCCCAACGCAAACCACCGTTCCCCTCGACATCATCGCGCAACTCAACGTCGGCTCCCAGTACGTCAACGCAATGGCGGTGGGTCCTGACGCTGTTTGGCTCGCGATCCAGGGGGTCAACTACGGCGACGCAGGGACACTCATCCGCGTTAATCCCAAGACAGCGCGAAAGACGGCCAGCTGGACGATCGGCGGCGACCCTGCAGCTGTCGCGGTAGCTGGAGGCTTCGTCTGGGTCGCCAATGGCTTCGGCGACGGCTCAGAGGCCTTACCAAAGCAGAACACGGTCGAGCAGTTCAACGCGGTCACAGGGGCGCTCGTGCACCTCTACCGGGTGCACGACCCCCGAGGCCTGGTCGCCAACCTCGACTCCGCGCTCGTGATCTCGGCGTCGACGCCCGAGCAAACGGCGGTCAGCCTGCTTTCGGGCGGCTCCAGCCAGGCAGTCGCCAGCCTTCCGGGGGTCTTGCAGAGTTCCTCCACCTCCGCCGAATCAGCACTTTCTGTCTGCGGGCATCAGGTGTATATGGCACTGAGCATTGCATCGGCCACCGGGGCGAGCGCCGCGATCTATGCGGTGCCCACGACAGGGGGGGCCGTACGCGGGATTGCGACCATCCCATCCGACTACGCGCCGGCCATGGCGTGTGACGGTACATCCCTCTACCTTCCCGCCGCCTTCGGCAAAGCCGGCCAAGGCTCAGTTATTCGGGTCGACGTACCGACGGGTGCGATCACAACATTGTGGCAAGGATCAGCTCCGCAGGCTGTGGCAGTCGACGCGGGACGTCTTTGGATTACCTCTTTCGCCGACATCCCCAATGACGAATCGGTATTTGTTAGCTCGCTTGATCCGGTGACCGGGGTCGAGTCGTCGACCCGCCGGTTCCTGCCTGCAGGACCCAATCGCGGGGATCCGGACCTGCTCATCCCCGACGCGTCCGGCCTCTGGACGATAGCCGGGGGCGGCAACCTACTCTTGCATATCGCCGTCGGCTGATTGTGTCCTCGGCAAAGCTGCAGTCAGTGTGCCCATGGGCGCTGGCGTCAGCGACCACGTGTGGAAGATCGAGGACATCGCTGCACTGTTTGCGGTAAGGCACAGTCCCCGACTCGCGTGCGCAGCCCGTAAGAGCGACTCAAGCCGGACGGATTGCTTCTCGCGCCGTGTCGGCGTTCGGGCGCTGGAGGCGCCAGGTTGGTCGGTCGGCCGCTACCAGAAGCACAGCGAGTACGGCAGCGATCGCCGCAGAGACCTGGAGGAGGTAGTAGCCCTGCTTTGGAGCGGTTGGGATCGAGTAGCTCCAACCCAGCACCCGGGTCGCCGCGTTGAGGCTCTCGAAGCTGACCAGCGCGGCGACTGCGAGCGTCATGACGAGAGCGATGGTCGAAGCCAGCGGCCTGCCATGTCCGGCCAGGCGCAACCCGACCGCGAATGCCGCGGCCACGAGCAGGGCAAGGACGATCGAGCCGTCGGCGCTGGCCACAATGGCGCCCGAGAACAGGACCGGGGGCGGCGCTCCGAAAGGCGGACACCCGAAGCCGCAATTCAGGCCGGCAAAGGGGAGGAATGCTCCAACGCCGGCGATTGCGAGCGATGCGAGGCAGGCCCAACCTGCGGTTGTTGCCACCCTTGGGCTGGCGAGCGCTTTCGGAGCGACCTCGCGTCCCCGGTCGCCGCGCATCAGCAGCATCACCACAACCGCGCCGACGGCCAGAATGCCGCCGCCGAGAAAGAGGTAGTACCCGGCGCCCAGAACGTAGAAGACCGACACACCTGGGACAAGTTCCGCGGGCAGGGACTGAGGAAATGCCAGCGCACCCTCGTAGACAGCGAGACCGAGCCCGACGAAAGCAGCGACGGCGTTCACCACCGCAGCGAGGCGCGACGCCACGCCGGCGAGGAAGAGAATCGCCGTGGCTGCGAGGATCCCGATGATCCATACCACTGCCCATGCCTCCGAGCTGTCGCGCAGCGCGGCCGATGGAAGCCCTTCGGTGATCAAGCCCGAACAACCCGGACACCCCTGGCTGGCAAACGTTGGGAAGAGCGCCGCTGCCACCAGCACGGCGGCCAGGAGACTGGCAGCGCCGGCTGCCGGCGCGACCCACCGGCTCGCCCGCAACCTGGTCATTTGATGCGAGCGCCGATACACCCGGATTGCGCTCTGTCGTGGACTTCGGACAGATGAGTCCTGCGCCCCTTCATGGTGAGGATGAACGCTAGCACCATTCCGCGACCCTCATGGAGCATTCGTGTCGCGAGGTGCGTGTGGCTCCCGCAGCGACCTTCGGGGTAGCCGGACTGTCAGGTCAGCTAGGAATATCGGCTCTTGGCAGATCAGCCGTGACCATGACGCGTTCGAGATTCTCGCTACGGGATAAGGCGTTTGCGGGCCGCTTCTCGATGATGTGATCGATCATCCCGTACGCGAGCGCCTGCTCCGCTGTCATGTGGTAGTCACGCTCGATATCGCGGCCGATCTGCTCCGAGTCGCGCCCGGTGTGACGGTGATACAGCTCGATCAGCAGGGCTCGCTGACGAAGAATTTCGCGCGCATGCACGTCGAGATCGGTTGCCTGACCCTGCATGCCCTGCGCCCATGGCTGGTGGATGACAACCAGCGAGTTGGGCAGCGCGAGCCTGCGTCCGGGCGCTCCGGCGCAGAGGAGCAGCGACGCGCCGCTCGCGGCCATGCCGAGGCAGGTCGTCTCGACGAGCGGCCGCACATATTGCATGGCGTCATACATCGCCAGCGCCGCGGTCATCGAACCACCCGGGCTGTTGATGTAGAGATGGACGTCGCGCTCGGGATCCTCACCCTCGAGGAAGAGCAGTTGCGCCGTGACCAGGTTGGCGAGGTCGTCATCGATGACACCTCCGACGAAGATGATCCGGTCGCGCAGCAACCGCGAGTAGATGTCGTACGAGCGCTCACCACGTGTCGTGCTTTCGACGACGGTGGGGACCAGGGTCATCGCGAGCCCTCCGCTGTTGGTGGAACGAAGCCGATGCGGCGGCGGCCCGGCTCCGCCTGGTTCATGGCGATGAAAGCGCCGAACTGCGCGACGGTCCGCAGCGAGGCGGCATCGAGTCCTGAGGTGACTGCGCGGAGCTGGCGCCGGGGGTCGGACGGCCAGGCCGGCTCCTCCTGCGGCGACACAGTGAGCCGCCGGCCGAGGTCGCCATACACGGCCCCGATGGGAACCGAGAGCGCGTACGCGATCGCGATCAGGAGGTCCGCGGAGACATCCTTGAGCCCGCGCTCGACCTCGGACAGGTAGGCGGGTGAGCATCCGGCCTCGCCGGCGATCTCGCCAAGCCTCCGTCCCTGGCCCTCACGGTGTCCGCGAAGGATCCCCCCCAACTCGCGCCGGATCTCATCCGCGGTTACGCTCAGAGCAGAATGCACAACGCTCAGAGCATATCACTGGCGAGGAACGCAGGCGCACGTTCCCGTCGGTTAGGCGGGTCGCGGGTATCCTTGGGCCAGCCATGGCAACGCTCCTCTCCGTCAACCTGGGCACCGCGAAGGCGACCCGGTTCGCCGATGCCGGCGTCACCGGCATCGACAAACGCCCTTCGAGCGAGCCGGTGGAACTTCGGGATCCGGGACCCCGGCTGGGATTCAGTGGCGCCGCAGGCGACGCCATCTGCGATGCGAGCTCCCACGGCGGTACCGACCAGGCGGTGTATGCGTATGCCCGTGAGGACCTCGATCACTGGCAGGCCGAACTCGGCCGTGCGCTCAGCAACGGGGTGTTCGGCGAGAACCTGACCACCGCCGGCCTCGACGTCAACGGGGCGCTGGTCGGCGAGCGCTGGCAGGTCGGCGACGACTGCGTGCTCGAGGTGACATCCCCGCGCATCCCGTGCCGGACCTTTGCCGGCTGGCTCCAGGAGCAGCTGTGGGTCAAGCGCTTCACCGACCGCGGTGCGCCCGGAGCCTACCTGCGGGTGATCGTGCCCGGCCGTGTGGCCGGCGGGGATCCGGTCAGCGTGATCCATCGCCCCGACCATGAGGTCACGATCGCGATGATGTTCCGCGCGCTCACGAAGGAGAAGGTGCTGCAGCCGCAGCTGGGGGCCGCAGGAGACGCTCTCCCCGAGGGCCTCCGGAGACGTCTGCTCGTCTGAGCTCCGTCTCCTTCCGGAGCGCGCTCGCCGTTCCCGGCGTTGGTGACAAAACGGACGGAAAGATGCCCCGAACTCGGGATACCATTCGGCGCAGCCCTTCATGTTCAAAGTGCCCCGATCCGCCCGCTTCGGTCTGGTGGTGCTGGTCGCCGGTGTCGCGGTGGGAACGCTGGCAACGACCCAGCATCTCCCGGTGACCCCCGCGGGCGTCTCGGCGGCGCCTCGGACGATAACCACCCCAACGCCGACCCCGTCGTTGGATATGCAGGTGGCGAGCGCCAACCTCAGCTTCACGATGCCGCTGTCGATGCCAGCCGGGGCTCCGGCGATGCGCGCGCGGGCCGGCATCCTCGTTGACCTGGATACCGGCGCGATTCTCTGGGCCAAGCAACCCGACCTCGAGGTCGCGCCCGCCAGCCTCACCAAGGTGCTCACCGCCCTGGTCGCGCTCGAGAACTTCAGCCCTGACCAGACGGTGACAATCACACCCGACGCCCTTGGCCAGTCGAGTGCCGACACGCTCATGCACCTCAAGGCGGGTCAGACGCTCACCGTTGAGGAGTTGCTCGACGGCATGCTGCTCCCAAGTGGCGACGACGCCGCAAGTGCGATTGCGGTTGACACGGTCGGCGCGGACCGCTTCGTCGCTGCGATGAACGCTCAGGTCGCTGCGCTTGGCCTCCACGAGTCGCACTTCTCGGCGACGGCGGGGCTCGACGACCCGCACCTGTACTCGTCCGCTTACGACCTCGCGGTCATCGCGGCGTACACATACGAACACTTCCCGCTCTTCGACCAGATCGTCGCCACCCGCGCCATCAACCTGCCGGCCAGCGCCGAGCACCCGGCGTTTGCGCTCCACAACCTCGACGCACTGCTCCAGGCGTATCCGGCCGCGGTGGGCATGAAGCCGGGGTGGACCGGCAACGCAGGCGCCTGCCTCATCGGGATGGCGGTCCGCGGCGGGCATCGCCTGCTCGCGGTGCTGCTGAGCGCGAACTACCCGGCTCGACTCGAGAGCCGGCTGTTCGACTGGGGCTTTCAGCTCGAAGGCCTGCCCCCGCTGCTGCCGCCCACACCGTCTCCTTCGCCGGCGCACCGCTGACGCGCCCTCAGGTCACCGTCTGGACGAGCGTGGCGGAGTTTGACGGGGTATCGGTCTTAGTCAGCCTGGGCTAGTCAGGGGCAGGAACGCGAGTGCGAGGCCGCACAGCCCCGGCTGCGATCGGCCTCAGCACATGGCGCTCACTCATTCCCTTTCCTGAAGCGACGTGGGCCAGAGGATAGCCAGGCGACCGTGAACCTACCTGAGGATGTGCTGAGAGGGATCGGCCTCTGGGCGGTGACGCCGGCTCATCCCAGGTGATCGCCTCCGATCCCGATGCGCTCTACGAGCGTGCGGAGTCCAACTGCGCGGTCATGTGATCGCGAACGCGGCCGCCATCGACCCCTGCCATGGCGCTGACGTGATCAACCGCAGGTTCGGCAGTTTGGCGATGCAAGTGACGCTCCACGGATTCATCGGTGAAGGGATGGTGTGCGCGCCCATGAACAGGATGCCGGCGCCCGTCAGGTCGGCCTCGTGTTGAATGGCCGCCGCGGCATCAGCGGGGTCGGAGCACGCCTTGCTGACGGCGATGTCCAGTGGCAGGGTCAGGGCTCCGGACTCGAAGCCGTTGGGGACCATTGGTGTCAGATCCGTGAGCCCGGCTATCCACATTCCTGCATCGTTGCCGCTGTTGGTCATGACCACAGTCGTGCTCGGGTAGTCGTCCGTCAACGTGTTCAACACGTTGAGATCCGCGGGGGTGACCAGCGAACGGGTGGCCACCGCGTGCTGGTACACGCCGAGCTCGTACGACGCGCCGACCACCAGGCACACGATGGCGATAACGCCCAGGGCCAGCGGCGCGGCAGCGAATCGATGCGCGCCCACGCGCAATCGAGTGGCGACAAAAGCGGGAACTTCCGCGCGGTATACGTAGAGAAGCCAGGCGGCCACCACCGCCGCTGCGCTTATTGCCATCGCCGGGATCCATGGGCGCAATGCCGTCAATGGATCGTAGAGGCCCAGCGGAAAGGTGTAGACCGCGTACTGGCCGATGAGATAGGTCCACAAACGGCCGAGCGCATGGTGCACGAGGACGGCGACTCCGGCGACGAGAACGCCCACAACGGTCGCACCGATCTGCAACTGTCGCGTCCGCGACAGGGAGCGCATCACGCTGATGATCGCGAGGAACCCGGCGCCAAGGACAAGCGGGATCAACCAGTATTGATACCCGAGGATGCGATCCTGCTCGGCCCACGGAAAGATGAGCCGCCAGAGTTTCGCCAGCTTGTGCCAGTAGAAGTCGTCCGCCATGAACGCGATCAGCAGCACCTGCGCCACGAGCACCCAGAGCATTCGACGCTGGACGATCAGCGCCACGACGCCGACCAGATACAGCGCGAAGACGACCGGGCTGATGAGATCGGTCTGCGCAATCGATGCGAGGATCACGTGCAGATGTATCGGTGCGCTCGTCACCGGGATCAATGCCGACGAAGGCTGGGTCGCAGTTGGCGGAGGAACGTGAGGTGACCGCGTCAGCAGCGTCACGATGACGGCGCCGGCCAGCACGGCCCCGGCCGCGATGCCCACACGAATGAGCGCGACTCGAGGATTGGCGCGTACGACCTGCACCACTGTGATCGCGAGCAGGCCACACGCGACCACCGCGCCGGTGAACACCTCGAGGCCGTGGATCACCCAGATGGATGCGGTGATTGCAAACAACAGAAGCGCAGTGTCACGCGTGAAGACACCCCGAAAAACCCGTAGCGCGGCAACGATGAAGGGGACGATGAGCGTCGAATCGATGATCTCGGGAAAGCGGCCGACGATGGCCTGAAACGATGGAAAGGCAAGCCCGAGCGCCAAGAGTGGAACCACCGCTGCAAGTGCGACAGATCCGGTCGCCTCGAGCGCGAGCAGGCTGAGTGACAGGGGGATGAGTACCAGCGTCACCGTGATCACCGGTCCCATCGCCATCGCGGGCGATGGGGCGCCGAGCCACGACACCACGGCGGCCGTCGCCTCGAACCCAGGGCGCGCGCGCACGAATTCGGTCCCTTCGATCGGGATCCGGATCAGCGGCAGCACATCGTGCGTTCGCGCAATCGTGTTGGCGAGCCCTCCGTGCGTCGCCGTATCCCAGTCTGGAGGGAGTACCTGTCCATGGAGGGCCCAGAAGAAAACCGATGCCCCGATGAGACCGGCTATGAGCGCGGGAATCGGTACCCACCAGGGAGCTGCGACGATGCCGGCGGGGGAAGCGCGGCGCCAGCGGAGCACCGCGGCCGCCCCAAGCACCACGAGCAGCGGCAGCACGGTGACCGGCTCGAAGGGGATGTGCGCATCGTGCATCGCCATCCCCGCGACGCCGATGAACCCTGCGGACATCCCGGGGGACATCGCAAGCCTCGTCCACCATCGCCATTGAGGAGCGAGCAGGCTCGCGAGGGCATAGCCAGGGAGCAGAGCCGCAATCACCACTCCGGGGAGCGATTGCGCGAAGTCTTGTAGTGACACGCCGGATGGAGCTTAGCGGCCGATCAGGCGAGACGCGCTCAGCACTGCGCCGTGCCGCCAGGAAGCGCGTGCTACCCTGAGATCAATTGCTAGATCGTTGACGTCGCGCGCTCTGCGCGCGCCATCGTCCTCGGCTGCGAGGAGCCCCTGGGGAGGCTCCAAGCCTGGGGGCGTTAGGCTAGAGCCCTCATAATCAGATCGATTGGGCTCCCGTTCCAGAGGTCTTGAAGCGTCCCCGGAGGGTTCCATGGCAAGCCGGCGAGCGAGTGGCACTGGGCGGGGGGATCGCGTCACGGTCGAGCTTGACGGTGCGCCAGAAGCCCAGGTGGATCGTCTCAAGCACGTTCAGCTGGTGGGGCAGCCCGGCGTTGCGCCGTCTGCGTTCTGGCCGACGAGCGTCTATCCGCGCATCGAATCCCGTTCGCAGCGCGTCTCCGTCCGGCGATGGATCGCCCTCCTGGTCGTCCTCGATGCGGTGATCGCAACCCTCGCGGTTGCGATTGCGACGCTCGCCATCTTCGGCGCCTCGCCCGAGAGGTTGAACGACCGGCTGCCATATGCCGCGATTGCAGCCACCTTCCCGGCCCTCTGGGTCGCGGCGATGCTGCTGAGCGGCTCGTACGCGCGTCGCTACCTGGCGGCCGGGCCGGAGCAATACCGGCGCGTGTGCAATGCGTCGATCTGGATCCTCGCGCTCATCGGCTTCACGTCATACGTGCTGCGAGCCGACTTCTCGCGTGGCCTGGTGCTGATCACGATTCCGACGGCCGCGCTGCTGACATTGCTGGGTCGCTGGGCTGCGCGCAAGGCGTTGCGCAGCCGATTCGGAGATGGCGTCGCGATCCACCGCATCGTTGAAGTCGGACCCGGCAAGGGAGCGGAGCAGCTTCGCAATTACATCGATCGAAATACGCATACCGGCTTCTCGGTGGTGGGAGTCGTCGCCACTGATGCGCTTGCTGAAGACGAGCCCATCGATGTCGACGAGATCGTCAACGAGGTGAGGCGTCTCGACGCCGACACGATCGCCTTTGTCGGAACGACCCACTCGACGGGCGGCGAGTTGCGGCGAATGTCGTGGGCGCTCCAGGGGTCGGGTATCCGGTTGCTGGTGGTCCCGGATCTTGCGGACATTGCCGGCCCCCGCATCGTCATGCACCCTGTCGATGGCCTGCCCCTGCTGGAGATCTGCGAGCCGGAGCTGAGCGGACCCGCTCGGGTCGTGAAATCCGTCTTCGATCGCGTCGCGTCGCTCTTCCTGATCATCGTCCTGAGCCCGGTGCTGGCAGCGATCGCGGTGGCCATCAAGCTCAACGACGGCGGGCCGGTGTTCTTCCGGCAGCGCCGAATCGGCAAGGAGGGCCGCGCGTTCAACATCTGGAAGTTCCGCAGCATGCGCGTCGGCGTGGGTGCGCTCCTGCAACCGGTTGAGACCAGCACCGGCGAAGGGCAGATGCTCGTGAAGACGGCGTCGGATGATCGGGTCACCTCGGTCGGTCGGTTCCTGCGGAGGTATTCACTGGACGAACTGCCGCAGTTGTTCAACGTGCTCATCGGGACCATGTCACTGGTCGGCCCGCGGCCACTCGTCCAGGACGAGGTCGACAGCTTCGGCCACGGCGCGCACGCCCGGCTGCTGGTGACGCCGGGGATGACCGGGCTCTGGCAGGTCCGCGGGCGCTCCGAGCTCCCCTGGGAGCAGCGCGTGCATCTCGATCTCTACTACGTCGAGAACTGGTCGATCTGGCTGGATATCTCGCTGCTGTGGAGCACCCTTCGCGCGATCGCGCACTCCAACGGAGCGTACTGAGGTAGCGACGCCACGTGGGCGCTCGTTCGCCCCGCTGTCCGTATGATTGCGCCCGTTGTGGAACTGACCGGCGAGGGACAGCGACTCGTCGAGCGGATCGGGGATCGTAGCGCTCGGATCGGGATCGTCGGTCTCGGATACGTGGGTCTCCCAACAGCGGTGGCGTACGCCGACGCCGGCTTCACGGTGGTGGGGATCGACACCAACGCTGAGCGATGCGCGGCGATCATGGCGGGTGAGAGCTACATCGAGGATGTGCCCTCGAGCGACGTCGTACGGGCGCGGCTCGATGACAGGCTGACCGCGGTCACCTCGCTGGCAGCGGCCGGCGACCTCGATGTCGTCGACATCTGCGTGCACACCCCGCTCGGCGATACGCGCGAACCCGATACGTCCGCCATCGAGGCGGTGGGCGAGGCGCTCATCGCGTGCCAGCGTCCTGGTCAGTTGATCGTGCTCACCAGCACGAGCTACCCGGGGACCACGGAGGATGTCCTCCGCCCGATCCTCGAACGCTCGGGACTGGTGACGGGAGTGGACGTCTTTCTCGCATTCGCCCCCGAGCGGATCGATCCTGGAAACAAGAGGTTCACGCTCCGCACCACACCGAAGGTCGTGGGTGGCGTCGACGATGCCTCAACCGAGGTTGCGAGACAGGCGCTCCTCACCATCGTCGACATCGTGACCCCGGTGCGTGACGCAACCACCGCCGAAATGGTCAAGGTCCTCGAGAACACCTTTCGCATGATCAACATCGGCTTTGCCAATGAGGTCGCGCAGATGTGCCGCCGCCTCGGCGTCGATGTCTGGGAGGTCATCGAGAGCGCGGCCACCAAACCCTACGGGTTCATGCCCTTCTATCCGGGTCCCGGGGTTGGGGGCCACTGCATCCCGGTTGATCCCTCGTATCTGCAGTGGAAGATGCGCAACCTCGACTTCCGCACCCGGTTCATCGACCTCGGCAACGAGGTGAACCGGGGGATGCCGGATTACGTCGTGCAACGAGCCGACGATGTCCTCAACGACATCGGGCGCAGCATGCGTGGCTCGCGCATTCTGCTGGTCGGAGTTGCCTACAAACCCAATATCGGTGACGTTCGCGAGTCGCCGGCGATCGAGGTGGCCGATCGCTTGCTCAGTCGCGGCGCGCTCGTCCATTACGTCGATCCGCACGTTGAGTCGCTCTCCACCCATGGTGGCGTGAGCCTTCGGGCGGTGGAGCTGACCGCCGCCGAGCTCGAGGCGAGTGAGCTCGTGGTCATCACCACCGCGCACGATGCGATCGACTGGGCACTGATTCGCGAACGCGCTCCGCTCGTGCTCGACACGCGCGGCGTCCGCGGTCAGGGTCGCGCGGGCTGGCACACCCTGTAGCGTCAGACGGCGCCGACCTGCTCCCAGGATTCGAGCGTTAGCCGCAGTCCCTCATCGAGGCCGACATGCGCGGTCCAGCCAAGCCGTTCGGCGGCGCGAGCCGCCGACGGGACACGCCGCCGAGTGTCCTCGAAGCCGGCACCGAAGTGCTGCTCGTAGCTCTCGTGAACGATCGTGGAGCTGCTGCTGCTCGCCTCGATGACCTTGCGCGCGAGGTCATCGATGGTCATCTCGGTCGTCGCATCGCCGATGTTGAACACCTGCCCCTCGGCGGGTTGCGTCTCCATCGCGAGCACGGTGCCGTCGATGCAGTCGTCGATGTAGGTGAAGCAGCGCGACTGGAGGCCGTCGCCATACACGGTCACGGGGTCGCCGGCGAGCGCCTGACGGACAAACGTGGCCATCACGCTGCCGTAGCCCTCGGGATCCATGCGCGCTCCGTAGATGTTGAAATAGCGAACGATCACTCCCCGGAGCCCGTGTGCCGCGTGCGCGAGGAGGAGATGCTCATCGAGCGCCTTCGCGGTGGCATACGACCAGCGCTGGATGACCGTCGACCCGAGGATGCGATCATCGTCCTCGTGCATCGGAACCCGGCCGCCGCGTCCATAGACCTCGCTCGAGCTGCTGATCAGCACCTTGCGGCCGTGACGCGCGCATGCGGCGAGAATATTCTCGGTGCCACGACTGTTGACCTGAATCGATCCGAGCGGGTTCGCAATGATGTGTGCGACCCCGACCGCCGCAGCGAGATGGAACACTCGATCACAGTCGCCCACAAGGGTTTCGACCAGCGCATCGTCGAGGATGGTGCCTTCGACGATGCGTACCGTGCCACTGTCTGCGTGGCGCCGGATGTTGCCGCGGCGCCCGGTGGAGAAATCGTCGAGAACGATGACCGCGTCCCCATGCTCGACCAGGCGATCGACAAGATGGCTGCCGATGAAACCGGCGCCGCCCGTCACCAACGTCCTCACGTGATGGCACCATAGCAGCCCCGATGGGCCATCCCGACTCCAATGCGCTGCCGTTCGTCAGTGTCGTCATCCCCGTGTTCAACGAGGAGCGATATATCGAGGCATGCCTCGCCTCCGTGCTCGATCAGGACTACCCGGAGGATCGCTACGAGGTCATCGTGGCCGACGGAGGATCGACCGATCGCACTCGAGCCATCGTCGAATCGACGTCCGTTCTCCACCCGAATGTGCGCTTGATCGACAATCCTGGGAGGACGCAGGCGCACGGTCTCAACCTCGGCATCCTCGCGAGCAGGGGTGAGTTCATCGCGCGCCAGGACGGGCATGCGGAATGGTCCCCACATCATCTGCGACGGTCGATCGAGCTGCTGCTCGAAACCGGCGCCGACAATGTCGGTGGCCGTGCCGATGGCGAGGGAGCAGGCATCACCGGCCGTGCGATTGCGCGTGCGATGCGATCCCCATTCGGGGTCGGCGGGGCGCGTTATCGATATTCGACGCACGTGGAGGAGCTGCCCATGGTCTTCCCTGGGACGTTCCGGCGGAGTGCGTTTGAGCGTGTCGGCCTCTACGACGAGGCCTATCCGCCACACGAGGACTACGAGCTGAACCATCGGATCCGCGACACCGGGGGGCGCGTGCTCTTCAGCCCGGATATCCCCACCAGGTACTGGGTGCGGGAGTCGATCCCCGCCCTCGCCCGCCAGTACTTCCGCTACGGACGCTCGAAGGTTCGGGTTGCCCGTGCGAGCCTCGGGGTCATCCGTCCGTACCACCTTGCCGCACCCGCGCTCGTGGCCGCCATTCCGGTGGCGGCGTTGCTGGGATTGACGAGGCGGGGGCGGCCCGCCGTTGCGGCCGGGGCGGCCGTGTATGCCGCCGGGTGCGTGGTGGCGGGGCTCCACGCAGGGAAGGGCGAGACCCCATCGGTCCGGATGCGCATCCCCGGAATCTTCCCGGTCCTGCACGTTGCATGGGGATCAGGGTTCTGGGTTGGTGTGGCCGAGGCTGCGCTGCGGATCGACACAGGCGGCGGCTCGCCGGAACCCCTTCCGGCGTTGGCGACGACCGAACTGGGCTACACTCGTACGGCTTTGAGAGCGGATCAAAGACACCGCAAGCCAACGAAGGCGATGTGATGGCAGGCAGCGAAACAGCTCGTGCTCTCAGTTCCGTCCGCGTTCGGCGGTTGATCATCGAGCAGTCGAAGCGCGCTCACGTCGGACACATCGGCTCCGCACTCTCGATCGCGGACATCCTGGTCGCGCTGTTCTCTGGGACCGTCGATCCCGAGGTCGACGTCTTCATCCTGTCGAAGGGTCATGCGGCGCTGGCGCAATATTGTGTGCTCACCGAACTCGGCCTCATGAGTCACGAGACCCTCGATACGTACTGCGGTGACGACAGCCAGCTCGGCGTCCATCCCGATCACACCTTGCCCGGCATCACCTTCTCCACCGGTTCGCTTGGTCACGGCCCATCACTCGGCGCCGGTGTCGCGCTTGCAAAACGTATCGCGGGCAAGCCCGGAAGAGTGTTCGTGCTCATGAGTGATGCGGAGCTCAACGAAGGCTCGGTGTGGGAGGCGGTGATGTTCGCGGGGCATCACAAGCTCGACAACCTCACGGTCATCCTCGACAACAACGGTCAGCAGGCGCTCGCGCCGACCGTTGACGTGATCGACCTCAGCGGCGTTGACCGGCTCGTTCAGACGCTCGGATGGGAAAGCAGGCGAGTGGATGGACACGATGTCGACGAGCTGACCACCGCCCTTGACGTCAACACGCCGGGGAAACCGCTCTTCGTCATCGCGGACACCCTCGCCGGCAAGGGCGTGAGCTTCATGGAGCGACAGGTCAAGTGGCACTATCTCCCGGTCGATGACGCGCAGTTCGCGCAGGCCATGGGTGAGATCGGGTGAGGAAGCAGTTCGTCTCGACCCTGATCGACATCGCGAACCACGACGAGCGCGTTGTCCTGCTCACTGCCGACCTGGGTTTCATGGTGCTCGAGCCGTTCGCCGAGCGTCATCCCGATCGCTTCTTCAATGTTGGCGTGGCGGAAGCGAACATGATGTCCCTGGCCGCGGGAATGGCCCACGAGGGGATGATCCCGTTCTGCTATTCGATCGCAACCTTTGCGTCGATGCGCGGCTACGAGCAGTTCAGGAATGGTGCGGTGCTCCATCAACTCCCGGTGCGTATCGTTGGGATCGGCGGTGGTTTCGCGTATGGAACCGCGGGCCCAACGCATCACGCGCTCGAGGACATCGCACTGATGCGGGTTCAGCCCGGCGTCGGCATCGTCGCGCCGGCGGATGACGGTCAGGTCGACCGTGTCCTCCGAGACCACTACGCGCGCCCGGTGCCGATGTATCTGCGCCTTGCCAAGGAAACCGCGAGTCACCCGGAGCTCGATGGTCGTTTCCGATGGGGTCGCCTGGAAGTCATCGGTGACGGCGACATCGCGATCGTCGCCATCGGATCGATGACCGGGGTTGCGCTCGAGGTGCGGCGACAACTTCAGGCCGAGGGCATCCAGACGGCTGTGGCTGTCGCCGCGTCGATTGCTCCGGCGCCGGCGGACGACCTGGTCGCGCTGCTGTCGTCGAAAAGCGCGTGCATCACCATCGAGGATCACCGTCCGGTTGGCGGCCTTGGTTCGTTGGTGGCGGAGACGATCGCCGATCACGGCATGGGCGTGCGGCTGATCCGTTGCGGAGTCACGGACCCGACCGGCGAGACCACCGGGTCGGAGGAGTTTCTGCGCCGGCGCAACGGCCTCGACGTCGCTGGGCTGATGGCCGCGGTGCGGCAGATTGGCCTTGTCCCTGCCTGAAGCCGGAAGCACCCGCAGGCGCGCATACCAGTACCGCGGCCCATAATTCGCCGATGCCCACAATCGAGAAGAACGGCGCAGCCGATGCGCTGACATTCCAGGCGACGGAGTGCGCCATCTGCGGCCCCGGCATCCCTGCGCAGGAGCTCTACCCCGCCAATTTCGACGTCGACGACATCACGCCCGCTCGGTTCTCTGCACGCCGGCTTCCGGATCGTGTCCACTACCGCATGGTCAAGTGCGCGCGGTGTGGCCTGGTGCGCTCGGACCCGGTCCTTGACGAGGCGACTCTCGCATATCTGTACAAGGAGAGCACGTTCGACTACGAAGCGGAGACTGCCAATCTCAAGGCCACGTACGGGAGGTACCTCGCCAAGCTCCGCTCACTCAGCAGGCGTCAGGAGTCACTGCTCGAGATCGGCTGCGGCGATGGATTCTTTCTCGAGCAGGCCTTGGCGCAGGGGTACACCACGGTTCGCGGGGTCGAGCCGAGCGAAGCGGCGATCAGGGATGCGTCGCCGGTGGTACGTGAGCAGATCGTCTGTGATGTCATGCGCCCGGGGCTCTTTCGTGACGGTGAGTTCGACGCAGTGTGCCTGTTTCAGGTTTTTGATCACGTCCCCCACCCCGAAGCAGTCCTGGAAGCGTGCCATGCGGCGCTGCGTCCCGGCGGGCTGATCCTATGCCTCAACCACAACGTCGAATCAGTGTCGGCGCATCTCATGAAGGAGCGCAGCCCGATCATCGACATCGAGCACACGTATCTCTACAGCCCGGCGACGATGCGCCGCATCTTTGAGGCCGGTGGCTTCAAGGTCCTGAAACAGGGCCATGTCCGCAACACGTACAGCGTCGGATACATCACCCACCTGGTACCGCTGCCGGCGCGTGTCAAAGGGATGGCGCTCGGCACGCTGCAACGGAGTCGTGTCGGCAAGATCTCCGTCCCTGTTCCGCTCGGCAACCTCTACCTGATCGCCGGGCGATTGTAGGCCGCCGCTCGCTACCGTCCCGCGGACACGGCCTCAGCTGGATGCTCCGCGAGCCACTCGGCAGTCCTGGTCAGGCCATCGGTGATGCTGGTGGTTGCCCGCCACCCCAGCTCCGCCTGGATGAGCGTTGGATCGCCGACCCAGACCCGCGTATCCCAGGCACGCTGCGGGTATCCGCCCCACACCGGCTCGACACTGATCGAAAAGGCTTGTCTCGTCTTCGCGACCAGCTCTGCGAGGGAAGTCTGGACGCCCGACGCGACGTTGTAGATCGTGCTCTGGGCTGGTGCCGACGCTGCCGCGACGTACGCATCGATGACATCGCCGACGTACACGTAGTCCCGTACCACGGTGGGCGACGCCAGCGGCGGCAACGTTCCGGCGAGTGCCGCGCGCACCAGCGTTGGGATCAGCCGGCGCTCCTCCTCGAACGGTCCATATGCCGAGTACAGCCGCAGCGTCGTGACCGGCACGCCGCGCGCCCGGGCACGCTGGCAGAGCCAGGTTGCCGCGGCCTTGGTCGCCGCGTAGTCACTGTTGGGGCGTGGGGGTTCGTTCTCACCTGGTGCATGATCGCGGTCACCGTATTCGGATGACGTGCCCGTGTTGATCACGACCGTGCAACCGTGCCGCTCGGCAGCGGCCAGGATCGTGGCCATTCCCACCACATTGCTGTGCGCCATCGCCACCGTGTCGGTCTGAAAGGAATACGCGCCATGGGCGGCGAGGTGAAAGATCCACTCGGGGCGGGCACGTGTGAACGCGCGCTCCATGTCTTCGCCGTGCGCGATGTCGCCCTGGATTCGGTGGACGTCGCCGAGCCCATCGAGGCGCCACGTGTCGGTGGTCGGCTGCAGAATCGCGAATACCTCGTGGCCATCAGCGACAAGGCGATGCACGAGGTTCGCGCCGACGAATCCGGCGGCGCCGGTCACAAGACAGCGGATGACTCACCCTCCTCAGTTGCAGTCTGCTCGACCGCCGTGCCCGGGTCGGGCCGCGCGACCGGACGATTGATGATCTCGGCAACGATATACGGTGGACGGCGCTTCACCTCCTCATAGATGTGCGCCAGGTACGAGCCGATCACGCTGAGGCAGAGCAGCTGAATACCCCCGATGAAGAGGATCAGGACGATGAGCGATGTGAACCCGGTCGGCGCCGCTGCCGGATTCACGATGCGGACGATGATCGTGATGAGGATCGCAACGAATGCCGCGACGGTGGTGAGGACGCCGACGATCGTGATCAGCTCGAGAGGGATGTAGGAGAACGAGAAGATTGCCTTGCGAGCCCATCCGATGTTGCGCAGCAATGAGTTCGTCGTCGTGCCGAACATGCGCTCCGGCCGGTGGTAGGGAACACCGATCTGACGGAATCCCACCCACGCGCGCAGCCCCCGGAGGAACCGGTTGGTCTCCGGGAGACGGTTGAGCGCATCGACGACTCGACGGTCCATGAGTGAGAAGTCACCAGCATCGAGCGGGACCGGCACGTACGACGCTGCGCGAAACAGCCGGTAGAAGGCGCGATACGAGACCTGGAGGAACCGGTTCGCGTCGCGCTTGACGCGGCTCCCGTACACGACGTCGTACCCCTCCAGCCACTTCTCGTAGAAAGCCTCGATCAGCTCAGGGGGATCCTGCAGATCACCGTCGAGGAGTACGACCGCGTCGCCGCTGGAGATGCGCATGCCGCTGGTGAATGCACTCTGCGATCCGAAATTGCGACTGTGCGTGACGGCGGTTACATGAGCATCGCGACCGGCAAGATCGGCGAGCACCTCCGCGGCGTTGTCCGGACTGGCGTCATTGACGAAGATGATTTCGTAGTCGACGTCGAGCTTCGTGAAGACGGCGACCAGGCGCTCGTGCATGATCGGGATTGCCGGAGCGTCGCGATAGCACGCGATGACTGCGCTGATCTTGCGGCGGCCCACTGGCGAATCGGGCATCTCCGGACATGATATTCCACCGCCGAGGGTGTGAACAGCCTACTCAGACGGGCGTCGGCTCAATCTCGAGTGCCGCAAGGCTTCACCTCGCGCGTCGCTGAGGCCGGAAGGAGGCGCGCGATCCGCCGATCTTCGCTCAATTGTGTTCCTGAAGCTGCCCATCGGCGACGCCGCTTACCGGGACCGAATGGTAGATGCCGCATGCCGTAGTCCCGAAGGCGGTCAGAGCATTGAGCGACAAGACCATCCACCGGGCATCGGCGGTCGCGAGGTACTGGCAGGCGATCACGGTGACATTGGTCTGCGCCACGGTGCGGATTCGGGAGAAAGGGAAGGGAAAGAGCACAGCGTTACTCACCACGTGTGTGGCGAGGGCCACATAGTTGAAGCTTTCCCCGAGATAGGTCAGCTCACCGGGTCGCCGCGCGGTGTACCGCTGTGCGGTGTCGACTGCGGCGATCACCTCGGGAAGATCGTAGGCCGTATACCCGGCCGCTGAAGCAGGATCGAGCAGTGTGCGAGCTGCCAGGATCGGATTGGGTGTGAGCAGGGTGGAACTGAAGCAGAGGCACACGAATATCCCCAATGGAATCATCGAGAGCCGGCCGGTCCAGCGAGAGGGGATCGTGCCCTCGATCCTCGGCGGCCAGAGGCGGCTCAGCGCGTCGGTTTGCATCGCGACCGAGAGCAAGCTCGCGATGCAGACAGCACAGGGAAGCAGCATCGTTTGCAACTGCCCAGTCGCATAGGCGCGATTGATGTAGTACGTCAGGCACACCGTCGTCCAGGTGCCGACGAACGCAAGGGTGACTGTCGCGCGGTCGAGCAGCGCATTCTCATGAGCCCCGTCGCGTCGACGGATCCGCATCAAAGCCCAGCCGGACCCGGTTGCGGCGAATATGAGCGGGACGACCACTAGGACAGGCCCGGGTGCTTGGATGGGAACCGTACCCAACCCGGATCCGAACAGCTTGACAAATGCGTCGACGAAGCCCAGGTTCAACGGCGAGCCGATAGCGAAGAGAAAGAGTGGATACGACGCAACGCCGACGACGAATCCGCCGAACCAGACTCCGAATGCGCGTGTTCGAACGGAGCGCAGCGCGCCGAGCGTGATCATGACGCCGTAGACAAGGGCCGCTGCGAGCCCGAAATCCTGCGAGTTCCAAGCGATGATGCCGCCTATGGCGCCGATGGCCGCCAGGTGCCAGGGTCGAACGGTGCCGCGGTACAGGAGGACAAGATCTGTGAGGCCGACGGAGATAACGACGAAACCGGAGAAGAGCCTGATGGGAAGCGCCTGAAACAGACTCGCGATCGAACTGACGTCGCTCGACGAATGGGAAGTGACGTAGGTGATGGGCACGATGAGCGCGACCGGGAGGAGGAACCCCCTGCTTCCGAGAGCGCGCTTGGCGATCCACACCGCAATGGCCACGGCCGCGAGATCGAGCAGCGTTAGAAAGATGGACATTGCGCCCACGAGCTGCGCGGGCGACAGAACGTGTTTCAAGGGAAGGAAGAGCCAGCCGTAGAGCGCGCTGTATTGTGGGATGAACGTCGCGTCGGGAACTTTCCCGGCGACCGGGCCGAGGAGATCGTTGATCTCATTGAGGTTGTTGTTGACGTATGGCATGTAATCGATGGTTCGAATCGCTCCGAGGACGTCGCAGATACAGCAGATGCCGACTAGCACGCCGAGCACGATGCGGAGAGGACGCGGCGGTGACTGACGGTGAATGACAATGCCAAGAATCAGGACCAGCACCACGACAGCGATCGCCACCCGATACCCGAAACCCTCCCAGTAGCCGCCGGCGAGCAGTTCAGGCCGTTCAATCGTCCAGATACCCCATAGAAGTCCGACGGACGCAAGGAGAGCGACGGCTGGATCGAGCACTGTCGCTCTGTGTCGACGCACGAAGACGAAGGTGATCGTCGCGCTGACCGCGAGAATGCAGACGTAGATCGCCTTGTTGAGATTGGCGGTTGCCCCGTTACCAGAGGTGACCGCTCCGGCGAGGAGGACGAGCAGAGTGCCGGCGGCGATCCGCGGCACCAAGACCGTAAGCGTCCGGTATTCAGGCATGGTCGGCTGGATTAAACATCAATGCCCTCGGCGCCAGCCTCGACCGCGCATCCCACCCGGTCGCACGGTTCTGGGCCGCGAGGAGCTTGATACCCTATGCCGTGATGTCACTGCGTATCGGCCATGAAGAAGCGTGAATCGCCGCAATCTGGCGCTGCGCGAAACCGAAAGCTGGCGGCCGCCGGCACTGCGCAATCCCACTGCTCTCCGCCGGTTCGGAGATCTTCAGCTCGCATCCATATGGCGCGATCTCAGGCCGTTGCTCGGCAATGAGACCGGTGCCGTCCTCGATGTCGGATGCGGCGAGCAACCATATCGCTCGTTGCTCAAGCGGGCGAGCAGTTATCAGGGCCTCGACATCGCACAGGCCGATGAGCGCTTCGGCTACGCCCGAGACGACACTCTCTACGTCACTGGTTATCCGTGGCCGATTGCCGACAACTCCGTGGACCTCGCACTCTGCACGGAGGTGCTGGAGCACGTGCTCGAGCCTGGAGATCTCCTCCGTGAGGTGAGACGCTGTCTGCGACCAGGCGGCCGCCTTCTGATGACCGTCCCGTTCGCGGCTCGCTGGCATTTCGTGCCCTATGACTACTGGCGCTTCACCCCGTCGGCGCTCACGCATCTCCTTCGACAGTCCGGCTTCACGAACGTCAGGGTTTACAGCCGCGGCAACCCGGTCACGGTCACGGCGCAGAAGGTCCTCGCCCTCATCGCGCCGCTCGGTAGACTCCGGATCCCCCTGGTTCCTGTTGCCGCGGCGGCAGCGGTGGTTGGGCACTGGAGTCTCAAACGCGATTGGGGTGAGGACTGCCTCGGTTACACGGTGGTCGCGTCTCGCCCATAGGCCGACGCTGCGCTACCCGACCGCGATGATCGTCGCGTCTGGATTGCTGAACACGACTCGTCCGAGCGTGAGAACTGCCGGGACATACGGGCCGAGCGTCCGGTCGACGAAGAGAAAGCGCACGTCGTACTGATGCACCAGGGTCTGGAGCGCCTGGGGATCGGCATGATCGAAGACCGCATCGTTCAGCTGCTGGCGATGGGTGAACTCCGCACCCGCCGGAGTGCCCGTTCCAGGCGGGATGGGGTACGGGTTGTATGCCTCGATGAACGCCTGCCGCTCCGACAGCGCTGTGTAGTAGTAGAACTTGCCGAACGTCCTGCCCGGGTCGATCCAGTGATTGTTGACCGCGAACACCGCACTGACCGGCGTGTCATCGCGCAACCAGTAGAGGGCGGAGAGCAGTCCGGGTACGATCACCGTCCGTCCGTTGGCTATCGGCTCGCCGGCGAGCGCGGCACGTGCGTTCGGGAGTGCGAGGATCGGTGATGTGAGTGCCGACGCGGCGAGCACGGGAATCAGACCGAGTGCGATCACACCGGCATTGAGCCGGCGGCGCACCGACGCCACCAATGCGCACACGATGACGAAGGCCACGCCAATCGCGACGATCAGCGCGTAGCGGTTGACCTGTTCGCGCGGCGTCGCAACCGAGTTCTCGGTGAGCTTGACGATCACGATCAGGAGCGCGACCCATGCGACGAAAGTCGCAACCGCGGTGCGGCGCGAGAGCGGCAGTGCGCCTCCCATGTCGAGCCAAGCGAGACGGAGCCCTTCGGCGGCCACAAAGCAGCCGGCCACATAGCCCGTATCGAAGAAGTACAGCTCGCTGTATGAGCTGTGGTGAACCACAATGGAGATGAGCACGCCGGACACGAACATGCAGAGGGGCAGCGCGAAAGCGGCAAGCCGGCGACGGTGCCGTCGCCGGAGCATGTAGAGCATGCCCGCGAGGGGAAGCGCCACCGCGGCGAAGTCGGCGGCATACGCAAGGGGGAGCACCACGGCGCGAATGCCTGCATGGTGGATGAGGTTGGCGGCGAGCACCGCCGGTCCACCTGACAACCAGACGAACAGGTCGATGTGCGTGGCAGGTGTCTGCCCGCCGTACACGGCGACATACGTCAGAGCGAAGACGGGAACCCCCAGAACGACGGTGGCGATTGCCGCACCGGAGATCTGACGACGGGTCACAAAACGGAGCACCAGGTACAGTCCGGTGCCGACGATGACCACCGGGAGCACCGTGGCTTTCGCTCCCGATCCGCCGATCATCACGAGGGCGATCAGTGCCCACGAGCCCAGGTCGCGCGGCGTGTGCCACGTTTCCGCTCGCACCCGCTCCACCAGGAGATAGAGCAATGCAAGGAAGAACATCATGCCAAACGGGAATGTCCAGCTGTCCCAGAAATGGACGAAGACGTTGTCGCCGAAGGGCGTTTTCGTCGACGACGTGAGATCGAGGGGACCGAGCAGGAAGATGACCAGCACAGCAGTCACGCCGGTCCACCACGACCGGCTCAGGAGCCGGCCGACGACGAGAAGCTGACAGCCGACAACCAGCACTGTCGGGATGTAATCGAGTCTCAGCCCGATGACCGGGATGGAAACACCGGTCACCTGGCTGGCCGCTGCAATATGAAAGAGCACGAACCACTCGTAGCTCAGAGGGACTCCCACCAGGCCCGGTGTGGTGGGGGGCCAGTGGTTCATGACCTGGGCGATCAGTGAGATGAAGTACGGGTAGTCCGGGTACTCGACGACGACGCTCGAGCCGGGCAAGGGCGCGAGCGGCAGGAACATGAGGGTCAGGTAGATCAATCCCAACGCCATCGCGCCAGCGGCGATCCACATCGCCTGCAGCGACATCGGTTCGACAGGCATATCCGCGCGAGCGATGCGCCGCCGCTGCCAGACGACGAGGGCGCAGGGCACCACCACGACGATTGGATAGAAGAAAAAGAGGCCGCGCATGCCGATCTGCGCCGTTCCGCTGAAGGCCAGGATCTCGAGCGCCTGACCCATGGGCCATCCCAGCGCGATGGTCACCAGGAAGCCGCTGCGGTGCCCGCGGACCGCCCAGAGAAGGGCGATGCCGGGAAGCGCAACAAACCCGATGTCGTAGGCAACGAATTTGACGGCGTCCGCTGCGCTCACGCCGGTGACGAGCCAGCCCACGATCGCAAGCGCCACCACGAAGGCCGCGGGCGCGATCCCGCGTCGTGTCATCCGGGGAGTATCGCGGTCGGGTCAGCCCTGCGCGCGACAACCACGTCCTGGAAGACGTATGACTGATCCTTCCTTCCGCTCCACGTACCAAATCGCACCGGTGGGATGAGCGCGAGACCATGCGCTTCATGCAGTAACGCGATGACGTCTGGTGTGAATCCGACGCCGAAGTTCGGATTCCCTGGGTCGCATGCGTACATCCCGTCCCCGACATCGCGATAGGCGCGATCGGTGCGACCGGCCTTCATCGCCTCGAGGGCGACCTCGTCGAACACGAAGAAGGTGTTGGCACATATGCCACCCGGCTTCAGCACGCGCGATGTCTCCGCGAGGTAGTGGTCGATGACAGGGCGAGCCAAATGCGTGTAGACGGAGACCGAGAACGCGACGTCAAAGGTCGCGTCCGGGTACGGGAACACGAAGTCCTCCGCGCTGGTCTGGCCGGTGTCCTTGACGTTGACGTAGGGAAGCGGTGCGTAGGCAAACGCAAAGTTCGTGAAGAGTCCGTAGGCGCGCTGACACCACGCGACCGCGGCCGGATCGACATCGAACCCGCGATACGCGCCGTCTGCCGAAAGGACCTTGGTCAGCGATCTGGCGACACGTCCAATCCCCGATCCGATGTCGAGCACGCTGCTCGACGGCTTGAGGTCCGCATACGCGACGAGCATGTCCGCGAGGCGGTCACCTCCGGCCGCGAATTCCCGGGCGTAGCGCGAGCGCTGTGGCGTGAACTTCAGGTTCGGGTTCACCTCGCGCGGTGGGATGAGGCGGTCGTGGGTGCCCTGAATGCGATCGAGCTGGTCATAGGTGGCATGGAGAACGCGGCGCAGCGACGTGGCAGCGGCTCGCTTGAGCGACGCCGTCCTCGAGGCCTGCAACGTTGCCATCAGTGCGACGCCGCCCGCGACGCCGTGCGATCACCGGGAGGTGCGATCGGGAACGTGCCGTCCAGGACAGCCGCGACCACGCGATCCATCGCCGGGTCGGATCCGGGGTCGAGATCCTTTGCCGCGGTGACCCGGATCCGAGGGCTGCTCCGGCCGTCCTCGGTCACGGCGGCCAGGACGTTGTGAAACCTGAAAAAGAACAGCGATGCATAGCGGCGGGCGAGCTCGCTCGTCCGTGCCCGCTCAGCGGCGTCAGGCGGTGATGCCAGCAGCCGGTCTGCTGCAGCCCAGTAGTCGCCGGGATTGTTGGGGTCGGTCGTGAAGCCGCGTCCCCGGTAGTGGGTGTCAGCCGCGACCACGACGGGAACACCGCGTGCCGCCAGCTCGAGGCCGACTGTCGATGTGTACACCAGGCCGAGGCTGGCCAGGTCCATGAACACGTAGGAGCTCGTCGGATCCTCGGCTTGCACCACGCGGACATTCCGGGGGAGGACTCCGGCGTGTGCGGCGATGTGGTCGGCCATGCGCTCGCGGGTCGGGTGGTTGCGCAGACCCACCTCCGCCGGATGGATCCGGATCACCAGGTCGGCTTCCGGATGCGAGACTGCCCATTCGATCCCACCGAGGACCCAGTCGCCCATCGACGCGAAGGCGAGATCTCGCCCGACCACAGCGCTGTCCCACAGGATATTGCAGAACATGACCACAAGTGGCCGGCCGGGCTCCAGGCGGAGCGCGCCGCGGATCTGCGCGACATCCTCGACCGGGTTGCGCCAGAAGTTGTCGAGGGTGCCTGCCCCGCGCCGGCGCGCATCGAGGTACGCGTCGATCTCCTGGGCCTCCGCATCGCTGAGATCGTGGTCCTGCGCTGAGTCCCAGACGCTGTGCGGGATGGTCAGGCGGGAAGCCGCCGCCTGCGGGGTCACCACGATCCCGTCGTGAATGAAGCCCTTCTCATAGGTGGCGAACGGAATTCCCCGCTGCGCCGCGATCGCGGACATGATGCTCTCCGCGAAGAACGATCCGTTCAACATGAAGATTCGCTGTGCACTGGTCCGCTGGAGCATGGTTCGCAGCCCCCGGGCGACAACGGTGCCGCTGACAAGGAACGAGCGATACGCCTCGACCACCTCCGGTGTCTCGGGCAGCGACCCCCGCGACAGGAACCATGCGACCGAGACGCGGACGAGCTTGCCAAGCGGAAGGTCCTGGTCGACGTAGCCCTCGCAGTCGCTGACCGTGGTCAGCCCGGCGACACGTCTGCGCGCGATCTTGACCGTGGTTGCGACATCCATGACGTCATGCAGCGCAAGGCTGTCGAATCCCGCCGCGGCAATCGCACCCGACGCATATTCACGGCAGGAGTGACAGGGCATCGGCGGCGCCGCGGTCACCGGCATCACGTCGCATATCGGCAGGCGGCCGCCGCAGTAGGCGAACACCGGGTCACCTCCGCGGCGGCGGACCGCATGCGCCAGCACCGTCTCAATCGCGAGGTGCATCGACCATCCGCGCCAGCTCATGAAGAGCACACGCTCCGCGCCCGGCCGCGGCGGGTCCGAGGTGGCAGCGATGCTGCGGAGCGCCGCCCATTCGGGAGGATCGAAAGGCCGTGGAAGGCGGGCCACCGAGGCGGCCTCGCGTCCGATGCCCCACGCCTCGCGGATGCGTCGCTTCCACCGGGGGTGATTCCATGCCCAGTCGAGCACGCGGCGGCGCACACCAGGGCTCGGAACGTCAGCGGTCACATCGCCTCGCCACGCCGGGGAACCTATCATCTGGGCGCATGGCGGCTCCCGGCTTCAAACACGCAGTCGTCCCCGACAGCCGGGCTGACGGCCGCCCGTGAGTGCTCGTGTCTACGGGAGCCCGGAGTTCCTCATCGGCGACCGCTCGGTGGGGCCCGGTCATCCGTGCTACGTCATCGCCGAGGCGGGCGCGAACCACAACCGGGACCTCCCCACGGCATTCAGGCTCATCGAGGTTGCGGCTGAGGCGGGAGCGGACGCGGTCAAATTCCAGACCTACACAGCGGAGGGGCTGTACTCGCGACGCACCCCTGACATCTCCTATCTGAAGGAAAAAGGCCTGGTCTCGGAGAAGGAGTCGGTCTGGGATCTCATCAAGCGAGTCGAGATCCCATGGGAGTGGCATGCGGACCTCGCCCGGCATGCGGCGTCATGCGGTATCGCCTTTTTCTCGACGCCGTTCGAAGAGGCTGCCGTTGACGCGCTCGAAGCAGTTGCAGTGCCGGCATACAAGATCGCCTCATATGAGGTGAATCACCTGCCCTTGATCGAACGCGTCGCACGCACCGGCAAGCCGATGCTCATCTCAACCGGCATGGCGTCGCTGGGCGACATCGAGCGTGCCCTCGACACCGCCGCGGCGGCCGGGGCGCACGACCTGATGGTGATGCACTGCGCTGTCAACTACCCCCCGCGATTTGCCGACCTTAACCTGCGTGCGATCACCACGCTGCGCAAGGCATTCCAGGTCCCGATCGGCTGGTCGGATCACACCCCGGGTCATACCGCGGATGTCGTCGCGGTGACCCTCGGGGCCTGCGCGGTGGAGAAGCACTTCACGCTCAGCCGCGATCAGACCGGTCCGGACCATCCGTTCGCGCTCGAACCCGGTGAACTCCGGGGGATGGTCACAGCGATCCACGAAGCCGAGGATGCCCTTGGCTCGAGCGTGAAGCGGGTGACCGAAGCCGAGGCCGACCTCTTCAGGCTCGGCCGCCGGAGCCTTGTCGCTGCCCGTGACGTTCCCGCAGGCGGCGTGCTGGCCCGCGACGACCTGGCCGTCAAGCGGCCCGGGTTCGGCATCCCCGTGGATGCGCTGGAGCAGGTCGTGGGCCGGCATGTTGCCCACGACGTGGCCTCCGACCAGGTGCTCGAATGGGACGACCTGGTCCGCTGACGGCCGGTCACCAGGAGGCGGAGGTCACTCTGCGGCCGGCAACGGAGGACGACTCGGGCGTGCTCCTGGAGTGGCGAAACGACCCCGAAGCGGTCCGTTTCAGCGTCAGCGGCCGCGCTGTTACCCCAGTCGAGCACCGCGAGTGGCTATCGGGCCGGCTCGCCGACCCCGGCACCTTTCTATGGATCGCGCAGCAGGCGGGAACCGCCGTCGGGCAGGTCCGGGTGGACGTGGAGGACGGCATCGGCACGGTGTCGGTGGCCGTCGCCCCGTCCCAGCGCGGGCGCGGCTTCGGCTCGGCGGTGCTCCAGGCCATGGTGGTCGAGATGGAGCCCGTAGCCGGCGTGCGGAGGCTGCGAGCCCTGGCACACGCGGAGAACACCGCGTCGATTCGAGCATTCGAGCGAGCCGGGTTCCATCGCCACGGCCGGCACGAGCCCGACTTCATCGTCCTCGAGCGAACCGTTGGGGAAGAACGGTGACGCCGGGGCATAATCAGCCAGGTATCCACGTTCGACTGCCATGTCATCCTGGGGGCACCGTATGAGTACCCGATCGCCGTCTGCCAGACCGCTTCGCAGCGAGGTCGCCAAGGCCGTCGCGACCCTGCGCACCGATCCCGGGCTCCTCGGGATGAAGTTGAAGCAGCGGTGGCGACAGCGGACCCAGCAAGCCCCGACGACACCGTCTGGCGCTCCCCGACCGAAGATCGCGTCGATCGATCAGGACCTGAACGATGTGGTGGCTCAACTTCGTGAGTGTGCGGTGCGCACCGGGATCGTCTACAGCGACGGCGAGTTTCGCGATGCGCTCCGCGGGGCGACGCCGGATGTGCGATGGGAGTGGGTCTCGCACCGCGACAGCGACATCCTCGCCGGCGCTGCGCTTCCCGCGGCCATCGATATCGCAGGCTTCGATGCGGTCGTGGTTGGCGGCTCCGATGTCAAGACCGCCTACCTCAACGCGCTGCGTTGGGTGGAGCGCAGTGGCTCGGTGACCCCGGTCTTCTGGGTTGGTCAGGGTTGGGAGTACTGCGGTTCGACGATCCCGATCCCGGCCGAGGTCGAGGCCGGCGACATCTACCTGTTCAACCATTTCGCCGACTTCTTCCCGATCAAGGATCCGCTGCTCGTTCGAGTCACCAGCACCGACGGCCGCAGCCATCACCAGCGCTTCCTGCTCATGCTCCCTCAGGAAACCGAGCACTTCACTCTTGACGACCTCCTGCCGGAGCGCGAAGGCACCGCGGTGGTCGAGATACGCACGACGCACCCGGCGCTCACCGGGAACCGGCACCCTCGCTGGCGGGTATGGGCAGATTTGTTCTGGAAGGACTCGCTCACCAGCCTGCACGGTGCGCATGACTACGGCCCGGACCACATCTGTGAATCGCGCCTTCCTCTGAGCGACCTCACCTCGGCAAGCGTGGTGCTCACGTTGCCGAACTACGACCACCACCTCAGCGCATCCGACAGCGAGGTCCGCTGGACCCGCGGCGGCCACAAGGGGTCGTTCGCGCGCGACGACACCCGCACCGTCGAGCAGCTCAGCGTTCCCAGGAGCGCAGACAACGCTGAACAGCCGGGGTTCTGGAGCTATCGCTACCAGGGGCACGGCACCTCGTACTGGTTCGCATTCGACGAGGGGTCTGGTCAGAACCGCCCCTCGCTGCGCGGCAACCATGAAGTCACCATCGCGCAGGTCGAGCACCGTCCGCCGCTCGCTGACGAGAAGAAGGAATTCCTCGAGGCGATGGAGCAGCAGGGATTCCTGTTCTGGCCGCACGGCCTGCCGTTGCTCGACGACTCCTCGGAGATCGAGTTCGGATTCTCGTTCGAATCAGCGAACCCGCAGGTCTCAGATTTCGTCGCGATCCTCTTCGACGCGGACGGCAAGCTCCTCGACCGTCGCGAGCTGAGCCTTTCCAGACAGGGATATCACTACAAGGACGAGGTGCTCGCGGGCTACGAGGTCGCTGACGGCCGCGTCCCCACGCTCGCGCTGATCAGCGCCGACTGGAAGACGATGAACGTCGATCCTCAGCGTATGAACGCCTTCGGCAATCTCGTCGTGCGCAACAAGCGCACCGGTGATCGCGACGTCACCGAGTTCCAGAGTTGCTGGCGGAACCTCAACGCCACCATCGACGGATTCCCCCACTGGTTGCACCCGTCCAAGGGCGTTGTCGGGCGGACGAACATCATCGGCCACGTGCGTTCCGCGCGGGGTTTGCGCACCGGGATCCTGGCCGTGAACGGAGCGGGAAACCTCAACCACTCCGCACGGGCGACGGTGAAGGTCAAGCTGCACGCACCATCGGGTGAGGCACGAACCGGCGAGGTGGAGCTGAGCGCATTCACCGGCAAGGTGGTGTGGCTCGATGAGCTCTTCGGTGGAATGGAGACGTTCCTCGGGGCGGGCGGTTACGGCACCATCCTGGTGACGTGTGCCGATGCCGACGTGAATTGTCAGATCCTCACATGCTCGACGGCCGGCAGCGTCTCGCTGCAGCACATGTGGGGATACTGAAGCCGAGGCTGCAGCCGCGTGCCGAGGGACGGTTCCACACGTAGGATCGCGCGCGCCCTTGCAGAATCCCGCCATCGCGCCCGCCGCCGGCGGAACCCGCTCGATCCGAATGGGATCATGGCGACCACGCTGGCGAGCGACCCGATCCACGCGATGGACGTGGGCGCCGCCGGCGGGGTCGCGCCCCAATGGCAGGACTATCTACCCGTCCTCGAGGTCGACTGCTTCGAGCCTGACGCCAAGGAGTGTGCGCTGCGGCAACGCGAATCGCCGCCGAATCTCCACTGGTTCCCTGTGGCGCTGGCGGGGAGTACCGGCCGGCGCGAGTTCTACGTGCTCAACCGTTCCACCGGTTCATCGCTCTATCCACCCAACGACCCGGTGATCCTCGAGTACAGCGGGCGCTCGTATGCCGGCGTCCGTCGCGTCATAGAGGTCGACTGCATGTCCCTCGTGGACTTCCTTGCCGAGCATCGCCGCCCGATGCCGAGCCTGATGAAGCTGGACACGCAGGGGACCGAGCTGGAGATCCTTTCGTCGCTTGCTTCACAGCAGCTCGAAGGACTTCTCTGTGTCGAGCTCGAGGTGGAATTCCTCGAGCTGTACAAGGGACAACCGACCTTCAGTGACGTGCAGGCGTTCATGCGCGATCGGGGGTTTCGCCTGCTCGACCTCCGAACCCATCGTTCATATCGCAACGCGAACGATGAGCCGTTTCACTACCTGCGCAAGTACCTCGGCACGGCGGCGGGAACGTCTGCTCTGAGTGCGGAGCTGGTTGCCGGCGACGCGCTGTACGTGCGCGAGGCGTTCGTTCAGGCAGCGTTGGAGTCGAGGGGACGGCTCATCTCCTACCTGTGCCTGCTGCGGATGTACGGCTTCTACGACCTCGCGTTCTGGCTGGTCGAGAAAGCCGCGCGTGAGGGCGCGGTCAGTCCGTCAGATGCTCGCGACATCGGTCTGGACGTCGCCAAGGGTGCACCGCGTCCCGCGCTCTCGCAGCGTGCCGGTGTTGCGGGCGAGATCACGCGCCGATTTCTGTGGGCGATCGGCCACGATGACCACGAGGTCTTCTGGACACGCCGAAGGTGGCCCAACCAGTGAGCGCGGGCTGAGCCGCTCGCAGGTCACGCCCCGTCCTGGTGCACCCCCTGGCGGCGGAGGGTCGATGCCGCCATCGACCGGCCTTCGGCGGCGCGCTGCCTCCTGATGGCCACTCTCCGCTGCTCGCCGGCGATGTGAGCCACCGGCAGGGCCGCGGTCCACAGGGCTTCGGCGGTGAGCGAGCGTGCGAGCAGGCCCATCGCATAGCGGCGCCGGTGCATCTCGAGGGCACGACGCTCCTCGGTTGGGGACCACTCGGTGGCCACCGTTGCCAGTCGCGAGGCGACGCGATCGGTTGCGTCACCGTCGATGTGCCCGAGCGCCGCTTCGTACCACGACGCGCAGCCGGCAGCCGCCGGCATCTGGCCGTCAGTGAGCATGGCCACGAGCATCTCCTGTGACTCCGCGTGACGCACGCACTCCCGCGGTGCGTCGTGGAAGGGGATGAGACCGCTGCGGTAGCGGTCATATGCGTCACCCCAGGCCGCGTAGACCACCTCTCGCCGTGCCGCCACAGCCTCAAACAGCGCGGTGGTCTGAAACCCGACCACGACATCGGCGTTGTTGATCAGCTCGCGCGTGTCGGCGTCCGCATCGGCAAGGGTGACGCGGGGCGTGCGGCCGCCGCCAACGAGACCGGTCAGGTGCCGAGCGACCGTGCGCCGATCCTGTTGCGGATGGCATTTCACGATGACCTCGCACGTCCCCGCGCGCGCACACTCGACCAGTGCCGACTCGGTTGCATCGCGTAGCGGCTCCCACGTGCGAAGCCCCTTGCCACGGCCCGCGCCGGGGACATACGCATCGAGTGCGTAGCTCAGGAAGAGGACCCGTCGCCGCGCTGACGCGGGCTGAGGCGTGCTCGACGCATAGACATCGAATCGTGGCTGCCCCGTCACGTCGATGCGGTCGCCATTCGCTCCGGTGCGAATCCAGAACTCGCGCTGGCGCTGACTGCACACGGTCATGAAGTCGGAGATGAATGGCGCCTCGGTACCGAGCTCCGCGCTGAACATCTCCATGGTCGCCTCCGATACCGTCGTCTCCTTCTGCACCACCACGACCGGGAGGCCGAGCCGGTGGGCGGCGGAGGGTAGTGCCCGGACATAGAAGAACGTGTCGGATGGGAGCACGATGACGTCGAAGGCCCGCTCCAGGTAGAGCCGTCGTACCTCGCCTTCCAGCCACACCGCGTAGCGACGGCGCGCCGCTCCGAGGGCAGGATCGTTGTAAGCGTGGAGGCCACGGGCCACTCGTGGACCGAGCATGCGCAGCGCCGGCGCGCGAAGGCGCTGGTAGGGAAAGCGCCGGACGTCCATGTGTGGATGTGCCTCGAGGGCGCGCAGATCCTGGTCGAAGTAATGGTCGAGCGCGAGCACGCGCACTACGTCCATCAGGACGCGCTCTTTGCCGGCAGAACGAACCCCATCAATGCCTTTCGCTCCTCGGATGTCATCGCGAACCGCACGACACAGGCGATGTAGACAAGACTGGCGGGCACGCAGCAGAGCGCGACGGCAATGAGGCTCACGGGATCAACCACGATGGAGGTGACCACGGTCACACCGGCGAACACCGCAGCCCATGGCAGGATGGGAAGGATCGCATGACGGAGAAATGCGTCGATTCCCATCTCGAGCTCGTGCAGGACCAGCCGGATGTAGAGCGGGACGGTGATGCCGTATCCGACGAGCGTGCCGATGATGACCCCGGTCACGTGGAGCGGCTTCGCGAGTGCGATCGAGAGGATCAGGTTCACCGCCACGGCAAGCGTGACGTAGGCGGTCACCGCCTTGATTCGTCCGATGCCGATCAGGATGGTCAGCGCGATAGTTGCCGAGCATGACAGCAACTGGTAGGTGAGGAACAGCTGAGCAGGCCCCACAAACGGTGCGTATGTGCTCCCGACCCACGCCACGATCAGCGGGTGAGCCAGGATCATCGCCGCGATGGTCACCGGCATTGAGACCGCGAGCGTGTAGCGCGTGCCGCGAATCAGGAGGTCGCGCAGCCGGATCCGGGATTCCTGGGCGCGAAGATTTGCTGCTGCTGGGACCACTGCCGCCGAGGTGAACGAGAGTGGATAGGAAACCGCTGATTCAAGGCGCGCCACGATGCTGTAGCCGGTGAGCACATTGATGCCGACCAGCACCGACAGGATCAGCGTATCCATCTGTGCCCAGATCACGCCCATGATCCGGGTGATGAACACCCAGACGCTGAAGCCTGCGAGCGGCCGGAGTGCCTTGCGATTGACCAGTCGTGGCGACAGCCGCAACTCGGGGCAGAGGATGCGCGCCGCAACCGCGTAGCCAACTGCCGCAAGCACCGTCCCTGAGATCATCGCCGCGCCGAATGCAACGACACCCTGCCCGGTGAGCAGCACGATCAGCGCGAGCACGGTGTACAGGATCTGACGCGACAGGTCGACCACCTTGATCCAGCCGTACCGCTGCAAGCCCTGCAGGACGCCGACGAAGGCCAGCGCGGGTAGACCAAAGAATGCCTCGGCCGCGAACAGGACGAGGAGGAGGTGCAGGTCGTTCTGCAGCGCAGCGCCATGCACGTTGGTGAAGATGCGGGTCGCGACGACGGAGAGCGTCAGGAGGATCACCACTGCGACCACGGCTGCGATGGAGAGCAGCGCGAACGCGGAGCTCACCACCTCGCTGATCCGCTCCCGTTGGCCTCGTCCGTCTGCGTCCGCGACGAAACGAGTCACCCCTGACTGCAGGCCGAGGTCGGAGATGCTGAGGAAACCGGCGGAGAGGGAGAACGCCAGTGCGAGCGTGAGCACCCCGTACGGCCCCATACCGAGGTGCCGAACCGCCTGGCCAATCACGAAGAAGTTGGCAAGCAGGGAGAACACACCCACGGCGCCGGTGAACAGCGTGTTGCGGAAGACGCGCCGTCCGTGCGCGACCGGCGCGGCCGGAACCGTCATGTGCGGTGGGCGGCCTCGCGTTGCGCGCGATAGCGCTCATTGCGCGCGGGCAGCCCGCTCTGGTCCTGGAGCGCGGGGTCGCGCTCAAAAGCCGCGACCACCGCTTCGAGATCGGGCGGCGGCGAGAGAGGGAGCATGCCCAGCAAGCGTCTGACGCGGTCGAGATCAGCCGGGACGTCTACCGTCAGTCGCATCGCCGAGAGATCCGGCTCATGCGCGACGTGAGCGGTGCGAAAGTCATCCAGGTGCTCGCGGATCCGAACGGTGACGTGCTCGCGCTCGTAGTCGAGCGTTGCTTCGCGGTCGACACGCGCGAGACAGCCGGAGGTGATTACCTCGCAGTCGTATCCCTCGGGGAACGTTGGAGGTTCAACGTTGCTTGCGTAATCCGCTTCGTGCTCGCTCCGAGCACGGATGACGGAGTCCACGATCGCGGGGTCGGTGAGCGGGCAATCGGCGGTGATGCGCACGATGACGTCCGCGCCGTGCTCGCGCGCCGCCATCACGTAGCGGGTGAGCACATCGGCCTCGGGCCCTCGCGTCACGCCCGCCCCTGAGGCGACCGCCAGGCCCGCCACCTCGTCATCACTGGCGCCGTCGGTCGTGGCAACCACAACCCGGTCGACCAGCGTGGCTCGCGACACGCGCTCGATGATGTGCGCGAGCATCGGCCGTCCCTGGAGCGATGCGAGCACCTTGCGAGGGAAGCGTGTCGATCCGCAGCGCGCCTGGATCACCGCGACGGTGGTCATCAGGCAGCCCGAGCAGCGACGAGGTGGCGTATCTCCGCAGCGACCCGCGCAGCGCCGCGTCCATCGACGAGCGCGCGACCGCGCGTCGCCATCTCCGCACGTCGAGCGGGATCGTCGAGGAGCATCAGACACGCCCCGGCCAGTTCCGTCGGGTCCACCACGACGGCGCATCCGGCGGCAGCGAGGGCCGCCGCCTGCGCTTCCTGGTTGCTCACCGCAGAGGTGATCACCGAGGGACATCCGACGCACGCGGCCTGCACCGCCGTGGTGCCGGCGGCGCCAACGTAGACGGTCGCCGTCCCGAGGTTGCCGGCGAGGTCCGGTGGTGCAACCAGCAGATGCTCGCGCGGCCACGTGGCATCGGCGAGCTCCATCGAGTCGGGCCCGACGACCCTGGTCACGGCCACGGTGGGGTCGCGATCCAGGAGTGCATGGCTGACCGAAAGTCCGAGCCCCGCAGGATCGGTTGCGCCGGTTGAAACAAGCACCGTCCGCGGTTCGCGGTCGCCCCGCGATGCCATCTCGCGCGCACTCACAATCGACGCTCGGATGAGCGCGTACGCCGCGCCGCCGAGAAAGGCACCGGCACCCTCCGGTCGCAGCGCCTCGCCGCCCGGCGAGGGATTGACCGCCAGGTCGCAGTCTGTCGGGAGGCGAAGGTCGTCGACGACCGTCAGCGACGCGCGATCGCGCAGCCGTCGCTGGAGCCCGACATCGAAGACATATCCGTCGAGCACGACGACATCGAACGGGGGCGACGCAGCGACTGCGGAGGCAACGCGCGCAAGCGTGTCGCCTCGAGCCTCCAAAGGTGCATGACCACGATCGATGACGCGACATAGCAGGGCCGCGTCGCCCTCGGGGACCAGCACCGAGACCTCGACCTCCGGCTGCAGCGCGTCCGCGAGAGCGAGCATCCGCTCGAGGTGCCCAAGTCCGACGCCGCGGCCGCAGTCGGCGGCGAGCAACGCTCGCGAGGTCACGACCTGACCGCGCCTGCCGCTGCCCAGACATGTATCCGCTGCAGGGCGAGGACGACGTCGTCCTGGTCGGTGACGGTCATTGCGGGGTAGAGCGGCAAGGTTACCAACTGCTCGGACAGTCGCTCGGCACGCGGCGCCATGCCTTGAACGCCGCCACGCTCGCGGTACAGCGTGAGCAGGTGCACCGCCGGGTAATGCAGCGTCGCCTCGATGCCCTCCGCGCGCAGCGCGTCGATGACCGCGTCACGATCGCATCCGTAGCCGGCAGGATCGATCTCGATCGGATAGAGGTGCCATGCGCTGCGCCGGCCGGCCGGCCGGGGGGGAAGGCCGATGCCGGGAATATCGATGAGGATGGCGTCGTATCGGTCGGCGATCTCGCTCCGCTCGGCGACGACGCTGTCGAGGCGGCGCAACTGTGCGATACCGAGCGCAGCTTGCAGGGCGGTCAGGCGGTGGTTGTTTCCGAGCATGGTGACGTCGTATTTCCAGAGCGCGCCGGTGCGCTCGTCCGCGGTGCTGGTCATCCCATGGTTGCGCAGCTTGCGAATGCGATCCGCGATGCCCGCGTCCGAGGTCAGGCATGCGCCACCTTCACCGGTGGTGATCTGTTTCACGGGGTGGAAGCTGAGCGTGGTGATGTCTGCCAGCGATCCAACCGGGCGCCCGTTCAGCGACCCGCCGAGCGAGTGCGCGCTGTCGGCAATCACCGGAAGCGGCCGGGGCAGCGCCGCTTTCAGGGCGGCAATGTCCGACGGGAGACCCGAGTAATCGACGGTGATGATGGCCTTGGTGCGCGGAGTGACCGCGCGTGCGACCGACTCCGGGTCGAGGCATCGGTCCTCGCCGATGTCGGCGAAGACCGGGGTCGCACCGGCGCGAAGCACCGCGTTCGCGGTGGCCACGAAGGTCAGCGGGGTCGTGATCACCTCATCGCCCGGGCCGATGCCGAGTGCGAGCACGGCCAGGTCGAGGGCGACGCTGCCGTTGGCGACGACGACCGCGTGATCCACCTTGCACCGAGCCGCGAGGGCATGCTCGAAATCGGCGATCAACGCTCCGCCGGTGAGGGTGCCGGAGCGCATCGCAGCCACGACTGCCGCGATGTCGCCCTCGTCGATCTGGTGGCGACCGTAGGGGAGTGGGTGGACTCGAATCGGCGTGCCGCCGGCAATCGCCGGCGGACTGGTGAGGCTCATCCGACCGGCGCCGGCACCGCCGTGGTGGTGTGCGGCACGGTGGCGAGCAACTCGCGGAGTTCGGCGATGTCGAGCCACTTCGTGTTGCGGTCGCTGCTATAGACGAAATCCTCCGCGACCGGCGTGCCGTCACCGGTATCGAGCGGGGTCCAGAAGGCATGTTCGGGCTCGACCACGTAACACCAGCCCTTGTTGACGGTGTGGCGCGCCTCCTCGGAGGTGATCAGCGACTCGTGGAGCTTCTCGCCGGGCCTGATCCCGGTATAGCGAATCGGCAGCCCCGGGGCGATCGCCTCGGCGAGGTCGAGCACCCGCGTGCTCGGGATCTTGGGAACGAACACCTCGCCGCCGGACATGGCGACGAAGCAGTCCGCGACGAACTGCACCGCCTGGTCGAGCGTGATCCAGAACCGGGTCATTCGCTCGTCGGTGACGGTGAGCTCGCCGGCGCCGGAGCCCGACTGATCGCGGAAGAGCGGCACCACGCTCCCACGCGATCCGACCACGTTGCCGTAGCGCACGCAGGAGAGACGCGTGGCGTGCTTGCCCGCGTACACGTTCGCCTGGACGAAGAGCTTCTCGGCGCATAGCTTGGTCGCCCCGTAGAGGTTTGCCGGGCTGACCGCCTTGTCGGTGCTCAGCGCAAGGGCGCGAGGCACACCCGCGTCGAGGCATGCCTCGGCGACATTCTGGGTCCCCAGGATGTTGGTCTTGATCGCCTCGAACGGGTTGTACTCGCAGACCGGCACGTGCTTCAGCGCGGCCGCGTGGATGACCACGTCGGCGCCCTCGATGGCGCGACGCAGCCGGTCGCGATCGCGAACGTCACCGATGAAGAAGCGGAGCCGCGGGTCGTCGAACTTCCGCTCCATGTCGGTCTGCTTGAGCTCGTCGCGGCTGAAGATGCGGATGGCGGCCGGATCCCAGTTCGCGAGCGCGGTGCGCGTGAAATGCTGGCCGAAGGAGCCGGTTCCCCCGGTCAGCAGGATGGTCCGGCCCTCGAAATGATTCACAGTCGATCCTCTTTTAGCGCCCGCATGCCTCCCGGGTAGCCTAAGGGACACCAGCGGGAATGCGCAGAACGCCGTTTCGGCTCAGTCCACTAGCCTTTCATGATCCGCCGCCACCACCCGCAGGAGCCAAGCTGCAGGAGTCAACCTGATGGAACTCGCCCTTCATTTCATGAACTTCACCCTTCCGGGTGGGAGCAAAGCCCTCGGACCGACCCTGGCGGCAACCGCCCAGGCGGCCGAGCAGTCCGGCTGTTCGACCTTCACCATGATGGATCACTGGTTCCAGATGGAGGGTTTCGCGACCGCCCAGGACCCGATGCTGGAGGGATATACATCGCTCGGCTTCGTCGCCGGCAAGACCGAGCGGATCACGCTGTCGCTGATGGTCACGGGCGTGACCTACCGGCACCCCGGCCTGCTCGCCAAGATCGTGACCACGCTCGATGTCGTGTCCGGGGGCAGAGCCATGCTTGGGATCGGGGCCGCCTGGTACGAGCGCGAGCATCTGGCGCTGGGCGTGCCCTTCCCGCCGATCGCCGAGCGGTTCGAACGCCTCGAGGAGACGCTGCAGATCTGCAATCAGATGTGGAGTGACAACGACGGCCCGTACGACGGCAAGCACTACCACCTGGCGGAGACCCTCTGCCATCCGTCGCCCGTTCAGGAGCCTCGCCCGCCGATCCTCATCGGCGGTGGCGGTGAGCGAAAGACTCTCAAGCTCGTGGCTCGGTACGCGGATGCGTGCAACCTGTTCGCGCTTGGACCCCAGGAGGTGAAGCGCAAGCTCGACATCCTCGCGCAGCACTGCGATGACGAGGGGCGCGACATGGCCACCATCAAGAAGACCATCCAGGGCGGGGCCGATCCCACCAAGGATGTGGACGGGTTCCTTCGGGAGATGGAGGAGTACGCCAAGCTCGGAATCGCCATGGTCGGCGTGCGCAACACGTCACCCGACCCGGTGAGGACGGCCAGGGAGCTCGCTCAGCTCGCTCCAAGGCTGGCCCAGATCGGCCCTTCATGAGTGATTCGGCCCCGCCTGATTCAGGCGGTCAGCCGAGCCGGAAGCCGAAGCGCCATTGACTTTTACCCTCTGGTTATATAACCTTTGGGTAATGGCTGTGAAAGATCCCCTGAGCCGCGCCTTCGCGGCCTTGTCCGACCCAACCCGCCGCGCGATCCTCGAGCGCCTCGCGGCCGGCGAAGCCGGCGTCGTCGAACTTGCAGAGGCATCCACGCTGACGCAGCCCGCCATCACCAAGCACCTCAAGGTGCTCGAACGGGCCGGCCTGGTGGGCCGGGCTCGCGACCGGCAGCGCCGCCCGGCACGACTTCAGCTTGAGGGCCTGCTCCCGGTGGACAACTGGCTCCGCCGCGCCCACGCCGAATGGTCCGACCGCCTCGACCGTCTCGAGGCGCATCTCGCCGTCCCAACCGAATCAGCCATCACGAAGGAGGACCCCGATGCCTGAAGCCCGCACCGGCGTGGACGTCCGATCTGCAATTCCGACCAAGCACCTCGTCATCGAGCGCACCCTCAAGGCCTCGCCCGAGCGGGTCTTTGACGCCTTCACAGACCCGGAGCAGCTCAAGAAATGGTGGTGGCCCAATGGCTTCACCTGCCCCGCAGCAGAGGTGGACCTTCGGGTCGGCGGGACGTACCGGCTCGCAATGGAGTGGCCGGACTTCATCCCTGCCGACACCCAGTTCTCCCACAGCATGGGTGGCGAGTACTACGAGATCGATCGTCCGCATCGCCTGGTCATGAGCGGCCGAGCCGTCAACGACGAGCAGGGCGAACTCTTCGCAACGCTCATCGAGGTGACCTTTGAGGCTAGCGAAGGGGGCACCGCACTCACCATGCGACAGTCCTACTTCGAGCCGCTGCCCCCCGCTGAGGCGATGGCCGGCGCGGAGCAGGGCTGGTCCGAGCAGCTCGACAAGCTCGAGCGGCTTCTCGAGGGGTAACCGAGAGACCGGCGTCTATGGCCGGACCGCTGATCGACCTCGGATGAGGGCGGGTTGGCGGGGTTGCCGTTGAGTGTTAGAACGCCGCCGTTGACATTGACGGAGCCCGTTGGACCCAGAGTGAGAACTCCACCGCCGGAGATGGTGAGCGCTCCGGGGTTGGCGGCGTTGCCGTTGAGTGTCAAGACACCGCCGTTGACGTTGAGGGAGCCTGTGGTATCGACGAGCAACGTCGTCGCTGCGGGGATGCTCAAACCGTTCGGTGCGCTTGCCCCACCGGAGACTTCGCAGGTCCCCGTGCTCCGCTGCCAGACCCCGCCGATCTGAATACAAACGACACTGTCGAGGTTGGAGGAAGTTCCCAGTCCAGGGTAGGCGAGGATCGGCACGCCGGGCGTGATCGGGTTCCCCACGACGATGGGGTGGTCCGGATCTCCGTCTTCAAAGAGGATCACGACCTCTTGCCCGACATGGGTCACGCCATAGAGGCCGGCCAGTGGCTGACCGCCGCTCCTGCCGGGGTCGACCAACAGGTAACCGCCGGGGTTTTGCACTGCCGGCAGCACAACCCGCCTTCTTTGTCGAGTCCAAAAGAGCCAGGAGCGACCGCAATGTTGGCTATCGCCGCCTGCAGTGCGGACAAAGCGAGGTCACCGCTGGGGCATTCAGCGGGCGCGTCGAGCGTGACTCCGTATGCTGCTGCGGGGTGCGGGCTGACGGTCCTAAAGGAGTACGCGCAGGGGTGCTGGGCACGTCGGATTACGGGTTGCCCCCGCCTTGACGTTCGTACGACACGCCACCGGCTCTGAAATCGCCTTGGTGTCCCGCTGCGACAGTCGTGGATCTCCCGGGGGCGCCGACCGCGCGGAGCTCGAGCCAGCGACCGTGCAGACGGCGATCACGCCCAGCAGGGCCACATAGTCGCCTAGGCTTCGCGGGCCGACCCAGAGACCGAGGCTGGACACGATGATGCCCGCGGACGCCCATCGGCGAGAGGCGAAGGCGCAGATCGCGGCGCCACCCACGACGGCAGCGATCATCAGGACCAGGAACATGGTGGTCGTGGCGCTGCCGGCCTGCCCTGCGGCTCCCGGGCCCACCCCGAGCGGGAACGCCGGTTTGATGCCTGGACCGAGCACTGCGGCGATCCACGCCGAAGGGCTTGCCACCACAAAGGGGAGGTTGATGACCGTGAATCCAAGCAGCGCGCCCGCGTGATAACGGACGTCTCGAGCCCTCCCGTCGCGCAACGCCAACACGAGGAGTGCCGGAGCGACGAACCAGACGGTCTGTTTGACCGCACATGCCAGGCCTAGCGAGACCCCCACGGCCAGTCCACGCCGCCTAGTGATCGCAATCATGAGCAGTGCGGCCGCGATGAGATCGACGAATGGACTACCGACGAGGCCGAGCAGCCCAGTTTGGGCGCCGAGTGCGAGGATCGTCACGCGGCGCATTGGGGGCTCGGCACGGCGGACGATGACCAGCCCCGCGAACAGCAGGGCGATTGGACCGATCAGTACCAATGCGCGTCCACCGAGCACACCGAGCAGCGCGGTACCAGCCGGGTAGGCGAAGCCGAGGAGTAGCCCGCCGGTGGGATGCCCATGAATCGTCGCCTCCGCAGCCGCCTCGACCTGCGCCAGCGACGGTGCTGTCAACGATGCGGCGAAGATGCCCGAACGCTGCGGGCTGACCGAAAAGAACGGGCATCCGAGTGCCCTCTCGGCGTCGAGGAGGTTGAACGACGTGTACGGGTTGGCGCCGCGGATAACCTCTTGACCTGCGACGACCGTGTCGGGGGCCACGTCGTTCGCGCAGAGCAGCTGCTGCTCCGTCTGCGACAGGGCGATCGCGGTCAGCGAACCCGCGACGACGGCCGAGGCTGCGCAGAACGCGACGCAGACGAAGATTGCTATGCGAGCGACCAAGGGCTGCGGAATCCATGCCGGACGGAGGCAGAGAATGGCCAGGATGGCGCCGACTGCCGTGAGCAGCCATCCGACCTGCGGGACGTGTGCCAGTGCATGCTCCAACGACACAGGTGCCGACAGCAGGATACCGGCGACTCCGGCGACCGCGAGGCGTCTACCCGCTGCCTCGTTCGGCGGCGCCAGCAGCCGCCGCAGGGCGAGAGGCGACACCAGCATGGAGCCGTTGTACCCCGGCTGCGAGCGCAGTCCGTCAGCCGTCACGCACTCGCGACCCGCCCCCGGCCTCCGCCTGACGGCGATCAGACGCGCAGGTGACGCTGGCGCCTCGCGTTCTCAGTGCGAGTAGATGGCGATAAACGCCGCGCACGCGGTTCATGGTCCCGTGAAGTTGATCCCGGATCTGCGGGAGCACTCCGGACGCGTAGGCAACGCCGTATCGGATCGGGTCGCTGCCCCGATCGAGCGAGAGCGACGGCGAGTCACACTCGCCCGCCGGTCGTCAGGGGCAGCATAGTGGCTGGGGCCAGCTTCGCGAGCGCTTGCATTGGTCCCCGAGAAGAAAGGAGATCGTGGCAGTAATACGCGCCGACAGCGAGCAACGCCGGGGCCTCGACGATCGCCCACGAGAGCGCGAGTGCCAGGTCGACCACAAACGCTGCCGACAAGGCGAGGGTCGCAAGCAGAGCATGGCGTTCGTTGTCGACGGTCCACAAGATGATGAGCGGCGCCAGGAGGATCAAGTCATATGACAGGAGGTGCGGCGCTGCCACCATAGAGACCAGCAATCCAAGCGATAGTCGCTGTTGACCCGTCAAAGATCGCAACTGCGGTCGCGCGGCGACGAGGACAACCGTCAGCGTGGCTGCGAACGTCGCTGACGCGGCGACAACAACCGCCGACGCGGCTCCAAAGGAAACCATCAGGTGCGGAAGGGACAACCCTGTTCGCGCGACGATGTTAGGTGATATCTGGCTGAGCCACAGCCACGTGCCGGACGGCCCGAGGATTGCGATGCTGGAGAGGGCCCAGACGGCGCCACCGGCTACGATTCCCGGCAGGACGCGCCAGGATCCCGCCACTGCTACAACGATGGGGACGAGCCACACCAGTTGGGGCTTCAATAGCAGGATGGCGATGAGGAGGCCGGCTAGGAATTGCCGGTCACGACCGAGGCGACATAGGCGCCCGCCGCAGCAAGCGTCAGGAACCCGTCCCACTGCCCATACGCGAATGTCATTGCCGCTGGCAGTGATGCGAATGCGAGAACCGCAATGAGCAACCGACGAGGATCATGGGTGATCTGACGGCGTAGAAGCCAGGCGGCCGCACCCACAGCTATTAGTGATGCCAGAAGAAACCCGGCAAGCGCTGCTTGCGGGTTCAGATACGTGAGCGGCTGAAGCAACCAGGCCCCAAGGGGTGGATTGTCGTACTGAAAGGAAAAAAACAGCAGGGCCGGTGTGGAACAGCTGCTCCGCGTGCGACTGCAAACAACTGGAACAATATATGGCGTCATTGCCCCGCCTCAGCGTGTCAGCGGCTGCGCAGAAGCTTGATGAAAAATCGGTGTTGTACGCATCGCGAAGGCTGCGGAGCACCTCCGCGAGCACGTTCCCGACGGAGGCGCAGGCTAGCGTGACCGCCGCGAGGCGTGTCAGCCGGCTCATCGTTCGCGCGGGGCCACGTTGTGGAGTCCGACCGGTCTGGTCTTAGAAACGACGCTCCGCACCATCCTCAATGGTTCCCGTTCGCACCGGTCATCGCTGCACTGATGATCATCAGTACGGTGCCCACAACGACAGCGACAAGGAAGAGAATGGCCGCCGCCGTCGTGAAAATCCACCAACGTGTCAACGCCAGAGCCTCCGCTGACGAGCCGTGATGCATGGATCCAGGCTCCTGCGGCGAATAGTCATGCAAAGGACTGCGCCAGCCCGTGGGAGCCGGCGATTGGCAACTCGAGACGCCGCACGCTGCCGGTCGATTCAAGCAGGCGCGGGGCGCGATGATGTATGAGCCAACCGCGAATCGTACAAGCAGCCAGGAGCACGTCGTAGCCCAGCAAGTTCATCTCCCCACTTTGCTCGCTGGTCTGGGATTTGCGATCGCTCCGGTGTTACGACGCGGCAACGGCGGGCGGTCTCGTGCTTCGCTTGCCGCGTGCCGTCACTCCAGAGGCTCTACGGCAGTTGGTAATCAGTCCATCGGATGCGGAAGATTGGTACGGCAAAGGCGTGTTGGGGGTCATCCTGCCCTCGGGCGGCGTGCTACGTGAGCGACCCGTGGCGGGAGTCGGCGGTAGTGGGACAGACCGCTTGGATCGAGGCCGCGCGCACCACCGCACAATATCGGTCCTCGCGGCCGCTCTCTCGGTGCGGGCGTCACGGGACTGCTCGAACCCCGCTGAAGGCGACCCTGTTGGCGCAGAGCGCGACACGCGCGTAGAGCGTGAAATGCGCGTTGAGCGCGACGCCACCGAGGTCGCCTCTGAGCCAGGTTCGCGCGCGCCGAGCATCTCCAGCGGAGCACACCGCCCATCCGTAGCCAGCGCCTCGAGGCTGCTCTCGAGGGTGATCCGCTTGGACGGAAGTGGAGCGGAGGGGATTCGAACCCCTGACCTCTGCCGTGCGAGGGCGCGGGTAGGGTTTCGAATACGAGGCGGGCCATAAGTGCCTGTTTGATTGGTTCCCTCGCCATGGTGGGCACGGCGGAACAGGGGTGGAAAGCGAGCGACAGTCGACCTTGAGTAAGAGTCCCGACGAGCCGCAGAGCAGCTACACTGCATTACTGACATCCTGCTACACTGCGTTCATGGCAGAGCCTCGTACGTTCGTCACCGTGCAGAGCCGAGGTCTCATCGCCATCCCGACCGCCATCCGGCGCCATTTCGGTTTGGACCAGCCCGGAGCGCAGGTCGAGGTCATCGAGCGAGAAGGGGAGATCGTGCTGCGCCCGCACGTAGCCGTGCCAGCCGACCAGGCGTGGTTCTGGACGGATCGCTGGCGGCAGATGGAACGCGAGGCCGACGACGCCGTCGCCGCCGGGCGAATCGTGACCGTCGAAGGTGTCGAGGAGCTCCTGGCCGACCTCGACTCGTGAGGTTCGAGCGGACCGAACC
>CABEDX010000010.1_pt1 | contig 54483 bp, 54 predicted proteins | sample 3132991 | NCBI WGS metagenome assembly CABEDX01 (sample SAMEA5534332, study PRJEB31848) | metagenome | biome: tundra; feature: field; material: soil | place: USA | collected 2013-05 | depth 0.15 m
CACTCCTCCACGGAGTAGCCGTGCCGATAGTTGAGCGTGATCGCGGCGCGCTGCCGGTTTGAGAGACTTCGGTAGGCGCGGCTGATGTCGATGCTCTCGGCGCCGGTTCCGCCGCCGCGCGGCGACTCCGTCCCTTCGGTCAATCCCAGATGGGGCCAGCCCCGAGAGCGCAGGAAACGGCGGCGATTGATGCAGTAGTTGACGCATACGCGCGTCAGCCACGCAGCCGGCCGGTCCATCTCGGACACGGCGTCCCATAGATGCCACGCTTTGAGCAGAGTCTCCTGGACGGCATCCTCGGCCTCGCCGGCGTCAGCGAGGATCGACATCGCAAGGCTGTAGAGCCGTCTTGCCTCGGGTGCCACGACCGATTCGTACGGCCGCACGGTCGCGTCCCCCCTCGCCGGTGTCAGGCTTGGCAATGCGATCACACCATTCCTAACACCCGCCGAGCTCGCTTTGCGGACATCCGTGCTGCCGATGGCGGTCATGGGTTGCTTCGCCTGCGTCGGGGCATCACCTTGCTGCCGGGACATCCCATGGGCGCGCATCTCGAGCCTTCCTCCGGTCGATGGCCGATGCCTTCGCTTAGCGGCTCAAGAACCAAGCCGATACTGGTAGGCCGTCCGTCACCTGTGGTCTGTCCCGTCCTCGGTCACATTGGAGACTTGGCCAGCAACCGGCCCAAGATTACAGCTAGCCCGAAAGAGCCCTGCGGATGACGGGTGTTCGAAGGTGCTTGTTGGGGAGCCCTGCGCGCACAATATTGGCCATGACTTGGAGCTTGGGCCGGAAGGGTCCCGGGCGGTGGGCGGTCCGAGGCGGGCTATTGGCAATCGCAGTTCTCACTCTTGCGAGCGGAGGACAGGTTGCTGTCGCAGCTACTACCCCTCCGCCTCGCTCGGCGGCTGAGGACCGCGGCACCGTCCACCTCACTGAACCGGAGGGTCTGCTGCAGGAAGCCGCGCTTCAGGACATCCGGGTACTCCGATCGGCTTTGATCTTCAAGCCGTTTCTGCCCTCGAACCTTGTCTTGCCTGCTGGTGATCTCTACAACCGGGTGACTTGGAGCTCTGCGCCAGTCAATGGATTCGGGATCTTCATCAGTGCGCAATCGGGCCTAGCCGGAAGTCGCGCCATCCACATGGATGAGTCCTTGGAGTCTTCCGCGGACCTCCTTGATCCCAGCTTCCCGATGAATGCTTTCAAATCGATCCTCCGGCCAGTCACGCTGTCTAATGGGATTTGGCTTGAGATGCAGCAACAGCACGCACCCTGGCGTGGCGAGTGGATCCTCATGCGCCTTGACGGCAACATAGCGATCGAGATCGATGGTCTGAGCTCCAAGCAGCTGCTCACGCAGTTCGCAGCAAGCCTCGTCCAGTCGAAGTAGCTGCAGTAGTCACGGACACGCTGCAGTCTGATCAGTAGTGGTGCGTTCGCCCAGACCCGCAGTGGAGCAACAACACCCGGCGGAATCGCCCGTCTTGACCCAGTAGTAGGCATCCGACAACACTCGGAAAACGCTCGCGGGGTGCCGGCCCGCGAGACTCAGAGCGACGGCGGCCATCACCCGCCAGTCTCAGTCATACCAGCTCCAGCACAGCCACCGCCGCCGTCACTGCCTCACCCGCTGCTGCCTCCCCCGCTGCAACCTCCCCTCACCATCGCCCGCACCACCATCACGCACAGACAATTACACCTGCGGTGGCGACCGCTGTTGAACGGCGAAAGTGTAAGCGGTCTGTAGGCATTTCGCCCCTACGCTGGAGCTTGTGCAAGACGGATTCTCGCGATGATCTCGATCGGCAAGCTCACCAGCGTCGAGCAGGCGGTGCGGTATCTCCGCGAGGCCATTGCCCACCAGCAGCTCGAGTACTACACCGCGCGCGGTGAGTCGCCGGGACGCTGGAGCGGTACCGGCGCCGAGGCGCTCGGGCTGCGCGGTGAGGTGATCGACACTGACTTCGCCGCGATTCTCGGCGGTACACATCCACGCACGGGTGAGGATCTCGGCAAACACTGGCGAACGCAGACGGTCGTCGCGTTCGACGTCGCAGTCTCCGCACCCAAGGACGTGAGCATCCTCTACGCGCTCGGCGACGAGCGCATGCGCGGAACCATCCTGCGCATCCATGGCGAGGGAGTCCAGGCGGCCGCCGACTATCTCCAGGCCAACGCTGGGTGGGCCCGCCAGTTCAACCCGAGGACCAGGACGACGGAGGCGGTGCGCGCCAAGCTGGTCATGCCAGAGTTCGTGCATCGCACGGCGCGACCGGTGACCGATCCAAGCACCGGCAAGGTCACCGTCGATCCGCAGCTGCACACGCACATCACCGTCCCAACCTGGGTGCAACGGTCCGACGGGAGCTGGAGCCAGCTGTACAGCGAGTCCCTGTACCAGCACGCGGCCGCTGCCGGTGCCATCGCCCAGGCGGAGTGGCGCGACCGCCTGGTGCGCGAGCTCGGCATCTCCACTGTGGTCGACGGCAAGGGCTGCTTCTCCATCGTCGGCATCACCGACGCGCAGCGCCGTGAGTTCTCCCGCCGCACCCAGCAGATCGAGGCACTCGAGCGCCAGCTGGGCATCGAATCCCCATACGGACACAAGCTCGCGGTGGTGTCGACCCGCGAGAGCAAGGATGAGGTCGCTCCCACCGAAAACCTCTTCGCCCAATGGCGAGAGCGCGCCGCAGGCGTGGGGCTCGACGCCACGAGCATCGAGACCCTGCTCGCATGCGAGCCTGCGGCGTTGCATGCGCGCCGGCTCGACGTGGAGCGCAGCACGGAGCTCCTCGATGAACGTGGGCTGACCGCCCAGTACGCGACCTTCACCCGTCGCGACGTCATCCGCACCGTGGCTGCACACGCGCTGCTGGGGATGAGCCGGGCCCAGCTCGAGGCCACCGCCGACTCCATCCTCGCCGACCGCGAGGCAGTGCAGCCGCTCGTGCCGAACCGACTCGAGGGTGAACGCGACGCCGATGCGATCGCCCGGTGGGTCGACACCGGCCACGAGCTGAGGTACACCACCCCGGAGATGCTCGCCATCGAGCGGGGCATGATCGCCACCGCTCAGCAGCGATCGGCCGCGTGCGCCGGTGTCGCCGATGCTCGGGAGACCGAGGCAGCCATCGCCGCGCGGCCCACGCTGACCACGGACCAGCGGTCGATGGTCAGGACCGTCTGTCAGAGCCCGGCCGGCGTGGTGGTCGTCGAGGGTGCCGCCGGGGTGGGCAAGACCTTCGCCCTCGACGTGTGCCGGGAGGCGTTCGAGGCCACCGGCATCCAGGTCGTCGGCTGCGCGCTCGCCGGCCGCGCTGCCGACGTGCTCGAGACCGGCGCGGACATCCCCACCTGGACGGTCACGGGCATGCTCAATGAGCTGCAGGTCGACCAGCTGCCACCCGGCGGCGTACTCGTGGTCGACGAGGCAGGCATGATCGGCGACCGCGAGCTTGCCGAGCTGGTCTCGCTCGCGGCACGGGACAACACCAAGCTGGTCGTGGTCGGTGACCCGTCGCAGCTCCAACCCATCGGCGCGGGCGCACCGATGCGCACCCTGGGTGAACACATCGGCAGGGTTCTGGTCACCGAGAACGTGCGCCAGAAGGAGCCCTGGGAGCGAGCAGCCCTCCAGCTGGTACGCGACGGCGAGGCGCGGGCCGCCTACGACTTATACCTGAGCCATGGCCGTATCCATGTGGGCGAGTCGGTGGCCGAGCGACGCGCCGAGGTGGTCGCCGAGCATGCGAGGCTCGAGGACAGGGGCGTCGACACCGTGATCCTGGCCCAGCGGCGCGACGAGGTTGCCGCCCTCAACGAGCTCGCCCGGGCCAAGGCCGTCGAGGCCGAGCGTGTGCACGGACCGGGGCTGACCGTGGACGGCAAGGAATACCAGGTTGGCGACCGGGTCCTCTGCCTGAGCAACGACCGCGCCAACGGCGTGAGCAACGGCACCCGCGCCACGGTGACCGCGGTGGACGTCGAGCAGCAGACGCTCACGCTGGAGCGCGGCGACCATCGCCAGGTGGTCATCGACACCACGCGATACGACGCGATGGACCGCGGCTACGCGATGACCGTGCACAAGGCCCAGGGGATGACCGCCGATGTTGCTCTCGTGGTGGGTTCGGACGGCGCCACCCGGGAGTGGACGTACACGGCGATGTCGCGCGGCACCGAGGCCACCCACTACTACGCCGTCGCCCAGCCGCCCGAGCGCGACCGCCTCGGCGTCAGCCTCGCACCGGCAGCAATGCAGCCCGCCGAGGAGCGGATCGTGCATTCGTGGGAACGCTCGCTGCAGAAGGAGTCGGCGCTCGACTATCCGGAGCGGTATCGCGAGACCGATCGGGATCCCACCGTCTCAGCACCCGACGTCTACGCGCCCGCGACCGAAGCCCAGCGCGCTGCCCTTGCCGACCTTGGCGCACCCGAACTTGGCGAGCACGCAACCCGGCTCGAGGCCGCCCTGGAGATCGATCGCTGGTCCGACCGGGCTCCGGGCACGGGCCTGGACCAGTGGCTGCGCGAGAGCGACGCGGCCGAGCACCGGCTGGAGCAGCTCATCAGCGACGACGGCGGCGTGCGACCTGATCGCGCCGAGCTGCTGCCTCCACCACGTGGCATCAACCCAGGCGACTTCCAGGCTTCGAAGGCGCTGCTCGACCCCTACCACGCGCTTCTCGACGTAGAGGCGCTCGCGCCGACAGTTGGTCCGGGGCTCGCGCCGTGACGCGCACGACCAACAGCACAGCCGGCCGGATCGCGGCGCTCACCAAATGGGCGGCGCAGCTCGACGTCGGCCTTGCGTCCGTCGCCGGAGAGGTGGCCGAGCTACGTACCCGTTTGGACGACCCTCAGCAAGCCGCGGACTCCCCGGTGCCCGCGAAGACTGGCATCGCCGAAAACGCGCAGGCGAGCGAGGACTTCGTGTCGCTCCTGGACTGGGCCAACTGGATGGCGCGCGCATTCGCTCTCTCGGAACGCTTCCCCAGCTGCTGGTACAAGCACGAGGGCGCGGTGGTGGCACTCGGAGCGCTTCGCCACTGGCACTCCGCGCTCCAGCGTGAGGGCTCGACGGACCCGTCCTCCACCATCCTCTGGGTCGATGCCATCTATCGAATCAATGACCGGCTGCTGCGGCCAATCGCGCAGCGATGCTTGTCGAATCACCGCAGCGACCCCGACCTCGACCGCCCGACGGAGGAGGAGCTGCTGCACCTGCGATTGACCGCCCGCTAACCACCGAAGAGTGCCGAGGCGGCCGCTCGCGAACTGCGTGTCAACGGAAAAAATGTAAGCGATATGAGAGCGCTTTCCCGTTACGCTTGAACGGCCCTTCGGGCGCCTTCTCCATGCACCAACTCTATTTGTTGCCCGCCCTCGGACACGGGCCGCTGGCTGTTTTCGCAGGTACTGTGTGATGGACAGCGAGGCGCCCGGCGGCGCTGGACTGTGGGACGAGACTGTCCACGGCTTTCGAGGTGCGGTGCTGCAGCGCGCGATTCTCGCCCGGGGGTGGACCGTGTCGGATTTCGCGCGAGCGGCGCATGTTCACCCGGCCTCGGTCTACAACGCGCTCAACGGCTCCCGGGTCCGCGACTCCACCGCCATCCGAATCTTCGAGACCCTCGAAAAGCGGCAGCCGATGAGCGTCGCGATCGCCTGAATCCGAACGGCTCGTCAACAAGGGGACAGCACCTTGGCGACGAAGCGATGGAGGTCATCGGCCGTACCGACGAACGCGCCTGCCACTCGAGGCGCGCGTCCTAGCCTCGTCTGGTTATCAGAATCGCACGCGCGCCGCGGCCTGGAGGACCGCCTCGCTGGTCTTGCCGCGGTAGTAGTAGGCGACCATGTCGCTGCTGGCGTGGCCAAGCAGCTGCTGCAGGTGGAGCATGTGCATGCCGACATCGGCGCACCAGGTGCAGAACGTGTGCCGGAAGCGATACGCGTTGCACCTGATGCCGGTCGCCTCGCCGAGCCTCGCGAGCATCGATTTGAGGCCCTCCATGGTGAGTGGCTGCGCCCGCCCGGAATGGTCAATGCGCAGGGCGAGGAACAAGCGCCCCTCGCCCACCGGCCTGGCGGGGTCGGTCAGGTGCGTGCGGAGCAGCCGCGGGAGGATGCTCTGTCCGACCGTGAGGGGCACATCGCGGAAGCCCGCTTGGGTCTTGGTCGCGTCGGGGTCGTGCACCGTCCCGCGGATCTCAACAACCGGTGGGGTGCGGTCGAGCCGGATGTGCTGCTCGTCGAGCGCCAGAAGCTCACTCGGGCGCATGCCCGTGTACATGAGCATGGCGACGATGAGGCGGTCACGGCCCGTGAGCGCGGCCTTGAGCAGGCGCTCCGCCTCACCCTGGGTGAGCGCGGGGTCGCGGCGCCGCTCGTAGTCGGTCGCGGGCGAAACCCGGAGCGTGGTCAGCGCCCCACCGCCCGCGTGGTCGGTGCCGAAGTGCTCGTCGCAGAACGCACCGAAGGAGCGGAGCTGGCCGCGCACCTTCTTGATGGTCGCCGAGTCGCGGCGGAGATCGACCTGCAGCCAGTGCAGGTACTCGGCCGCCAGGTCGCCGTTCCAGGCGGCGACGGCCTCGATGCCCCGTTCCCGGCGGAAGCCGGTCAGCGGAGTGCCCAGGAGGTTGTGGCGGATGTTCTCCCGGCTCGTCGAGCTGAAGAGCCGTCCCGTCTTGCGCGAGACATGACCTTCGGCAAAGCGCTCCACCGCCCGCTCGAACGAGAGCGGGCCGTCGCCGACCGGCGCCCGCGTCCGGCCGGGTGGCCGGTGGTTCGGTTGCAGCGGCTGCAGCCAGTCTGGCATCTCGGCCGAGAGCTTAGCACCGTTTTGTTAGGTAAGTGGTGGAGGCGACCTCGCTGCCCCCTACCTTTGGCTTACTCGACACAAAGCTAGGTAGGGTGCTCAGCGGGCACACGGGGATCGAAATGAATTCGATCCGGGGCCTCAAGGGCGATTGGAGCGGGAGACGAGGCTCGAACTCGCGACCCCTACCTTGGCAAGGTAGTGCTCTACCACTGAGCTACTCCCGCGGGTCTTTTGATCTCGCTTAGAGCACTTCCTGCGGTTTGTCTGTCTTGTGGCGCTACTCCTGACGGTCTGATCGGTGCTCTGAGCGGCGTTCATAGTAGCGACCGTCGGGGCCTGCAGGCCAACTCCTTCTTCGAGGTGCGATCCAGGTGAGCCAACTCCTCGACCCTGCGCTCAATCGTGAGCCAGGTGAGAGTCAGCGTTGCGCGTTCTGTGGCTATCGCGGCAAGCTCACCAGCGAGCACGTCTGGCCGGAACGGTTCCAGACGCTGTTCCCTGAACTGAAGATGGTGAAGTACCAGCACGGTGATCCTCGGTCGCCGCTGAAGTTCGACGCCATCGCTTTCACGGGCAAGGTGAGGATCGACTGCGACAAGTGCAACAACACCAAACTCGAGAGGATCGAGAGCGCCGCGATACCACACATCAAGTTCCTGGCGCTCGGGATTCGCGCCGGCGTCCTGCCCTTCGAGGCTCAACGCAAGGTTGCAGCGTTTGGGGTTCGAATGCTCGCCGTGGGTCAGTACACGCACCCCCACCTGCGGCCAATTCCGCGGCATCACAGGGAACACTTGGTTCTGAACCGCTCCCCACCCCAGCACACTGAAGTCTCGTTATGGGCTTATGACGGACCCGACTTTCAGGCCCCACAAGTTCGCGGTATTCCGCAAAAGCTCATGCTGCCGAGCGAACGTACTCCCGACTGGATGAATGCGTACCGAGGCATCCTGCGCGTTGGTCATCTCGTGATAGAGGTCGCAGCTCGGACAGATGGCCGCCCGCTTGTGTTCCTGCCCAAGCCCCCCGGCACCTTTGTCCGGATCTGGCCCATTGATCTCACTCGACCTCAGGTCTGGCCTCCCCAAAAGTCCATGACGGAGGTCGGGTGGGAACAGCGCGTCGCGGACCTCGACAGGGCAATGACGCTCTGAGAGGTCACTCGAATCGGGCACGACTGGGTGAAGGCTCGACCGTCTGAGTAAGCTGCGCGCTCCGAGACATGGAGGCCGGTTGCAATGGTCACCAACGATCAGTTCGTCCAGCGGCTCAAAGCCCTACGCGTCGCCAGGGAGAACTTCGAGGTCGAGAAGAGAGAGATTGAGCAGTTCGGTGACCGTAATCCCAACTTCAAGGAAGACATTCGCCGGTTTCTGGGTGCCTTCGACCGTTACCAGGACCTCGCGTCGGAGCTCCTCGATGCCGCCTACGGTCGGATCAAGGAGCCACCACTGCCACCGGAGTAGCATCGGGGCCGTGGTGAATCGCGGCCCCAATCTCGCGAGCTGCAGCGCCGCCATCGCAGCCGCCGTCATCGCCGACGCCACGGCCCGGGAGCGGCGCGAGGAAGCTGCTCGCCGGCGCAGTCAAAGGAAGCCTTCCGCGCCGTGATGCGACGCCCGCTGAGCGTCGCGTGGGAGTCGCCCCGATGCAGTAGGGTCAAGAGGGCTCCATGACCGACGAACAGAGCGTGTCGGAACGCTGGTACGACGCCCAAGGCTCAGAACAGCTTCGAGAGTTCTTCGATGCTCTCTGGACCGAGTTGGAGCTCTTTCGCAACGCCTACCCGCACAAACACTGGCTCGGCCCCAATCTCCATCGCCTTCGGAAGTTCGTCGAGGAGTGCGGAGATGGGAACCGCATGACGTGGCTGCGAATTGTGCCGGGGATGCCTGGCGAGCCCACCGTTGAGATCAAGCAAAGGCAGCACGACGGCTCAGACAAGGTCGTCCGCAGTCTCGACGTGAAGGAGACACGCGAGTTGATCGGCTGGCATCCGGCGTGGGACACGTAGCCCGCCGCCCTAGCCCCGAATCCCAAAGAGGGTGAAGGGTCGGTCGTCGTCACCAACATCCGACTGACTCAATCCTGTTGCGAAGCCACGACTCTGTGCGGTTTCGAACAACCATACGGACCACTTCCCGATGAGAATGACTGAAGAGCTGGAATTCTCGACCACAACATGCTCCCGCTGCGCTGACAAGGAGCGGCTCATCGTCAAAACACGAGATGGTGTCGTCAGCCGCTGCTACGTTTGCGGAGACGAGGCGAGTTGGCTGAAGGGAGCGCGCGCGAATGCGACCTCAGCCGCCGTATCAGCTAGGGACGTGTCCAGATGGTCCTTCAGTGAGGGAGGCGCCCCGAGCCGCTTCAGGAGCCTCGACTCGGGGACGCCCCCCAACGACGCCATCGAAAAGCCTTAGCGAAGCTTGACGCTGCTGCCGAGCGGCCTGTCGCGGACCACAGGAGCGGCGCGTCGCGCATCGCGAGGACGATGCGAGCGGCACCCGGGGAGGGGTGGGTCGACGGTCGCTGCTGCTGCAACTCGTGCGCACAGTATGGGCAGGGTGACGGTCCAGGAATGCCACAGCGCGAGCAGAAGCGCACGATCCCTCATTATCGGCGGCCACAGGAGGATCGGCCATGCCCAAGGTCTACAACGTCCTGAGGTCAGGCGACGAAGGGCCGCCCCGCTGGATGGCAGTGAGGCAACCGGACACTCCCGTGGCGGCCGGCGGCAAAGGGAGGATCTGCCAACGCTGTCACGAGAAGGTAGGAGTCTCCAGGGATTCAGACGTCTACCTGTTGGTCGGTGAGTTGTACCACCCGGAGTGCATCATCAAGAGGATGGCGGGCGAGTCAGGGTAGCCCAGCGGCGGCGTCCCGATGACCTGTCGGGGCGTCGCCATTTGCGTGAGCGGTCGCCCGTCTGAGTAGGCTGCGAGTCTCCAATCAGAGACAGCTAGGAGACCCCGCCATGACTGAGCCAGAGGAGGCGCTTGGACACTGGTACGACGCACGCAACACGGACGAATTTCAACAGTTCTTCGAAGTCCTCGTTCGCGAGTTGGAGCTCTTTCGCCACGTCCACCCGGGCCACGTGTTTAGGCCGAACCAGCAGCGCTTCTGGGAGTTGGTGGCGGAAAAGAAAGGAAACATGGAGCCCGAGACGCCGACGTGGGCTCGAATTGTGCGTGGGGTGCCCGGGCACCCCACGACCAACATCAAGCAAAGCTCGAACGTTTCGGGCGAGATCAGTCTCGATGTAGATGAAACAAGACAGCTGATCGGATGGCCGCCGCCTCCATAGCCCCGGAGACGGAACGATGCGCTCCGCTGCGTCACTCGCGCGTGCCGGGGCTGCCTTCGGCGCCTCCGACTAGCGCTGATCGATCGTCGTCGTATGGGTTCCGCCAGCCGGGTCGACGACTTCTCGACGCCGTGTGAAGGCGGCGGGGCCACCCCAAGAGGACCAGAACACCATAGAGAGCACGATCCCCAGAGCGCCGGCTCCCATCAGGATCCAGCCGACGACCTGCACGTTGATCGCCCCGTTCGTTGTGACGTGAATGGCGAAGGCGAGTACGGCGCCAACCGCCAGCAGAAATATTCCAACTCCAAGACCCATGCTGCGCGCCTCCTAGTGCTTCCGCACGACATATGCCGTTCGGCTTGTGGGGGCTTGTCTCATGAACCGGGGCTGAAATTGGCGCCTTTCACGGCTTTGGATCCATCCTGAGACCGGCGCGCGAGCAAACCAGCGCTGACTCCCGGACAGCGCATGAAGGGAAGTCGGGGCAAGCCACGCGCTCAATAGACGGATAGTCCCGAGACGCGGCCGGCAGCCCCAGGTCCGACCGAACGATCGCGGCGGCGGACCGCGCTTTGTCGAGGTCCGACTGGCCCTCGCTGACCATGATCAACCAGGTCTACGCGCACGTGACGATGGACACCGCATACGACGCGCTGATGCGCTCGCTGCGCGCCGAATGACCCGCGCAGGGATGGGATTTTGCGCGCCCCCAACCGTGGAGGCCGGCGACGGCCGTACGGCGCTCGCGTTCGAACACTCAGACAAGCTGTCCTGCTCGTAGTCTACGAAGGGTCGCCGTCAGGCGGCAGCGTCGAGAGCCGCCGGACGCAGCACGGCCGCCACGGTCGCCGGATACCACTGCCGTCCGCCTTACGCTGTCGGAATGCCGTTGGCGTCGAGCTCGTCAGCGATGGCCGCGAGCGTAGCGCTGCGCGAGCGTTCACTCACGATCCGGTTGACGACATCCTCAGACTCGAGCAGGCGCTCGCCGGACTCCCTATATTGGGCGTTCACTGTCGTGGAGAGGATCAAGGAGGAATGGGGTTGAATGCCAGACTTGTAAGTCGAATGTCGCTGACTGCTGTGGGCTGCGCAAGCGCGGCCCTGGTTGTCTCGGGTGCTATGGCGATGGCCGCGGCGCCAGCCACTCCGACCAGCCACACCGAGGCGGGATACACCGCTGCAATTACCGGGTCGACGTTCCTGCTGAAGACCCAGTTCACGGTGCCGACGCTCACCTGCTCGGGCCAAGCAGGGATCCAGCCAGGTGCGTACCTCACAACCGCGACGTCGTCCACCGGTGGTGCCATCTACGTCGCCTGCTCGGCGAAGACCCCGGTCTATGAGGCTGTAGCAACAATCAACGGCGTTCGGACCGTGCTCACCAAGGTCACGGTTGCACCTGGGGACGCCATCAACATCAGCGTGACAGTGAGCGCGACCGCGACGTCGGTGGCGGTAATCGACACGACCAAAGCGACGCGGCAGACCTTGACCGGTGCCGGCAACGCTCCGACTCATCTGTTCGTCGGCGACCAGGCGGTGCCGAGCAGCGTGGGCGGCTCGCTGGCGGTTCCTGCATTCGGCAAGATTCGCTTCCGGACCACCACGCTGAACAAGGTTGACTTCGGGTCAGTGACCCCCGCAGCAGTCAACATGGCCAACTCGGCCAGCGTCGTCCAGATCACCACCGGGAAGCTCAGCGCCACGGGTGCCGCGTTCGTCACGACGTTCGCCCACTCCTGATCAGCTAATCGGAGCTCCACTCTCCACACTCCGCGGTCTGGCATCTGCTCAGACCGCGGAGTGGGAGTCCCCGCGAGGTACGACCTCCCGCGCGTCGCGTCTCAGCCTGTCCCCGCAATGAGCATAGTTTCACGGCATAGAGGAGCCGGGGATCGAACCCGGGCCTCCCCTATTCGACGCGACCCGTTTGTATTCGGGAAGTGCGCACTGACACGCACGATTCGGCACCTTGACGCGTCCCCGTAGGGGTCAGCGTAGGGGTCAGGTCCCTCGCAGCGGGAGGATGTGCAATGACTCCCAGAGAGCACACGGTTGTTCTACGCTTGGCGGGTGCCTGAGACCCTGGGAGGCGGTGATTGGATACGTAGTGGTGCGCCGTCTAACGAGGACAACACCATCACTCGAGCCTTCACTTCGGATCAGGTTCGGTCGCTCACGGGGCTATCGAAGCGGCAGATCCAGTACTGGGACGAGCGCGGGTTCTACCGCCCGAGCCTGACCGCGCGCCGAGGCCGCGGCCGGCGGCGTCTGTACGACTTCCGGGACCTCGTAGCACTCCGAACGGCGTCGCAACTGCGCACCGACCACATCAGCCTCCAATTGATTCGAAAGGTCGACTCCTATCTCCGCCTACTCGACTACGAGAAGCCGATGGCTCAGGTCAAATTCGTGGTTTCGGGGGGCGAGCTCTACTTCGAAGAGAGCGACAGCGTTCGCCGAGCACGGAGACCCGAGCAGACCGTGATTCGCGTGACGGTCCCCTTCGGCCGTCTCGTACAAGCGCTGAGAGCCGAGCCATTGGCAAGGTAGTGCTCTACCACTGAGCTACTCCCGCTAGTACGCGAAGGCCAGAGTATATCGGCGGCACTGCAGGCGCCTGACGAGGTCAGACCGGCTGCGCTGCCTCCAGGCGCTGCGACTCAATCCACCGGTTCAGCGGCTCACCCGACTCGAATGAGGTGATCAGCGCATAGCGTGGATTCGGCCCCGGGTTGTGGACGACGTGATAGAGGCGCTCGGTATCGATCACCAGCTGGCGCCCGGGATGGAGCGGAATGCGGCTCTCGGTTGCTGGGTCATCGCGAACCTCGCGCAAGATGAACTCCGATCCCTCGGGGGCATTGAGCTCGAGCCAGGAGCGGACGACCCACCCCTCGCCGTCCGGGTTGAGACGGTTGTTGTCGTCCTGGTGCAGCTGGCGCAGCGCGTCCTCTTCCGACGACGGGTTGAGCTTAATCACGCGGACACGCCCATACCTTGCGCCGACAGCCTCGACGTACTTGCACAGGGTCGGTGCGATCTCCCGGTTCGACGTCCAGATGCCGTCCTTGTCGGGCTTGCCATGGTCCCAGAAGCCGGCGCACTCCATCTCGCCCTTCGCCGAGGCGAGGGGGGCGAAGTTGGTATCGCCGCCCGATTTCCAGTCGACGTACTCGAGCCGCTCCCACTCCTCCGGAGGTATCGCGGGACCGTCTCCAAGGATGGCGTAGCCGTTCTCGGCGAGCACGTCGAGCTTCATGTGAGCCATGGGTACTACCTCTCGATGTCTGGACGCACCGCAGCCAACGCGGACCTGACCGGTAAGGCTACACGGGGGTGCAGGCGGTGGCACATCCCGTGCCCGGTAAGCTCAGTCGCGGTGACAGACGATCTCGCGCTCGCCCTCGAGCTCGCGGACGTGGCCGACGGCATCTCCATGGAGCGGTTTCGGGCCCACGATCTCAAGATCGACGCCAAGCCGGACCTCTCCCCGGTCACCGAGGCCGATCGGGCTATCGAGTCCTATATCCGCGAGCGGGTCGGGGCTGAGCGCCCGGAGCACGCGATCATCGGCGAGGAGTTCGGAGTCGTCGGGGACCCCGACGCCACCTGGCGCTGGGTGATCGACCCCATCGACGGCACACGGAGCTTCGTCCGCGGCAATGAGACCTGGGCGACGCTCATCGCGCTGCAGCGCGATGGTGAGTCCGTCGTGGGCGTCGCATCGGCACCGGCCATGCGCCTCCGGTTCCACGCCACCCTCGGCGGCGGCGCGTTCCTCAATGGACGGCAAATCCACGTGTCGAAGATCTCGGAGATCTCCGAGGCGCTGATCACCCACACCGCGATCCGTGGCTTCGTCATCACCAACCAGGCGGAGAAACTCGTCGCGCTCGCCGGACGCTGCTGGGACGCGCGCGGTGTGGGCAACTCCATGTCGCACCTCGCCGTCGCGCGGGGCACCGCGGATATCGGCTGGACCTCGCGGGCGAACCTCTGGGACTACGCGGCACTCAAGCTGGTCGTGACCGAGGCCGGCGGCCGGTTCACCGACCGCAGCGGCGACGACCCCGTGCGCGGTGGCACGGGGATCTCGTCTAATGGCCTGCTCCACGACGTGGTGCTCGAGGCTGCCGGGTACACGGCCGGCGAGACCTCGTGAACATCGGCACCATCCGCGACGGCGCGGCGCTTCTGCCCGCTCTCATCGACGGCGACCGCGCATACCCCCTTGACGACGTCCTCGGCGCCATGGGTGGCGTCCCGGTCGCAATGCCGGACGGCGCCGACGCGGCGGCCGTCCTGGCGATCCGGGAACTCGCCGTGGCGGCACGCTCCGCGTCCGAAGCCCTTCCGGGCCTGGTCGCCCGCGGTGCCGCTCCGTCGTATCCGCTTTATGCCCTTGGGCCACCCGTGCCACGTCCGGGCAAGATCGTCTGCGCCGGGCGCAACTACGCCGAACACGCGCGCGAGCTGGGCGAGGACGCTCCCTCCCATCCCATTCTCTTCGCCAAGCTCGCCAGCTCGATTCGTGGTCCGTTCGATGACATCGTCCGGCCCCTTGAGGTGGCCGACCTCGACTATGAGGCGGAGCTGTGCGTTGTCGTCGGCACCGGTGGCAGGCGCATCCCCCGAGACCGCGCCTTGGCGCATGTCGCGGGCTACACGTGCGCCAACGATATCTCGGCACGCGCCGCGCAGTTCGAGCCGGGCGATCAGTGGTTGCGGGGCAAGAGCTTTGACACGTTCTGTCCGATCGGGCCTTGGATCGTCAGCGCCGATGTGATTCCGGACCCGCAGGCCTTGACGCTGCGCTGCCGGGTTGACGGGATCCTCCGCCAGAACGGCAGCACCGCGGACATGATCTTCGACGTTGCGGCGCTCATCTCCTATATCTCCGATGCCTTCACGCTCGAGCCCGGCGATCTCATCCTCACCGGGACACCCGCAGGAGTCGCGATGGGGCAGACGCCTCCTCCATGGCTGCAGCCCGGCCAGCTCTGCGAGGTGGAGATCCCGGAGATCGGCGTGATCGCCAACCGGATCGTCGCCGAGGTGACTGCAGGCTACTGAGGGAACCGCTGCGGTGGTGCGCAAGAGCGCGAACCAGGGCCCTATGATGCGGCCGGCCCGGGCCAGCAGGCCCGATGGCTACCTTTTCGGCTCGTACCGCATCGCCACTGCCCCCGAGCCGAACTCCAGCCGGCTCACGAGCTTCAAGTCGACATGCTTCGACAGCCCTGCGAACAACGTCGGCCCGTGGCCAGCGAGCCTGGGATGCACCACGAACTCGTACTCATCGATCAATCCCAGCTCCGTCAACGCCAGTGGGAGCGTGACACCTCCCACGAACAGTCCCTTGCCCGACTCCCGCTTGAGTTGCTGAACGGCCTTGCCCAGATCCCCGCGCACGAGTTCCGCGTTCCAATCGACCTGCTCCAGGGTGCTCGACACGACGTGCTTCTTTGCCGCGTTAATCGTCTGGGCGAAGGGTTCCATCCAATCAGGTCTCGCTCCCGTCGGCACCGGCGGCCGCCACGCTGATTCCATCATTTCGTAAGTCACCCGGCCAAAGAGAAGGGCATCGGCCTGGTCGAGGTTCTCGACCGCGTGACGATGCAAGTCTTCGTCCGGGGGGATTGCACGATGATCGCAGCACCCGTCCAATGTGACGTTGATGGAGTACCGAAGGGGTCGCATTTCGCAAGAGTACCGGCGATGGGCACACCGGCGAATCCGCGTACACCGCTAGAGGTGAATGCCTCGCATCAGCATTCCGAGTGCGTAGGCCTCGGGCGTCACCGGTTGCTCGCTGCCGTCCCCGTCGCCGGGTGAATGCGAAGCGCTGTCGGGGAGCATCTGGAAGGCCCCGGCCATGATCAGTTGATGGACGTTGGGGGCGATCGCGTGCACGAGCTCGCCGAACTTGCCCACGCGCGTCGACACCTCGTGCGGGCGCTTGATCAGCGCTTCGACCACCATGTCCGCGGCCTCGTCGGAGCTGATCGTCGGAAAGTTCTTGTACATCCCCGTGGGCGCGATCATCGGGGTGCGGACGAGCGGCATATGGATGGTGGTAACCGCGATGCCCTCGCCCGACACCTCCGGAGCGAAGCAGCGTGAGAACGCATCGAGGGCATTCTTGCTTGCCACGTATGCCGCAAAGCGTGGCGGGTAGGCCTGGCCGCCGATCGACGTGATGTTGATGATGTGACCATCCTGGCGCTCGCGCATTCCCGGGATCACGGCCATGATGAGCGCGATCGCGCCGAAGTAATTGAGCTTCATGGTCCGCTCGAAGTCGTGGAAACGATCCAGCGAGTCCAGCACGGACCGACGGATCGATCGTCCCGCGTTGTTGATGAGGACGTCGACGCGTCCATGATCGGCAATCACGCGCTCGATGAGATGGGTGCACGCATCGTGGTCGCTGAGATCGGTCGGATAGACATACGCCGTGCCGCCGGCACCCTCGACCTCGGCACGCATCTCCTCGAGCTGCTCGGCTCGGCGGGCGACACCGACGATGATTGCCCCCGACGCCGCAAGGTGCGTGCACACCGCGCGTCCGATGCCACTTGAAGCGCCGGTGATCACCACCACGCGCTCGCCGGCAACCCGGCGCACATTCGCGGGCGTCGGGAGTTGCGGATCGAGATGTCGCTCCCAGTAGTCCCACACCTTCCACGCGTATTCGCGCAGGGGTGGGCAGGTGACCCCGCTACCGGCCAGCGCCGCCTGCGCCTCGGTCGCATCGAAGGTCGCCGGGTAATCCATGTAGGTGAAGGCGGCCTCGGGGATCCCGAGACGTGCCAGCGCCTGCTCGCGCATCCGCTTCACCGCGGGCAGGGAGCCCATCGCCGCGAATCCGCCTGGGATCATCCGTGCCATGCGCCGGTCGATCCGCAGTGCGAATTCGGGAGCATGCGCGGCTCTGCAGAAGGTGTTGAGCGTGTCGCCGAGCGACAGCGGCGCCGGGTCGACGATGTGGAACGCGCGTCGGTCAAGACCCTCGAGGTGCGCGATGTGATCGATCGCCTTGGCGACAAAGTCGACTGGAACCAGGTTGAACGGCCCGCCCTCGGGACCGATGAACGGCACCCACTGCGGAAATGCGTCGCGCATCTGCTGGATGAGCTTGAACGCGTAGTACGGACCGTCGACGCGATCTGCCTCTCCGGTCTCGGATGATCCGATGACCATCCCCGGTCGGTAGACGCGCCAGGGCACGGTCGCCTCGGTGCGGACGATGCGCTCCGACTCGTGCTTGGTCTTGTAATAAGGGTGGTCGAGCTCCTGCCCCTCGTCGAACATCGCCTCGGTGAAGGAGCCCTTGAATCGGCCCGCGACCGCGATCGAGCTGACCAGGTGAAGGCAGGCGGCGCCGGCCCGGTTGGCGAGGCCGACGACGTTGCGCGTGCCGGTGACGTTGGCGCGCTCCGTCTCCTCTGCCGGTGCGGTCAGGTCGTACACCGCGGCAAGGTGAAAGAACTGGGCGCCGCGCAGCTGGTCGCGGTCGTCGACCGAGAGGCCGAGCCCCGGCTCGGCGAGGTCGCCGGTGAGCGCGTGCAGACGCTTGCCTCCCGGGTCGAGGCGCTCACGCTGCGCCGCGAACCTCGCCCGTGACCCGTGACGTACGAGCACGAAGACGTTGTCGCCGCGGGCCATCAGAAGCGGGACGAGCGAGCGCCCGATGAATCCCGTGGCACCGGTGATGAAGTAGGTCACGCGGCCGACAATAGTCTTTTACGACAATTGGAGACAGAGCACATGCCCGAGCCAGTCATCGTCGCCCTTGGCAGGTCCCCCATCGGCCGCGCCATGAAGGGTTCGTTGGTCAACATCCGCCCGGATGACCTTGCCGCCGGCGTGGTGAACCAGGTGCTCGACCGCCTCCCCCAGCTCGACCGCGGGACCATCGAAGACCTCATCTGCGGCTGCGGGCTCCCCGGCGGCGAGCAGGGATTCAACCTCGGACGCGTCATCAGCATCCTCACCGGCGTGAATGCGCCCGGGACGACGGTGACCCGCTATTGCGCATCGTCCCTGCAGACGACCCGGATGGCCGCGCACGCGATCCGCGCCGGCGAGGGCGACGTCTTTCTGAGCGTTGGTGTCGAATGCGTCTCCCGGTTCGTGAATGGTTCGAGCGACATGCCGCAATGCCAGAACGACCGCCTCCAGCCGGGCAACCCGGAGGGGTGTCCCAACGTGTACATCGCGATGGGACAGACCGCCGAGAACGTCGCGGCTCGTGAGGAGATCTCCCGCGAGGAGATGGATCGGTTCGCGCTCCGGAGTCAGCAGCGTGCGGTCGCCGCCCAGGATGACGGCTTCTTCGATCGCGAGATCGTGCCCGTCCAGCTTCCGGACGGCGGAGGCACGGTCACCCGGGATGACGGCCCTCGCCGCGACACGACGCTGGAGAAACTCGCCGAGCTGAAGCCGGTCTTCCGAGAGAACGGGACGGTGACAGCCGGCAACGCCTGCCCCCTCAATGACGGCGCCGCAGCCGTCGTGATCATGTCGGACACTCGCGCGCGCGAACTGGGTATCACGCCACTCGCCCGCATCGTCTCGACGGGGCTGACCTCCCTCAAGCCGGAATTCATGGGACTCGGCCCGATCGAGGCATCGCGTCAGGCGCTCGAGCGCGCGGGCATGACCATTGGCGACGTCCACGTCATCGAGATCAACGAAGCCTTCGCGGCGCAGGTGATCCCCTCGGCGCGCGGCATCGGGATCGACCCGTTCGACGACCGGCTCAACCCGCACGGCGGCGCCATCGCGCTGGGCCACCCCTTCGGCATGACCGGTGCGCGGATTCTCTGCACCCTGCTCAACGACCTGAAGACCGCCGATGCGACCATCGGCCTCGAGACCATGTGCGTGGGTGGCGGCCAGGGGATGGCGATGATCGTCGAGCGGCTCAACTGACTCGATCCCACGGCCGTCGGCCCGGGGCAGGCGGCTAGAGCGCGACCCTCGCCTGGCGACGCAGCGCCCTGCCGGGCAGGACCACCTCGGCCTCATCGGCGGTGTGGGCCGTCGTCGACCGGCGCCTGGGCGGGCGGCTCGCCAGGATGATCGCGGCGAGCGCTTCGACGACGTTGTCCGCCTCGCGGCGCTCGAGGATGAGCGGGGCGAGAATTCGGATACTCCCGGTGCCTGCGGGAAGCGCGAGGATCCCTCGCTGCTCGAGACGGCGCAGCAGCATCGGGCCGTTGAGGCTCGTCTCGACCGCAACCACCGCGCCGGATCCGCGGACCTCCCTGATCTCACCGAGACGCAGCCCGCGCAGCCGGCCCTGCAGGCGTTCCGACGTGAGCGCCGCCAGGGTTCGCAGCGTCGGGCCGAGAGCCGTCCGGATGGTTGCATTGGCTGCGGCGCAGACCAGAGGCGGGCAGGCCTCCTCCTGATCGCGCCGAGCGAGTCGCGCGCGCCGCGAGATCGACGGGCCGACGGCAGTGACCCCGAACGGCATGCCATTGGCCAGCGAAGAACCGAGGCACACGATGTCGGGCTCAACTCCCCGCGCCGCCGACGCCAGCGTCGGCCCCATGCGCAGTGCTGTGCTCACCTCATCCACCACCAGCAGCGCACCGGCACTCCGGCAGAGCTCGGCGACAGACGCGAGGTACCCGTTCGCCGGCACACGGACGCCTGCCTCGACCTGCACGGGTTCGACGATCACGGCCGCGACACGTTGGTCGAGCTGCGCGCTCAGCGCTTCGAGGTCGTCGAACGGAACGCGAGCGATCTCGACGGTTCGTCCTGCGATCTCTCCCAGCCGCCGGCCGGTGCTCACGCCTCTCCCACCAATCCCGGATCCATGGTCGGAGCGCTGCATCGCGATAATCCGTGGCCGATCTGTCGCCGACGCGACCCAGGCGATGGCGAGATCGACGGCCGCGGAGCCGGAGGCGGTGAAACTGACGTGCGTCAGCGACACAGGGATGATGAAGCTCAGCGCTTCCAGCAACTCCTCGCGCAGGTCGTAGTCGAATCCCGGCGGCACCCCGCTGAACGCGCTCAGCTGGCCGGTGATCGCCTCGGTGACCCGTGGATGGTTATGGCCGAGCAGCGTCGTCGCACCGCTCGAGGTGAGGTCCAGGAACTGGCGATCCTCGTCATCCCAGACGTACGCACCATCGCCTCGTACGAGACGCAGGTCGCGTGAGGCGCGACTCAATTCGTTGAGCCATCGATCTGGAAGAACCGCGGTCACATGGAAGCCTCCGTCAGCTACGTGCGGTAGCGTACCTCCGGCACGACGGCAGTGCCTAAACCCTTTACATCGCCTGGCGGCGCGCGGTACTCTCCGTTTGAATCGCGAGCGTCGTGCGACGCGTTCGCAGGGTCTGAGGGGACGAAGCACATTCTCGGGAGGCCGGCGTTCGGGGGAGCGTCGGCCTCATTTCATGTTCTGAGCCCTACTCGCCGAGCTCGACCGGCCGGTCCTGGTCGGTGATCCATTCACTCCATGAGCCGGCATACAAGGCGGCATCCATGCCCGCCAATCCCATCGCGAACACCCCTTCGGTCGCCACCACCCCTGAGCCGCAGTACACCGCCACCGGTTTGCCCGCCTCCACGCCCACCGCGGCGTAGCGCTGGCGCAACTCGTCAGCCGAGAGGAAGGTGCCGTCGCGGTGCTCGGTCTGCTGCGCCGGCAGGTTGCGAGCCCCGGGGATGTGGCCTGCGACCGGGTCGACCGGCTCGGTCTCCCCGAGGAAGCGCTCCCGAGCCCGCGCATCGACCAGCACACCCGACCGCGCGGTCGCCGCAGCGCCGGCGGCGTCGAGAAGCGGCATCCCGCCAGGTGTGGCATCGAAGGTTCCGGGGGACGGGTCACGATCTTCACCCTCCTCCACCGGCAGGCCCGCGGCGACCCAGGCGGCATAGCCGCCGTCGAGCAACGCGACATTCGGATGACCGAAATATCGAAGCAGCCACCACGCGCGCGCCGCGGAGGTCGATGTGGCCGCGTCGTAGACGACCACAAGGCGCGAATCATCAACCCCATGCCGGCGCATCGCCTCGCCGAACGACGCGGCGTTGGGCAATGGGTGGCGGCCGGGACCCGGTGGGGCGCTCAAGTCTCGATCGAGATCGACGAAGTGCGCTCCGGGAATGTGCCCCGCGCGGTAGTCGAGCTCTCCGGATGGTCCGCCCAGCGTCCATCGGACGTCGAGCACGGCCGGCGGATCATGTGTCGCAAGTCGTGCGGCGAGTTCGTGACAATCGAACAGGAGCGATACCATGGCGTCAGGATCCCTCAGTGAGCGGTCCGGCGAAACCTCAGCGAAGGCGTCTGCGTTATCTCCCCGATCGCGCAGTGTGAACGCGTGCTGAGACCGAACAATGGTACGGTGGAGATGCATGGCTGACCAGACTTTGCGGAGCCGCGGAGGCCTCATGCTCGTCGGTGGCGTTGCCTTCGGCGGATTGCTGCTCACCTCGTGCGCACTTCCAGGAACATCGGCGCCACCGGTGGGCAATATCGGCACTGTTCACGTCGCCGGTGCACCGGCGGTGGAGGCACCTCCGGCCATCGTTGTGAGCCCCTCCAACTCGGCGCAGGGAGTCGCCCTGGACGCTCCGATCATGGTCACGGTCAGCACGGGACACCTCGACACCGTCTCGCTCAGTGAGGCCGGCTCGTCGAATCCACTCCCAGGCGCGATCTCACCGGACGGGCGCTCGTGGCAGATGAACCAGCCGCTCGACGAGGGCGCGCACTACACAGTGGTTGCGACCGCGACCAGCACGGCAGGATCCACCTCGACCTCGACGACGACGTTCGTCACGACCACCGCGCGCAGCCGGCTGCTCACCGGCATGACCCCGCTCGACGGGGCAGTTGTCGGTGTCGGCGAGACGATCGATCTTCGCTTCAACGTCAACATCCCGGTCGATGTGCGTGCGGCGCTGCTGCAACACATCCAGGTCACCTCGACGCCCGCGGTGATGGGCGGCTGGCACTGGCTCACCGCCAACGTGGTGCACTTTCGCCCCGCTACGTTCTGGCCGGCGGGCACCAAGGTCACCGTAAACGCCAACCTCAAGGGGTTTGGCGTCGGCAGCGGCATCTGGGGTCTCGGTGACTGGTCGTCGAGCTTCACCGTCGGCGCCAAGCACGTCTCGCTCATCAACAACGGCACGCACACCATGCAGATCTTCAACAACGACAAGTTGATCGCGACTTATCCGGTCAGCCTAGGCAAGGGCGGTTTCGCGACGATCCAGGGGACCTTGATCGTTCTCTACAAGACCCCGGTCGTGGTCATGAAGTCCTGCCCGACGTTCCATACCCCCGCGGCCTGCATCCCGGGCGGCGCGCAGTACTACGACGACCCGGTCTATGACGACACCGCGATCTCTACCAGCGGCTACTTCATCCACGCTGCACCGTGGTCGGTCGGCTCCCAGGGTCGTGCGGATGTGTCGCACGGCTGCGTGAATCTCAGCACCGCGCGCGCTGTGATGTATTACAACTTCAGCATTCCGGGCGACGTCGTGCAGATCTCGAACACCGGGTACAACGCCTCGTACTCCGACGGCGAGGGTGACTGGCAGCTGTCGTTTGCGGCATTCTCCAACACCGCCGGCCTCGGTCCCGTCTGGACCGGTCCAGTCGGGCTCTCCTCCCTGGCCGGCCAGGACTCCTGACCGCCGCCGCAACTGATCGGGGCTCCTGAGCGTGCGCGCAATCGTTGTTGTATCGCCGGGTGGGCCGGAGCAACTCCGCGTCGAGGAGCGCCCCGACCCGGTCGCCCGAGAGGGTGAGGTCGTGGTCCGCGTGGCCGGTGCTGGCATCAACCGCGCCGACCTGCTCCAGCGCCAGGGTTTCTATCCACCTCCTCCCGGGGCCAGCGATATCCTCGGTCTCGAGGCATCCGGGGTGGTCGCGACTGTCGGTTCGGGAGTCAGCGCGCCGTCCATCGGTGATCGCGTCCTCCTCCTGGTCGAAGGTGGCGCATACGCGGAGCTCGTCGCGGTGCGCGCAGCCCAGGCCGTGCCGGTTCCGGACAATATTGACCTGATCGATGCGGGTGGTATCCCCGAGGTCTTCATCACCGCTCACGACGCGCTCTTCACCCGCGGCCGATTGCAGGACGGCGAGACCATCCTCATCCACGGCGGCGGAGGTGGTGTCGGTACCGCCGCGATTCAGCTGGCGCGCCAGCATGACTGCCGGATCCTCGTCACCGCGGGGAGCGAGGAGAAGATCGCACGATGCATCGCGCTCGGCGCTGATGCGGGCATCAACTACCGAACCGAGGACTTCGTCCCGCGGACCCGCGAGCTGACCGAAGGGCGTGGAGCCGATCTCGTGCTCGACATCATGGGAGCCTCCTACCTTGGCAAGAACATGGATGCGGTGGCGACCGACGGTCGCATCGTTGTCATCGGGATGCAGGGAGGAAACCAGACGGAGATCGACCTCGGCCTGATGATGCGGCGGCGTATCTCGCTGATCTCCACCGCGCTGCGAGCCCGTCCGGCGGGGCAGAAGGCGGTCATCGTGGCCGCTTTTGTCGCAGACGTCATGCCCGGACTTGCCGACGAACGCCTTCGGCCGGTGATCGACCGTTTGCTTCCCCTTGAACAGGCCGGCGAGGCGCACCGGCTCATGGAGTCGGGTGAGGTCGTCGGCAAGATTGTGCTCGACGCTTCGCCGCATGCCTGACACGGACGCGCCCGAATCCACGACGTGGGATGCGATCGTCGTCGGTGCCGGGCATAACGGCCTCACCGCCGCGGCATACCTCGCGCGCGCCGGACGCAGGGTGCTCGTCCTCGAGGCGCGCGATCGCCTCGGCGGCGCGTGCACGCTCGAGCACCCGTTTGCTGACCCCGGATTCGTGGTGAGCCCGTGCGCATACCTGGTCGGACTCCTCCACCACCGCGTCATCGACGAGCTCGATCTGCGCCGTCACGGCTATCGCGTGCACCTGGTCGACCCGCATCTGTGGTGTCCATTCGATGACGGCACCGCTCTGAGCCTCTGGGACGACTCGCAGCGCAACCATCAGGTGGTGGCTGCGATGAGCCCCGATGACGCCGACGGCTACAGCCGCTACGAGCAACTCTTCGGCCGCATCCGGCAGGCCCTCCGATCGGAGCCGCACGACACCTGGATCGGAGATGCCCCCGATCGCCCGGCGCTGGAGGAACTCCTCGGTCACGACCCGGAGCTCGTTGAGGTGATGTTCGAGGAGTCGATCGCATCGGTCATCGAGCGCCACGTGGGTGACGAGCGGCTTCGCACCGCCCTGCACGGCCAGGGGTTGATCGGCACCTGGGCGGGTCCGCGCGACGCCGGCACCGCGGCGATCCACGCCATGCACTCCATGGGCACGATCGAGGGCCGGCCGGGAGCGTGGGGCTACGTGCAGGGCGGCATGGGTCAGGTGTCATTCGCACTGGCGCGCGCAGCCGAGGAGGCAGGCGCCGTGATCCGGAGCAATGCCCGGGTCGCAAAGATCGTCCCGGGTGAGGAGGTCATCCTCGAGGACGGCACGAGGATCCCGACCCGGACGGTCATCTCCAACGCGGATCCACGGACCACACTCGGGCTGCTCTCCGACGCCGCGCCGGCAGCATTCGTCGAGAAGGTGAACGGCTGGCGCATGGAGGGTCCGGTCCTCAAGATCAACTGCGCGCTCTCACGTCTCCCGACGTTCACGGCGGCGGGGCCAGGCGACGCGCCGCATCGGGCCATGGTGACCATCGCTCGAAGTCTTGACGAGACCCAGGCGGCGTACGAGCGCAGCCGGGTTGGGGAGCCGGCCCCACGATGGGCGGAGCTGTATTTCCACTCCGCGTATGACCCTTCCGTCGCGCCGGAGGGCAGCCACGTCATGAGCGTCTTCGCCGAATACGCGCCCTACACCCTTGCGTCCGGATCGTGGGATGAGCGCCGTGACGCAGTCGCCGACGAGGCCTTCGACGAGATCGCGCGGTTCGCGCCGGACGTCCTCGACTGCGTGGTGGCTCGCCAGGTGCTCGCGCCACCCGATATCGAGATGGCGGTCGGGCTCGCCGGGGGCCACATCTTCCAGGGCGAATGCCTCCCGGACCAGATGTGGGACCGCCGCTTCTCCCCGCGAACCCCGATGCCGGGCCTGTACATGTGCGGGGCGAGCACCCACCCGGGCGGCAGCGTCATCGCCATCAACGGTCGCAACTGCGCGATGGCCGTGCTCGCCGATACGGCGGAGGCAAGCGCCGCGCTCTAGCGCCGCAATCGGAGCGCGTTGCGGATGAGGTCGGTCTCCTCGCGGTCGGCCACTCGGAGCACAAGCAGCGCCGCGCCGTAGATGAACGCGGACGCGACCACGACGACGAACAGCAGCACCCGGTTCTGGTGGGGGTTGGCCACGTAGATGAATGCCCCCATGACCACGCCGGCGACGATCGACTTCCAGGAGGTGCGCAACAGTGGGATGGTCCCCAGCTGCGCGCGCAGGACGAACCACCCCACCACCACCAGGGCAGCCTCGGTGACCACCACCGCCCAGCTGGCTCCGAGATAGCCATAGCGCGGAATCACGACAAGGTTGACGCCAACGTTGATGACCAGCCCGACCATGGCGACCAACGCGAAGACGTTCTGCTTGTCGATGGCGTTGAGCGTCGCCGCGAACGTGTTGTCGGCGAACATGAACACGATCGCCAGTGCGAGGATCTGCAGCGCCGGCTCGGATCCCGCGTAGAGATGCAGCAGGCTGTTGAATTGCGGCGCCAGAAGAAAGACTCCGACCGTGATCGGCCAGCCGAGGATCACCAACGCCTTGAAGAATTTCTCGGCAAGCGGCAGTACGCGTTCGGGCGATCGGCGATGGTAGACGGAGAGGACCGGAAAGATGACGCTTCGCAAGGCAAACGGAATGAAGAGCAGGGACTCGAAGGGCTTGTACGCGAACGTGTAGTACCCCACCTCGCTGTAGGGCCGGAAGCGCTGCAGGATCGGAACGTCGACCTTGAAGTAGACGGTCGTGATGATGAATGTGATGCCGAGCGGGACCGCCACCCGGACCCACGAGAGCAGCAGCCCGGGCTCGAGCTGCAGCCCCGGCCGCAGCACTCCCATGACCATGAGCACGGTCCCGAAGTAGATGCACGCGAACGCATAGCTCAGCGCGTACGCCCAGAGAAAGAAACCGGTATCCGCGTGGATGTGCACGCCGATCACCACCAGCGCGAAGACCACCAGCGTCTCCGGGACGATCTCGATAATCTCGAAGGTGAGGCGCTGCATGGCATAGAGGGTGTTGCGTAGCAGCAACTGGTACCCGGACAGGACGAGGATGGCGAACGACGGCCAGAGCAGGGAGCGGACGCCTGCGATGTAGAGCGCGGCGAAGATCAAGGGCAGACCCACGACCGCGCCAACCACCTTGAGCGAGGCGACGTTGTTCCAGTACCGGGCGATCTGGTCGGTGTGGCGCGCCCCCTCGCGCACGTAGAGGGCAGAGAAGCCGAGGTCGGTGACGGTGCCCACCAACCCGACGTAGGTCACCGCCGTCTGCATCTCGCCGAACCGCGTCGGATCGAGGTAGTTGCCGATGATGATCACGGCAAGGAGCGCGACGATCCGCGAGATCACGCGCACGACGAGGATGAGGATGGTGTTGCGCAGCGCCCTCATCCCGAGGCCGCCCGGCATGTCCGGCGTTGTGGCGCCGGGTGCCGGCGGTTCGTCCTCCAAGGCGCTCATTCTATCCACGGGTCCGCGCCGTGCCCGCCGTCAATCCCGGTGGATACACTGCGAAGCCATGCCTGACGTCGCGGCCGAGCGGCCTCGTCCCGACGCCGAGCCACGCATTGATGGAGGCGGGCTGATCGCGCGAAGCCTCCGCGAGCGTGGCGTCACGACGGTGTTCGGCCTTCCCGGCGGACACATCCTCCCGCTGCTCGACGCATGCATCGACGAGGACATCCGGGTCATCGACACGCGGCACGAGGGCGCTGCGGTGCTTGCCGCGGAGGGATGGGCGCTGGCCACTGGCGACACCGGCGTGGCCGCGGTGACCGCGGGGCCGGGGTTCGCGAACGGCCTGATCGGCCTGCTCGATGCCGCGACCTGGAGCGTGCCGCTGGTGATGCTCGCGGGCCGCACCAGCCGTAACCGGCAGGGCCGCGGGGCCGTCGCAGACGTCGATCAGCGTGCCATCGCAACCCCGATCGCGAAGTGGGCGGCGAGCTGCCTGGACACCGGGCGGATCCCGAGATATGTCGCCGAGGCGCTGCACCGCGCCCGCGGCGGGTGCCCCGGCGCGGTCTACCTCGAGATCGATTCCCATGCGATGTATGGCAAGGCGGCCCCCCTCGAGATCGGTCCGCCCGGGTATCCCAACGAGCCGGCGCGTCCTGCCGGCGATCCCAGCGACATCGGCGCGGCGGTTGCCGCGCTCGCGGCAGCTGAGCGCCCGATCATCGTTGCCGGGAGCGGCGCCTTCTGGTCCGGCGCCGGCGCCGAGATCGGTCGCTTCGCTGAGCTCGCCCAGATCCCGGTGATCACCGCGAGCGCGGCGCGCGGCGTGGTGCCCGATTCGCATCCGTGGAGCCTGGGGTCACTCGTGCACGGTGGGCTCGCTATCCCCAGCGCCGACTGCGTCATGGTGCTCGGCTCGGCCTTCAACGCCAACGTGATGTACGGCGGTGCCCCACTCTTCGGCACCGACCAGACCATCCTGCAGGTCGATATCGCGGCCGAGCGGACCGGCGGCAACCGGTTCGCAGACGTGACCGTGATCGGAGACATCGCATCGGTCGTGGGTGATCTGCGCGATGCCTGGGGTGCGCCGCCACCCGGTCGCGATGCGTGGCTGACCCGGGCGCGCGCGCTCGCTGGCGCGTCCCTGGATTTCTGGAACCGCCAGGTCGATGAGCACACCGGTGACGGCATTCACGCCGGGGCTGTTGCTCGCGAGGTGGCGGCGACGGTCCGCGAACGCTTCGGCGGCAGGGCGACATTCGTCGCCGACGGCGGAGACGCGCTCGCCTGGGCGCTCGCCTACTTCGGTGCGGAGCTGCCCGGCCGCCTGCTCACCACCACGACCGCACTGGGGACGCTCGGCGTCGGCATGCCGTTCGCGCTCGCCGCCCAGGCGGCACGGCCGCACGAGCGCGTCTTCCTGTTCACCGGGGACGGCTCGTTCGGTCTCAGCGCGATGGAGGTGGACACCGCAGTCCGTCACAACCTCCCGGTGATCGTGATCGTGTCGAACAACGCCGGGTGGGGTGACGTTCGTTATGAGCAGGACGAGCTCTTCGGGTCGGGGCGGCACATCGCGAGCAACCTCCCAGGGGTGCGATACGATCGCCTTGCAAAGGCGCTCGGCGGTCATGGCGAGCGCGTCGATCGCGTCGAGGACCTCCGACCGGCGCTCGAACGGGCAGTCGACAGCGGGGTCTGCAGCGTCATCGATGTGCCGACCGACCCCACCGTCGTCTCTGAGCTGCTCCGCATGGTCGCTCAGCTGGGGCTGATGTAACCCGTGCGAGCGGTCAGGCTGCTCGAGGCACATCACCTCGAGGTCGCCGATATCCCGGCGCCTGAGGCTGTCCCTGGCGAGGTGGTGGTCCGGGTCGACGGCTGCGGCATCTGCGGATCAGATCTGACCTCGTACAAGGTCGGCCTGTTCACCGACGCGGTCCCCGGTCACGAGGTGGCCGGCGTCATCGACGTTGTTGGCGACGGCGTCTCCGGCTGGTCCGCGGGTGATGCGGCGGTGATCGACCCCAAGATTCCCTGTGGCGTGTGCGATGACTGCCGGGCCGGCGAGTCGTACCGCTGCGCGATGGCCCTGACCGCCGGCATCGGGTTCGCGCGCGACGGCGGTTTCGCCGAGCTGGTCGCCGTCCCGTCGTCGCTGCTCCACCGCCTGCCCCCCCGCCTGGCCCTCGAGCATGCCTGCCTCGTCGAGCCGCTCTCCGTGGCCATCCATGGCGTCGAGCGCGCCCGCCTGCACGCCGGCGACGCGGCGGTGGTCATCGGCCTCGGCCCGATCGGGCTCTTCACGGTGGCGACCCTGCACTCCCGCGGCATCGGCCCGATCATCGGCGTCGATCCTGTGGAGGACCGCCGCAAGATCGCGTTGGTCCTCGGCGCCGCAGCTGTGGTGTCCGAGCTTCGGGCGGTGCGCAGTCACGTCGCTCCGACCCGCGCGGTCATCGAATGCTCCGGGTATGCTCCCCTGCTGCACGCTGCGGCCGACCTGGTCGCCCCCGGCGGCCGGCTCGTGATGGTCGGAGTGCCCTTCGGTGAGAGCACGGTCATCCCGCTGATGTGGGTGATCCGCGAGATCGAGATCGTCGGCAGCATCGCGTCCGATGCGTCGGATTTCGCCGTCTCGCTGGAGATGCTCGCCGCCGACCCGGGGATCGCCAGGGTCGCAACTCGCAGGGTCGGGCTCGCTCAGGTCCCCGAGGTCTTCGAGGAGCTGATCACGCCTTCTTCGGGCGGGAAGGTGATCGTCGACCCGCGGCTTTGAGCACCGGCTTGCTCGCCGCGGCGGGGGCGGCAACGATCGGCACGGAGGCGACCGCGCGCCAGCAGTACCAGGCGGCGGTGCTCCGGTATGGACGGAGGACGTCACCGAGGATCTGGAGCGCCTTCGGGGTCGGCGGCGCCGCCATCTCATGGACGCGTGCCCAGCCGTTGCGCACCCCGAGGTCGTCCACCGGCCACACGTCGGGTCGGTGGAGCTGAAAGAGCAGGAACATCTCAGCCGTCCAGGGTCCGACGCCCCGCACGGTGACCAGGCGCGCGACGATCTCGTCGTCGCTGAGGTCGTCGAGATCGTGCGTTGGGATCGTCCCGTCGGCGAACTTCGCCGCGAGGTCGATGATCGCTGCGAGCTTGTTGGCTGAGAGCCCGGCGGCGCGGAGCGTGCCGGGGTCGGCGGCGAGGACCGACTCCGGCGCGACCGGCGCACCGCCCAACGCGGTCACGAGCCGTCCGTGGATGGCCCGCGCCGCGGCACCGGCCAGCTGCTGAAAGACGATCGCGCTGAGCAGCGACTCGAACGCCGAGCCGTCTTCGCTCCGGAATTCAATGGGCTGGCTGGTCTCGACGATCCGCCGGAACGCCGGATCCGCCTTGACGATGTGCGCCGGGGGGTCGAGCTTACTCACGTGGTGGCGCCTCTACCGCGGTGGCAAGACCGTCGACCACCCGGGCTCCCGGAAGCTGCAACAGGTCGGCGGGTGCGAGCCTGATCTTCATGGATCGGCTGCCGCCACCGATGACCACCGTCTCCTGTGCCATCACCCGGGCATCGATGTACAGGGGCAGGCCCTCGCCGAGCCCAAACGGCGTGACCCCGCCGATCATCATGCCGGTCAGCCCGCGGGTCTGATCAGCTGATGCGAAGGATGCCTTGCGCACTCCGAGCAGGTCGCACACGGAGTGGTTGACGTCGAGGCGCGAAGTGGCGAGCACGACGCAGGCGCACGCGACCCCGGGCTCCTTGCGGGCCGCAACCACGATGGTGTTGGCGCTCTGCTCTGGCGCGACGCCGTACCGCGCGCAGAACGCCGCTGTGTCGGCGAACTCGGGGTCGCAAGCGATCGTCTCGTAGTCGACGCCGAGAGTCGCAAGGCGCGAACGAACCCTCGCCTCGATCACGGTCCCGTCGTCAGCGGGCATCGCGTCCGGGCGATCGAACCGTAGAGTACGCAGCCAGCATGCGCATCACCGCTCCCACCGAGATCGCGCCCGGCGAAACGAGGGTCGCTCTGGTTCCGCGATCCGCGACGCAGCTCGTGTCCACCGGTGCAACGGTAGCGATTCAGGCGGGTGCCGGAGCGGCCGCCGGCATCACCGACGCCGCATATGTCGAGGTCGGCGCCGAGGTGGTCGCGGATCGAGCGGCACTCATCGCCGATGCGGACATCGTCGTGGTCGTCCGCCGCCCGGACGTCGCCTTCGTCGGTCAGATGAAGCGCGGATCAGTCCTGGTCGGTGTGCTCGAGCCCGCCGGCGACCCGGCGGTGGTTCGCGCCCTCGTCGACGGGGGCATCACCGCATTCCGGCTGGAGGCCATGCCTCGCATCAGCCGTGCCCAGGACATGGACGTGCTCTCGTCGATGGCGACGCTTGCCGGGTACCACGCCGCCGTGATGGCCGCGTTCAGGCTGCCCCGGATCTTCCCGTTGATGATGACCGCGGCCGGCACGATCACCCCGGCGCGTGCGCTCATCCTTGGTGCCGGTGTCGCGGGACTGCAGGCAATCGCGACCTGCCGGCGGCTCGGCGCCGTGGTCGAGGCCTTCGACGTCCGCCCGGCGGTGCGCGACCAGGTCGAGTCGCTCGGCGCACGCTTTGTCGAGACCGGCGTCGAGTCGGAGAGCCAGCAGGACACGGGCGGCTATGCCCGCGAGCTCGAGGCGGACGCCCAGGCTCGCCAGCACCAGGTGCTCGCCGAGCACGTCAAGGAGTCCGACGTCGTCATCTCGACCGCTCAGATTCCCAACCGCAAAGCGCCGATCCTGGTCACCGCAGACATGGTCGCGTCGATGCGCCCGGGCTCGGTGATCGTGGACCTCGCCGCCCCGGGCGGGGGGAACTGCGAGCTCACCAAACCCGGTGAGGAGGTGGATGCCAACGGCGTGCTCATCCTCGGGCCGATGAATCTGCCGGCCGCGATTCCCGGTCAGGCGAGCCAGCTCTACTCGCACAATGCCACCCGATTCCTGATGCAGATCCTCAAGGACGGCCAGGTGCAGCTTGACTTCGACGACGTTGTGATCAGCCAGACGTGCATCACCCACGACGGCAAGCCCATGGGCGAGCAGATCGAGGCGCTGCTGCAGGGAGCGACTGCGTGAGTCCCGAGCAGACGCTCGCACTCGGCGCCTTCATCTTCGCGCTCGCGGTGTTCGTCGGATTCCTGCTCATCTCCAAGGTCCCGACGATGCTGCACACGCCGCTGATGTCGGGAACGAACTTCATCCACGGCATCGTGCTGGTCGGCGCGCTTACGGTCGCCGCGGGTGCGAACGACACGCTCGGCTACATCATCGCCATCGCGGCTGTGCTGCTCGGCACGCTCAACGTCGTGGGCGGCTGGGTGGTCACCGATCGCATGCTGCAGATGTTCCGGCGGCGTCCGGCGGCTGATGCGCACAAGGCGGAGACGCCGCCGACGACGACGGATCACTGACCGCCATGCAACCGTCCGCACTCACCACCCTCGGTTACCTGGTGACCGCAGTCGCCTTCATGTTCGGCATCCAGCTGCTGCGCTCGCCGGCGACCGCGCGTCAAGGGAACCGCATTGCGGCTGTCGGAATGCTCCTGGTGCTCGGCATCACCGCAGCACTGATCCACAACACCGGCAACTGGCCGCTGATCATCCCGCCGATCGTCATCGGCACCGCGATCGGCGCGGTTTCAGCGCGCCTGGTTCGCATGACCGCGATGCCGCAGATGGTCGCGCTCTTCAACGGCATGGGCGGCGGCTCGGCGGCGCTGATCGCTGCGCAGGACTTCCGCACCGCCGTCGCGAGCGGGACGGCGCACCCCTACGTCACGTGGGCGATTATGGTGAGCTGCTTCATCGGCTCACTCAGCATCGCCGGCAGCATGGTGGCGTTCGCGAAGCTGCAGGAATTGATGCCTGGACGGCCGCTCACATACCGGCTCCAGAGCGTGGTGAATGGGCTGCTCCTGCTGGTGATCGTCGCGATCGGGATCTATCTGATCGTCGTCGACCAGAACCTCGCACTCTTCGCGGTGTACATCGTCCTCTCGCTCATCCTGGGTGTGCTCTTCGTGGTGCCGATCGGCGGCGCCGACATGCCGGTGATCATCTCGCTGCTCAACTCCTTCACCGGGCTCGCCGCCGCAAGCACGGGATTCGTGCTCAGCAACGATGTCCTCATCGTCAGTGGCGCGCTGGTGGGAGCGTCCGGAACCATCCTCACGCTCGCGATGAGCAAGGCGATGAACCGTTCACTGTTCAACGTGCTCTTCAGTGGCTTCGGATCGTCAGTCGAATCCGCGGGCACCGCGGCGGGCGCCGAGGGCGGCGTGATTCACCCGACCACCGTCGAGGATCTCGCGCCGTTGCTCGCGTTCGCACAGCTGGTGATCTTCGTGCCTGGATATGGCATGGCCGTCGCGCGTGCGCAGCACGAGGTCAAAGATCTCGCCGACGAGCTCGAGAAGCGCGGCGTCACCGTCGAGTATGCGATTCACCCAGTGGCGGGACGGATGCCCGGTCACATGAACGTCCTGCTTGCCGAGGCCAACGTCCCCTACCCGCAGCTCAAGGAGATGGATGCGGTCAACGGCGACTTTCCCAGGGCCGACGTCGCAGTCGTCATCGGTGCCAATGACGTCGTCAACCCGGCCGCGCGCACCCAGAGCAACAGCCCGATCTTTGGCATGCCGATCCTCAACGCCGACGAGGCAAAGACGGTGGTCGTTCTCAAGCGAAGCATGGCGACCGGATTCGCCGGCGTCGACAACCCGTTGTTCTACAAGCCGAACACACTGATGCTGTTCGGGGACGCGCGTACCTCGGTCGCGGCGCTCGTCGCCGAGGTCAAAAAACAGTAGTCGGCGGAGCCTTCCCGGTCGCTGCGACGCTGCGCAACGCGTTGAGCAGGTCCGCCGGCGCCGTGTCCTTGACGACGTAGCCGACGGCGCCGCTCTTCAGGGCCTCGACCATGCGCTCGTGGCCTCCGAAGGATGTCAGCATCATCACGCGCGTTCCGGGTGCGCTCTGGACGAGCCGTTTGGTGGCCTCGATGCCGCCCATACCGGGCATCGAAAGGTCCATGAGCACCACGTCCGGATGGAGTTCCTGGGCCATCTCGAGGGCCTGCTCGCCCGAGTCCGCCAGGCCGACAACCTCGATATCAGGCTCGTGGCCGAGGAACGAGGCAAGCCCCTTGCGGACGACGGGGTGGTCGTCCACGATCATGACGCGCATCGCTGCAGGGGTCACCGTCATCCACTCTACTCGATGGGCAGCGTCAGAACGACGAGCGTGCCACGACCTGGCTCGGAGTCGATGGTGAGCGTCCCCCCGGCCTCCTCGGCGAGCTCGACGATGGCCGCGGTGCCAAGATGTCCCTCGGCGCGGCGTCGCTCCATCTCCTTCTTGCTGAAGCCTTTTCCGTCGTCCTCGATGCTGAGGATCGCCGAGCCATCCTCGGTGATGAGCTGGACCTTGACGTTCTTCGCCTCGGCATGCACGGCGACGTTGCGAAGAATTTCATTGGCAACCCGGAAGATCAGTGCTCCGCGATCCTCTCGAAGGCGAAGGTTCGGCGGCAGGTCGAGCTCGGTATTGGTCCCCTTGCGCTTCATCTCCCGGAGCACCTCGAGAAGCGCTGCCTGCAGTCCTTCGCGACGCAGCGTCGGCGGTGCCAGCTCGATGATCAATGTGCGCAAATCCTTCATGGCGCCTCGAGTTTCGTCCGCCGAGGTCTCGAGCAGTTCGAGGAGCTCGCCGTATCCGTTCTCGACCTGCGGCAGGCCTTTCAGTTGCGAGGCCTCAGCCGAGAGCGCGAATGCCATCCCCGCGAGGTTCTGAACGACCCCGTCATGGAGATCTCGGGCAATTCGTCGCCGCTCCGCCTCGGACGCCTCGACCGCTTTCTGGAGCAGTCCCTCCCGCTCCTTCTGGTGTGCCGCACGCTCGATCTCCTGTTCGTGCACGTTGCGTGTGTAGCGGATGAGAAATCCGTGCAGCAGGATGAGTGGCGCCAGCAGCGCCAGGAAGCCGATCGTGCCCTGTTGGGCGGACATCACGACGAAGGCGAATGCAGCAAAGCCGTATCCGACGCTGTATGGCAGCACGGCTAGGCGCGACCGCATCACTTGTGCGATGGGCACCCGTCGGTCTGAAAGGTGAATCACCACGGCCACGAACCCGGAGTTGAGGACGAAATGCACGAAGCCCGCGCACAATCCCCCGAGCAGTGCCCTTCCGGTGCCGTCGATATGCTGCCCATTGACAACGGCGAAAACCACCCACGCCGAAACATTGGCAAGGAAGACATTGGCGGCGTTGAACGTCGTTCGAAACCAGCCGTTGTGGTTCCGCAACGCGACGCCGAATGGCTCCGCGATCGCGCCCACCCCCGCGCCAACGGGTCCGAAGGTTACCGCGAGGCCGAGATGGATGAAGACGCTCGGCGTCCACTGAGCCTGCGTCGTGCCCGGGAGTCGGACTGCGAATACCGACATGAGAAAGATCGTGAGGCCCCCGACGACCAGGGTCAGCGGCTGCAGAGGCTCGCTGATGTCCTGACGAAACGTGATCACAAGTACGGCCACTGCCAGCGCCGCGACGGCGGTGCCGGCGACGTAAGCGACCAGCATCGGCGTGTAGACGACCGGCCCGAGGGACGGCGACTTTGGGAGCAGATCGTAGATGCGGCGACCCAACGCGGCCGCCCGCAATCTTCCACCGGCGCCCAGCGCTTGCTTGCGCGGCGCGACCGAATCTTGCGCCATGTGATCGATCCTATTCTGCGCAGGCGAGACGAGGCTGTCGGCGTGACAGGATTGTCGGGGACGACGACCAGAAGTGCTTGCTGTAGCTGGTGTTTGACGCGTTAGGGTCAATCATTGCAGCAATCGCGTCAGTTATGGCCTGCGCAGACCGTGCGAAGAAATGTGAACGCAAGATCAATGCGCGGGGTCTTAAGCCCTATGCGGTCCGCGAGGGTTACAGTACGCGCAACAGCAGCCGCGCCTTCGGTCGGGTTCGAAACTACCGACGGCGCAAATTTAAGGAGATCCCATGGCCACTTGGGGCGATATCGAAAGCTGGGGTTAGCCGTTCCCCACTGTAGGGAACGCTTGTGACAAACCATTGGGTAATTTCGTGACAGCCCGATAACGGGTCGATCGCGTCATTATCACAGAGGGGGCTGGCCAAATGGGCCGCCGGGTGCGCGTTGGCGCATTCGGCTCCTGTCTGGTGTCGACGCGCGTACCCTGATCACGCAAGTCAGATCTCCCCTGGAGGGATTCGGCGCTGAGAGCATCGGCGGACGCACCCTCGACCTCACGCGCTGCCGGAGTCCTGAGTCCGGCGGTCAGGTTGCTCATGGCAGCCGGTACGTCCGTCTATGGGGATTGGCTGACCACCGTGGCGCTGCTGGTGCTCCTCTTCCGGCTGACCCACTCTCCATTCGGACCCGCGCTGTACATGCTGGCCCGGGTTGCGCCACGTGTGGTCGGGCCGTTTCCCGGCGGCGCTCTCGCTGACCGATTTGGCCCCGCCCGTATCGCGGCCGCATGCGCGGTCGTTCAGGGAGTCTTCACCGCAGCGATCGTAGTGTTCGCCGATCTCGGTGCCATCTGGGCGATCTATATCGCCGTCGCGCTTGCGCAGTTTCTCAGCTCAGCCGCACAGCCCTGCTACGCGGCCCTCATCCCTCGGGTCACCACGCCGGCGGGACTCGGACGGATCCAGGGCACCTACTCGGCGCTCAACAGCTCGAGCATCCTGGTGTCGCCGGCTGCGGGCGCCCTCCTCCTCACCTGGGTCGCGCCCCAGGCGCTGATCGTCGCTGATGCCATCACGTTCTTTGTCGCGGCTGGACTTTTGACCACACTCATGCATGTTGGCCCGGCGAGCGACCGATCATCAGGCCGGATGACCGCAGGGATTCCAATCGTCATGCGCGACCCCATGCTCCGGTTGCTGGCGGCTGCCTACATCACCAATAGCGCAGCGGTCACAACACTGCAGGCCGTGCTCGTGGTTGCCGCGGCAAGCCGCTTCGGGCATGACACCTTGGTCGGCTGGCTCTATGCGTCGGTGGGCGCCGGCTCGCTCCTCGGCGCCCTGCCCGTCATACGACGAACCCCGGTCCGCGTCGCGTCGCAATCCATCGTTGCCGGCACCGCGCTCGAGCTCGTGCCGCTCGCGGCCTTCACTTTTGTGACCAACCTCCCCGTCGCCATGGCGCTCCTCTTCGTCAGCGGCATGGGTGCCACGCTATATCAGACGCGTGGCGCCGTCGGGCTACAGCAGCGGACGCCGCGCGAGCTGGTGGGCCGGACGACTGCGGTCGTTCGCTTCGCTGGCTTCCTTGGCATGCTCCTCGGAGCGATTGCCGCAGTGTCGCTGGTGCAGCCCCTCGGCTGGGAGTCGACGGTCCTGATCGTCTGTGCGGTGGGTGGGGCCCTGCTCTTCGTCACCGCTGTCAGCGAGGGGCGAGAGTCCGGGTGATCCGGGCCCTTGGACTGTGTCAGGATTCCGGCTAGACACGGAAAGAGTTGTGCAGATCTGACGAAGACTTGTTAACTCAGCCCAAGCAGCGCGAACGGAGCGAGCGGCCATATCGCACCCTCTGGAGGCCAGCCCGGGCATCGATGCCGGGGTATTGGTGCCGGCGGTATCCATGGAGGCGGAGATGACAGCAGGCGCTGGCTGGGGCTGAGCCTCAACCGTTGATTCCCGAGAGCCTTCGGGATATCTGAATCCGTTGGGTGCGACGTCGTGGGTATCTACTCACGGCGTCGTGCTTCGTCTCCTAATCCTGCCTCGGGAGTGGACATGACGATCGATGCCGCGCGGTTCTTTCCGCGATCAGCAGGCACGCTGCCGAAGGCCGAGCGGTCTGCGCGCCTCCTGTTGGCTGCCGGAATCTCCACGTACGGTGACTGGCTGACGGTCGTTGCGCTTGCGGTCCTCCTCTTCGATCTCACGCACCGCCCCGCGGCGCCGGCGCTCTACATCCTCGCCAGGTTCGCTCCGAGGGTGCTCGGTCCAACCCTCGGTGGTTCACTCACCGACCGGTTCGGGCCGAGCCGCGTCGCCGGCTGGTCGGCGCTTGGGCAGTGCGCGCTCACTGTCGCCATCGTCGTCTTCGCGAACACCGGCACGATCTGGGCGATTCTGGTCGCGGTCGCGATCGCCGGGTTCCTCGGATCGATCGCCCAGCCCGGCTACTCCGCCTGCATTCCGCGAGTGACATCAGCCCCCCGGCTCCTTCGAGTCAACGCCGTCTACAGCGGGCTCGCCGAGTCGAGCGTGCTCGTCGCCCCGGCGATCGGCGCCCTTGTCCTCCCGTTCATCCAACCGCAGACGCTCGTCGCAGTTGATGCCGCCTCCTTTGGCCTGGCGGCCCTTCTCATGCTGTCCCTGCGCGTCGGGCCGGCGCCGGCACAGGGCCGAGAGGCGATCACTCGGTCGAGTGCCAGCGCGATGGTGGCCCGCGACCCAATGCTTCGCTCGCTCGCGGCGTCGTTCTTCTGCAGCGCCCTGGCGATCACCGCCCTCCAGGCGGTGCTCGTCGTCGCGGCGGCGGACCGCTTCGGGCAGGCCACCGATGTCGGGTGGCTGTACGCGGCGGTCGGGGGCGGCGGGGTCGTCGGAAGCACTCTGCTCCTGCGCTGGACTCCTCGAACCATCGGCGCTCGAGGGATCGCCGTCGGCTTCCTGATCGAGGTCATACCACTGGGTCTCTTCGCGCGCACCGGCGGGCTCCTCCCCGCCCTCGCGTTGCTGTTTGTCAGCACCGCCGCGGCCGCGCTGTATCAGACCCGGGGCCAGACCGCCCTGCAACAGCGCGTGCCGGCGGCGTTGCTCGGAAGGGTGAACGGCGTGATGCGCCTGCTGCTGTATTCGGGCATGCTGGTCGGCGCGATCGCCGCGGCTGCGCTCGTCGAGACAATCGGCTGGAGCGCGCTCGTCGTGGGGACGGCGGCCGTCGCTGTGCTCGCCTTCATCCCGGCGACAATCACGTACCGCCGGGGACCACGGCGCCCCGGCGAGGTCACCCTCGCCGGGACACCAATGGTGCTCGCGTCAGGTCAGACGGCGACCGCTTCGCGGGCTTCCTTCTCGATCGGCAGGCCGACCGAGTTGCCCCACTCGCTCCACGACCCGTCGTAGTTGCTCACCGTCGGGAAGCCGAGCAGGTAGCTCAGGACGAACCAGGTGTGCGACGAGCGCTCGCCGATCCGGCAGTACGTGATCACCGACTTGTCGGCGGTGACGCCCTGCGCCGCGTAGAGCTCGCGGAGCGCGTCGGCCGGCTTGAACGTGTCGTCGTCCTGGATGGCTTGCGCCCAGGGGATGTTGGCGGCGCCGGGGATGTGTCCGGCGCGCTGCGCGCCCTCGTTCGAGTATTCCGGCGGCGCGGAGATCTCTCCTTTGAACTCGGCAGGCGAGCGAACGTCGACGAGCGCGCGACCCTCGACGCCGAGCGCCTTCTCGACATCGCCGCGGAAGCTGCGAATCGAGGTGTCGGCATCCGGCGCCTCGTAGGAGGTCGCGGTGAACGATGGGGTCTCCTCGGTGACCTCGCGTCCCTCATCGATCCACTTGCGACGTCCGCCGTTGAGCAGCCGGATGTCCGCGTGGCCATAGATGCGGAAGGTCCAGAAGGCGAATGCCGCGAACCAGTTGCGGAAGTCGCCGTACAGGACGAGCGTCGTGTCCGGGGTCGCTCCGATCCTCGAGAGGAGGTGCTCGAACTGCTCCTTGGAGAGGATGTCGCGGCGAACCGGATCGTTGATGTCGCGCTTCCAGTCGACGAGGGTCGAGCCGGGGATGTGGCCCAACTCGTACGAGGCAGACGGGTCGTAGTCGACTTCGAGCACCCGCACCTGCGGGTCGGTGAGGTGGCCGGCCAGCCACTCGGTGGTGACCAGGACCTCTGGATGGGCGTATTCGGTCATGAGGAAATGCTCCTGTTGCTGTTGGCTGTTCCTGCGCGGCGAAGGGCCGCACGGTTGCGAGATGTCGGACGCGGGCGCTGCGCCGTCGCGTACCCGGACTTCACGAGGCCTAGGCTGGACAGCTTGCCCTGTCAGACCGGCAGCGTCCCCAGTCGAGCCAGCGACGGCGGGTCAGCCGAGGTCTCTCGTCCATGTGTGAGCCGGATGGTATGGAATCCCGAGCGCCGAAGTCAAGTTTCCATCCCTTCCACCCGTCGCGCCACGAGGTAGGCCCGGGTGGTCTGCACCTCGACGTCGGGGTAGGGGGCACGCACCAGCCGTGCCTCGACTTCGAAGCCGGCCGCCGTCACCTCCTCCACGAGCCATTCGGCGTCGAAGAAGCGGAAGTCCATGTCGACACCGACGCCGAGCATCTCGTCGGCGTGGACCGTGGCGTCGCCGAACTCACCGAGATGGACGGCGATAAGGAGCAGGCCTCTGTCGACGACGGTGCGGTGGAACTCGCGGAGCGCGGCGCGGATCTCCGCGTCGCTGGTGAGATGGATGATCGAGTAGAAAGCAATCAGCCCTTTCCACCGGCCGGCGGCGGCCTCGAGCGCCGTCATCGTCCCGACCTCGAAGGTGAGTTCCGGGTGCAGCGCTCGCGCGCGGTCCACCATCGCCGGCGAGAGATCGATACCGGTGACCGCGAGTCCCAGGTCCGCGAGGAAGGCTGCGACATGCCCGGGACCGCAGCCGGCGTCGCAGACCGAGGCTTGGGGACCGAACTGGTCTCGCAGCTGTTCGGCAAACGCTGTCAGCAGCGCTCGGTCGAGCGGCTTGTGGCGCAGCTCGTCGTGCACGCGCTCGGTGTACGCATCGGTGACCGCGTCGTAGCTCCGTCGGACTCGTGACTGGTGCTCCGGTATGACCTCGCCGCCTGCTATGTTCGCGGCGTCATGCGCCCTTGGACCGTTCGCGCCCTCGCCGTCGGCGTCGACGCGGTGTGCCTCGCCCTCTTCGTCGCGCTGGGCCGGGCCAGTCACGACATCTCCTCGGGAATTGCCTGGTATCTCACCGTGCTCTGGCCGTTCCTCGTCGGATGGTTCGTGGTCGCGCTCGCACTGCAGCTGTACGGAGCGCCACTCTATCGATGGGTGATCCTCGCCTGCACGTGGGTGGCGGGGAGCGCGATCGGCCTCGCGCTGCGAGCCGGCATCACCCACCGCAACACGCCGATCGCCTTCATCGTCGTGACGTTCATCTTCATCGGCCTGACCACCTTCGGGTGGCGGCTGTTCGTGCATGGCCTCGGCTGGGTGCGCAGCCGCGACGCGCACTCGCCGCGGATCAGCTGATCACCCGACGGCGGAAGTTCCGAGTCCCCGTCCACAGGAACAGCGCGCTGAACGCGAACAACACCGGGTAGACCACCCAGAGCGACATGTGCGGCGCAGTGGTCAGGGCACCTCGCATCCCCTCGTTGATATAGATGAGCGGATTGACGAGCACAAGGATCTGCAACCAGTGGAAACCACCGATCGTCACCGGCGCGAGCGTCGTCCATGAGTAGTACGTGCCGCCGAGAAAGGTCAGCGGCAGGATGATGATCCCGAAGAGCAGGGGCACGGTTCGCGGATCGAAGATGGTCCCGAAGGTGAGGCCGAGCGAGGAGCAGGTGATGCACCCGAGCGGGATGAGCGTGATCAACGCGAACCAGTGCACCTGGAGGTTGATGTGCACGCCATTGGCGTGGACCACGGCCGCGATCGGGAACACGATCGCCGCGGCCAGCAGCCCCTGGATGGCCCCGAAAAGGACCTTCTCCATGGCGACCAGCGATACCGGCAGCGGTGCCAGGACGCGGTCCTCGATCTCCTTCGTATAGCCGAACTCCTGGACCATCGGCAGCGCGACGGCCTGGATCCCCTGGAACATCATCGAGAGGCCGACCACCCCGGCGACGAGGATGGTCGCAAACGCGGACTCCCCCGCCACACCGCGACCGCCGCCGACTCCCTGCCCGATGGTCGGGAAGACGTAGAGGAAGACGAAGCACAGCAGGAAGGGCTGGATCACCGTTCGCGGAATGAACTCGCGCAGGCGTTTCCGGAGCACCACCAGGTCGCGAAGGAGCAGCGCGCCGAACGCGATTCGCGACGATGCGACCGACGAGCGGAGTGGCTGGAGGCTCGGCGGTGCGGTCGCCGGTGCCGGGGTGATGACTGCCGTCATTCGCGAAGTTCCTTCCCGGTGAGGTTGATGAACACGGCTTCGAGGTTCGGCTCGGCGACCTGAACGTCGCGCACCACGAAGCCCGCGCGGTCGGCGCTGTCGATGACCCGTATGAGCACGCGATCTCCGCCTCGCACTGCGAGCTGAACGGTTCCCTTCCGCGTCACGGCCGATTCAACGCCGGCCACGTCCTGGCGCAGCCGGACTCCGAGCGCGTCGAGGTCGCCGTCAGCGGTGATGGTGACCATGGTGTCCGCGCCGATCGTCTCCTTGAGGCGCGCCGGCGTGTCCAGGGCGAGGATCCTGCCGTGGTCCATGATCCCGATGCGGTTGCAAAGACTATCGGCCTCCTCCATGTTGTGGGTGGTGAGCAGCACCGTCTGGCCGCCGGTATGCAGCTCCCCGAGGATCTCCCAGAGCGCGATCCGGCTCTGAGGATCGAGCCCGGCGGTCGGCTCGTCGAGGAACAGCACCGCAGGGCGGTGCATGATCGCGCGCGCCACCATCAGGCGCTGGGCCAAGCCTCCGGAGAGTGCCATGACCGGTGCCCTGGCGCGCTCCGTCAGCCGGAACCGGACGAGCAACTCATCGGCAGCCTGCCGGGACGCCTGGGATCCCATGCCGAAGAACCGACCGTGGAAGTACAGGTTCTCCCAGACCGTCAGGGCGCGGTCCAGCGTGTTGGTCTGCGGCACCACCCCGATCAGTTGTTTGGCGACGGCCGGGTGTGCAACAACGTCAACGTCACCGACGTATGCCTGGCCGTGGGTGGGGATGGTTCGCGTGGTGAGCATGCTGGCAGTGGTCGTCTTGCCCGCGCCGTTGGGGCCGAGCAGGCCGAAGATCTCCCCCTGGAACACGGTGAGGTTGAGACCGTCGACGGCCTTGACCGTCCCCGTGTAGATCTTGGTGAGGTCGACGGTGCGGATCACCACGGGCAGCCCGCCTGCAGCGCGGGCGGCGTCGGCGGTGGCCGGATTCGCCGGTATGGTCGCTGTCAATCTGACTCCATGTGAGATGGCCCGGGGTCGCGCCGGGTTTCCCACCATACCTGTCGACACTGAAACGAGGGCAGCGGCGAGCGAGGCCTACACTCCTTGCAATGGTCGGCATCATTCTCCTGCTCGTCCTCGGTGCCGGCGTCGGTGCCCTGATCTTCTGGGGAATCCGGCTGCCGCCGACCCGGCCTCGTCCTGACAGCCGTTACCGGGGCCGCACGTACATGTCGGTCCATCGCAAACTCAAGCGCACCAAGCCCCCGGAGTGACGCGCCGCCGGATTACTCGCGAAGCTGGAACGGCACCGACGTCACCACGACGCCGGGGTGATGCAGCAGCGCGAGCTTGAATGCAAGCTCGGACTGGTTGTGGAGCACTGTCTGGTACCAGGCGCGCGGCAGGATGTCGGGGAGGACGACGGTCACCGTGGGATCGCCCTCGCGATGGCACCTTTCGATCTCCGCGATCACGGGGCTGATCAACTCGCGATAGGGAGAGGTGATCACCCGGAGCTCGACATCGGGCGACCACTGCTTCCAGCGCTCGGGAAGCGTCGCGTCGCGCGAGTCGTCCGTGTCGACACGGACATGCACCACGGTGATCCTGCTCGCCGTGGTGATGCTCAGCGCGTACTCCACCGCAGCGGCGCTTGCCGCGTTGAGGTCCTGGATGGGCACGATCACGCGCTGCTTGCCCACCCGATGGCGCTTCGGCACCGAGGCCAGTTCCTTACGGGCGTGGGCGTAGTGTCGATGAATCGCCCAGAAGTTGAACGCCAGCAGGGGCACGAGGACAAGAACGATCCAGGCTCCCTCGAGAAACTTCGTGCTCGCAACGATGATTGCCACCGCACCGGTGGTGACCGCCCCCACCGCGTTGATCGCCAGTTTGAGGTGCCGGCGCCGCTCCTTGCTGTGCAGCCAGTGCACCACCATGCCCGACTGGGACAGCGTGAAACAGATGAAGACGCCAACCGCGTAGAGGGGGATCAGGGCATGGGTATTGCCCCCGAAGACGATCACGAGCGCGATCGCCAGGACGCCGATCACGATGATCCCGTTGGAGTATGCGAGCTTGAGGCCGCGATGGCTGAACTGGTGCGGAAAGTAGTCATCGCGCGACATCACGGCAGCCAGCCGCGGAAACCCGTTGAACGACGTGTTGGCGGCGAGCAGCAGGATCGCGGCCGACGATATCTGCACGATGTAGAAGAGCGGGCTGTTGGGTGCGGTTGCTTCGCCGATCTGAGCGATCACATTGGATTGGTCGGTGGGAACGGCACCGATGCTGCGGCCGAGCATCGCAACGCCGAGGAACAGTGCGCCGAGCAGGCACGCCAGGATCGTCAACGTCCGGGCGGCATTTTGCGACTCCGGTGGCTCGAATGCCGGGACGCCGTTGGCAATCGCCTCCACGCCGGTCATCGCGGTGCATCCGCCCGCGAAGGCGCGCAGCACGAGAAACACACTCAGTCCCTCGGTGGCGCTCGGGATGGTGTGGAGTTGATGCGGCGGATTACCGGTCGCGATTCGGAATGCCGCGATCAGGAGCAGCGCAGCAAGCGAGAGCACGAAGACGTATGTCGGGAGGATGAACGCTGCTCCCGCCTCGCGGACGCCGCGGAGATTGACCGCCATCAGCAGTACGATCGCGACGACGTCGATCAGCACCCGATACGGGTTGATCGCCGGAACGAACGCGATCAGCGCGGCGACCCCGGCGGTCACCGACACGGCCACCGTCGTCAGGTAGTCGACCATCAGCGAACCGGCAGCCACCAACCCCGGAGTGCGGCCGAGATTCCGGCTCGCGACGGTGAACGACCCACCGCCGTTTGGGTACGCGTGAATCGTCTGCCGGTACGAGAGGACGACGATCGCAAGCAACAGCGCGATGGCTGCGGCGATGGGAAGGTCGAACGCGACACCGGCCGTACCCGCGAGGAGCAGGACGTAGAGGATCTCGTCCGGGCCGTAAGCCACTGAGGACAGCGCATCGAGACCGAACGCCCCGATTCCCGCGGTCTTGCTCAGGCGCTCGTGTTGCTGCGCGGAACTGGCCAACGGGCGTCCCAGCAGGGCGCGACCCAGAACTCGCATCCGGCCGGATTATCACATGGGCGGCGGTTCGCCGCTCCAACGACAGGACGCCATGAGGGACCGCGAGTCACGCCTCGCGGTCCCCACGACAACGCGATCAGTCGCTCGGTATGCCGCTCGCAGGAGGTGTCGACGCCGCACCGGAGAAGGTGTTGATCGCACCGCTCGCGGTGTCATCGGTGGTCTCCACCGGTCCGAGCGTGGTGAGATTGCCGGTCGCATCGACCGTGACCATCTGGACACCCGTGAAGCCGTTGTGGTCGCTCGATGAGTAGGCGTACGGCGTCAGTCCCGGCCCGTCGGTCCAGTGGCTGCTCTCGACGGCGGCGACGATGCTCGCCCGCGTCGGGTTCTGCCCGGCGGCCTTGAGCGCCTGCACAAACGTGAAGGCCTCCGACATGCCGTATTCAACGTTGCCGTCCCACGGCAACGACGGCGCGTAGGTCGCCTCGATGCTCTTGAAGAGGGTCACCCACGGGTTCGTCGAGGTTGTCAGCAGCGGGAGGTAGGTATCGCTGATCGTGCCGCCGATCAGGCCCGCGGGGAGCTTCTTGCCGAGCGCCCCACCGGTGAGGATGCCGGCGAGCGTCGGTGGATCCGATCCCACGTTGCTCACCACGAACTGGGCGTGATAGTTGAGTCCGGCCGCGCTCGCCTCTGCAATCGCCGTGAAGAGCGGGACCGAGAAGCTCACGATCACCTGGACACCCTGCGCCTGCAGGCCCGCAATCGCGGCACCGACCGCCATCGCACCGGCGGCTGTCGGCGTGTAGTACGCGGGCGTCGCGTCGACGTTCAGGCCCTTGCCCTGCAGCGCATCCGTCACGCCCGTGAAACCGTCGGTGCCGAACTCGTCATTCGGCCCCTGGAGGAAGAAGCCAACCTTCTTGCTGGCGAAGTTCTGCGCGATGTACTGTCCGAGGATCTTGCCTTCGATCGTGTAGTTGGGTTGCCAGCCGAAGGTCTCCGGGTATTGCGAGGTGTTGTTCCAGCAGTTGCAGCCCGAGGCCACGAAGAGATCGGGGACGTGGTTGGAATTGAGGTAGCTCACCACTGACAGGTGAGTCGGCGTGCCCAGCGCCTGGAACATCGCGAAGACCTGGTCCTGCAGGACCAGCTTGTGGGTCTGGGTTGCAGTGCTGGTGGGGTTGTACTGGTCGTCGAGGTAGGTGTAGTTGATCTTCCGTCCGTTGACGCCACCGTGTGCGTTCACGTATTTGAAGTAGGCATTGGCCGCCGGTGCGATCTCCGAGTAGCCCGGCGCGGCCGGGCCCGTGAGCGGCTGTGTGCTCCCGATGGTCACCTGGGTCGCCGTGATCCCCGGCGCCGACGCGGTGTTGGAGGTGGACGTGGGAGTGGAGCTGCCGCAGGCCGCGGTCAGCAGCGCTGCCGCCCCGCCGGCGGCGGCCACCGCCAAGGTCCTCGATCTACTGATCTCTGGTCGCATGCGTGTGCTCCTTGTGTGTATGGACAGCGGTTGCTGGGGTCATTGAGACGGGGACTCGGGTGCAGCCGGCAGGGCTGCAGGGCTGCGACTCGAACGCACGATCCGACTGGCACCGCGGAGGATGGAGGCGATCCCTCCCGCGATTCCGCGGGGGAACACCAGGATCGCCACGATCAGGACGATCCCATAGATCGCGGTGGGCACATTGTTGGCTATGTTGCTCGGGAGATTGAGGGTGGTAGCGAGATCCCCTGTCTTGACAGGCAGATACACGAGGACGAACGAACCGAGCACAGCGCCGGTCAGGCTGCCGAGGCCTCCGATCACCACCGCGGTGAGGAGTGACAACGAGAGGGTTAACGTGAATCCGCTTGGCGACGTCAGGGTCACCCAGTAGGCGAACAGCGACCCGGCAAGCCCTGCGCACGCCGCACTGATCATGTAGGCAAGCACCTGCGTGCGCGCGACATCGATGCCCGCAAGCCGCGCCGCGACCTCGTTGTCGCGCACCATCCGAAACCGCCTGCCGGTAGCGCCGCGCACCAGGTTTGCCAGCACGAAGAAGGTGATCACGGCGGCCGCAAGCGTGATCCAGGCGAGCCACTGTTCGGGGGAGAAATTCGCACCCAGGAAGGCGGGAGGTGCCGGCGACACGACGGTGAGGCCCTGATTGCCGCCGAAGACGCTCGCGAAATGGGACGGCACCTGGGGCAGTGCCACGGCCAGGGCCAGGGTCGCACCGGCGAGATAGGGTCCGCGCAATCGTGCCCCCGCGATGCCGACAATCGCGCCGGCGATCCCCGTGGTCGCGATCGACACCAGCAGCATGAGGATCATCGGCAGATCGGGATGCCAGGTGAGCAGCACCGACGTCGTATACGCCCCGATCATCATCAGCGCGCCATGACCGAGCGAGACCTGACCGTTGATGCCGGTCAGCACGGTCAGGCCGGCCGCAGAGATCGCGTAGATCGCCACCTCGGTGACGTTGTAATTCGTGTACGGGTCAAAGACGAACGAGGTGAGGAGCAGCAGCACGAAGGCAAGCGCAAGGAAGAGCAGTCCGTGGCGGAGCAGCGTCGAACCACGCAGCGCCGTGCTCATACCTGACGCTGCCTCCCGAAGCTGAACAGTCCCTGCGGACGGAGCATGAGCACGACGATCAGGATCGCGAAGCCACCCAGCGGCGCCAGATCCGACCCGACATACCCGCTCACGTAGCTGAGGGCAAGCCCCACGCCAACCGCTCCGGCCACGGCACCAACCGGGCTCTCGAGACCCCCGATGATGGCTCCTGTGAACCCGAACACCAGCACCTCGTCCATGTTGCTCGGGTAGAGGTACACCGACGGCGCCGCCAGCATGCCCGCGAGTGCGCCGAGCAACGCGGCGAGCCCCCAGCCCAGCGTGAGCATCCTGCCGACGCGAATGCCGAGGATGCGAGCGATCTCTGGATTGAATGCGGCCGCGCGCATGCGCAGCCCCAGGGTGGTGCGCTGGAACACCAGGAAGAGCAGCAGCATCGCGATCAGCACGGCGCCGATTGTGAACAGGGCAAAGGGCGAGATATCGAGTGAGGCTCCGCCAACCACGAGGTCGGTGTTCGAAACCGGCACCGGGAAGGACTGGGTCTGGCCGCCGAAGAGCATCGGCGCGATCGCCTCGAGGAGGATGAGCACGCCGAGACTCAGGATGACCGCGTTGAGCGGTGGTCGCGACTCGACCGGCCGCACCAGCACGCGTTCCGTGACCGCCCCGATCACCAGACCGGTCGCGAGTGCGACCACGAATCCCAGCCAGTACGGGGCGCCATGCCTGATCACGATGAGCGCGATGTAGGTGGTGAACATCGCCATCGCGCCCTGCGCGTAATTGATGATCCGGGTCGCGCGCCAGATCATCACGAGGGCGAGCGCCACCGCCGCGTAGACCATCCCATTGGTGATCCCGTCGACGGTGTAGATCAAGAACAGGTGCATGCTCAGAACCCCAGGTACGCGTGACGCAGCGCGTCGTCGCCGGCCAGGCGGTCCGCTCTGTCGCGCAGCTCGACCTTGCCCAGTGACAGGACGACCGCCTGGTCTGCCACCGACAGCGCGGAGCGAGCGTTCTGCTCGATGAGCAGCACGCTCAACTTTCGCTCGGTGACCAGCGCGACAAGTCGCTGCATGATCTGTGCGAGCAGGCCCCCGGCGAGCCCAAGGGACGGCTCGTCGAGGAGCAGGGCCGTCGGGCGGGCGACCATCGCTCGGCCGATCGACAGCATCTGCCGCTCTCCCCCGCTGAGATTCGATGCATGCACCGTGCGGCGCACCCGCAGCGGTGGAAAGAGCTCGTATGCCTCCTCGATCGCCACCCGTTGATCGGCCCGATCCCGACGCCAGAGACCACCGAGGCGGAGATTCTCGTCGACCGTCAGCTCGCTGACGATGCCGTGTCCCTCCGGGACGTGACCAACGCCCAGGCGGGCGATCGCCTCAGGTGACCGGCCGACCAGCTGCTCGGTGCCAAGCATCACCGAGCCACGACGCGGCCTGATGAGGCCGGAGATGGTTCGCACCAGGGTGGTCTTGCCTGCGCCGTTCGCGCCCAGCACCGCGGTGATGCTCCCCTCGGGAACCGAGAGCGACACGTTTTCCAGGGCGATGACGCCGCCGTATGCGACGGTGAGATCGCTGATCTCAAGCATGCGCGACCGTCTGCCCCAGGTACGCGTTGGCTACATCGCTGTTGGCACGAATCTCGGCGGGGGATCCGGAAGCGATCACCTGCCCGAGATTGAGCACGGTGATGGTGTCGCTGACAGCCATGACCATGTCGACGTGGTGCTCGACCAGCGCGATCGCCATCCGCGTGCGCAGCGAGCGCAGCAGGTCGATGAGCTCGCTGACATCGGTGGCGGAGAGCCCGCTCGCCGGTTCGTCGAGCAGCAGCAGGGACGGGCGAGCCATCAGAGCGCGGGCGATGATGACCCGCTTCTGGACACCGTGCGAAAGGGAACCGGGATATGCACCGGCACGATCGGCAACGCCGAGAGCGCCGAGGTTCGCGAGCGCCTCCTCCCTCAGTGAAGCGGTGTGGCGGTCGGCACCCGGAAGCGCCAGCAGGTCCGGCGCCAGCCCGGTCCGTGACGGCGAGCCGGCGACCACGTTCTCGAGCACGGTGAGCGTCGGCCACAACCCCAGTCCCTGGAGTGTTCGGGCAATCCCCATGTGTGCGAGCCGCCAGGTCGGCAACCCGAGGAGCGACTGACCCTTGAAGGTGATGGTCCCCGTGACCGGCGTCACGAACCGCGAGACCGCGTTGAACAGCGTCGTCTTGCCCGCGCCGTTCGGCCCGATGACGCCGACGATCTGGTTGGCGCGGACTGTCAGCGAGACGCCGTCGAGAGCGACCACGCCTTCGAAGCGCACGTCGATCCCGGCAACCTCGAGCACAGCAGGCGTCGCGTCTGGCGTCTCCCCGGACACGCTACAGCGACCCGTTCAACCCCATGAGTGCCCGCAGGGTACAGCGATCACACCCCCACTGCCACCTTCCTCGGCGGAGACATTTAGGGCTCCATGATCAGCCGGCGGCCCCGAGGATCTGGGCATCACACCTCAGCGAACGGCGATGAGCACCCGATTGGCGAGGTGCTGCCAGATGGTGCCCACCTCGTCGAAGCCGGCGGAAAAGAGCGCCGACCGGTGGAACTCGTAGCTGTGAGCCTCGTCCTCGTGAGGGTGTGCGTGCCATCGCTGCTCACGTTCAGCGACCTCACGCGCGAGGGCCGGGTCCGAAACCGCCGCCTCCCACCAGGCGTCGTAGTCCTCGGCACCCTCCGGCGCATCGGGCCACTCCGGCCGGACCTGCCGTGCGCCAGCCGAGATGGTGCGCTGATCGTGGTCGAAGTCGAGCCGGTCGCCGTCGAGGAACACCGCACCCGGCCTGAGCACTCCTGCGAGCGCGTGGTAGAGATGGATGAGCTGCTCCAGCCCGAGCCAGTGCAGCGCCGTGGTCGAGACCGCCGCGTCGTACGGCCCCGGCGACGGCAGCGCACTCACCCAGTCGGCGCGCAGGTCGGCGTCCACGAACTGCAGCTGCGGCCTGTTACCCAGCGCGCCGCGACCGATCGCGAGGAGGACCGGGTCAGCGTCGATCGCCACGACACTGGCGCCGGGGATGCCGTCGAGCACACGAGCGCTCAACGATCCCGGCCCGCACCCGAGGTCGAGCACTCGGGGCTCAGGCCCGGCGAACGCCGCCACCGCATCAACCATTGCGGTGAACCGCTCCTCGCGATCCGGGATGTGACGCTGTTGCTGCGCGTCCCATCGCGCCAGCCAGTTTGCGAAGTCAGTGGTGACGTGCTGGATGCTCACTTCGACGATACCAGTACCACATCATCCCGGCGCCGCCGCCGGGAGCTTCAGAGTGATTGCCGTGCCGTCCGCCGCGGTGCTCGTGGCCGTGACTGACCCACCATGCGCCTCGACCACATCCCGGACGATCGCGAGTCCGAGCCCCGATCCGGTCGACGAGGGGCCCTTCACGAAGCGGTCGAACACCCTGGGCAGCAGGTCAGCGGGGATACCTGTTCCATCGTCGCGGACGGTCAGCAACACCCATCGGTCGGACCTGACTCCCTCGACGCGGATGGTGCCACCGGCGCGCGCGTGGGCCAGTGCGTTGCTGACGAGATTGCCCAGAACTCCTCGAAGTCGTCCCGGGTCCCCATCGATCGGCGGGACGCCGGCATCGACCTGCTCGGTGAGCTGCACGCCGGCCGCCCTCGCCTCGGCACCGAACGCTCCGAGCGTCTCGTTGACGAAGACGGCGACGTCGACCGGCTCTCGGTGAAGGCGCAGCCCGCCACTCTCCGCGAGTGTCAGGGTGGCGAGGTCGTTGACGAGCATCTCCAACGACTCGGTCGCGCTCACGATCGGGGCCATGTGCTCGGCATCGGCTGGATAGATGCCGTCGGCGATCGCCTCGGCCTGTCCGCGGATGATCGACAGCGGCGTGCGCAGCTCATGGGCGATGTCGGCGAGCACCGACCGTCTGCGAGTCTCCTCGGCCTCCAGGCGGCCGCTCATCGCATTCATGGCGCGGGCGAGGGAACGCAGATCCGACGGGCCGCGGACCGGCACGCGTGCCGAGAGGTCGCCCGCCTCGATGCGACGGGCGCCCTCGATGAGCGCACCGACCGGCGCGGCAAGACGGCGGAGCACGAGGATCGCCACAGCAACCGCGGCGCCCCCGAGTACCAGGGCGGTGACCGCCACCGCCGTATCGAACGGTGCCGAGCTGACCGCCCCGAATGCGCTGAGGAGCAGCCAGACGACGCCGAAGATGGCGCTGAGAAACACGAGAAAGGCGAGACCCACGAAGCAGCCGATGCGCCGGGCGATCCGCCGTCCGTGACCTCCCCAGTTCTGGCCTCCGGCCCACGGTCCGGCCTCGCCCTCCGGCCACCACGGCGGACGGCGGCCGTCACCTCGCCTCCACGGCGGGCCATTGCTCACGCGTCGCCGTCCACGAGTCGATACCCGACGCCGAACACCGTCTGCAGATGGCGTGGCGCCCGTGGATCGCGCTCGATCTTTCGCCGGATGTTCTTGACGTGCGCGTCGATGGCGCGTTCATACGACTCGACCGCGACACCATGCACGGCATCCAGCAGCTGGGTGCGGGTGAAGACGCGACCGGGCTGCCGGGCCATGTGCAGCAGCAACTGAAACTCGGTCGCGGTGAGAACCACGTCCTGTGCGTCGACCTCGACACGCATGCGCGGCACATCGAGCACGATCGATTCGCCGACCCGGATCACATCGTCGGGCGCCGCTGCCGCCTGGGCTCGGCGCAGCACGGCGCGCACACGAGCGACGATCTCCCGCGCGCTGAACGGCTTGGTGACGTAGTCATCAGCTCCGAGCTCGAGACCGGCAACGCGATCCGCCTCCTCGGTTCGAGCGGTGAGCATGATGATGGGCACGTCGCCGGCACGGCGCATGGCTCGGGCAACGTCGAGGCCGTCGATGAGCGGCAGGGTGAGGTCGAGGATGACCAGATCAGGGCGCACTCGCGAGAAGAGCTGGAGGGCATCCTCGCCGTTGGCCGCCGTCGACACATCGAACCCAGCGCGTTCGAGATAGTCGCGAACCAGGCGCACGATCGCCGGCTCATCGTCGACGATCAGCACCTTGGTCATGGTGATTTCATCGTAGGGGTGGCGCGGGGCGGCGAGCAGCCGCCGCCCCGTCGATCATCAGACCGATTGTGTCGCCGGAGTGGATGCCTCGGCGTCTGAACTCTTACGAGCAGCGCATGCGCAGTCACCGCCCCAGTTCTTGCCGTGGGGTCCGAAGGCATTTGGACCGAAGCCCCGCCGGTACCAACGCCGCCGCGGCGCCAGACCGAGCACGCGCGGCACCACCAGCGCGCCGATGAAGGTGATGATGATGAAGCCCGGGTCACGAGTGGTGATGCCCACCGCGGTTGCCGCGCCGATTGCCACCAGTCCCCAGGCGGTGCGTCCTGCACGATACATGTCGATTCTCCTTGTGGAGGTTGAACGGTACGTGCATCACTCTCGCGGCGAGGTGTGAATCAGGTGTGAAGACGCCAGGGAGGTTTGGCGTGCCTCACGGCATCGCTCACTCCGGCGAGCGGTAGGTCACCGGTTCACGCGGCGTGCGGTCGACGGACAGCTGAAACACATCCGGCCGGCTGTAGTGGCCGGTGACATCGAGAGTTCGTCGCGCGGCCGCGGCACGCGAGGGGTCGATGTCGGCCATCAATAAACCGAACTCCTCGTGCATCGGGCCCGCGACGATCTCACCACCCGGAGCGACCACGACCGAGTCACCGGGGTTGATCCACTCGTCGGGGTCGGGGAAGAGCTGCTCGCGCCCCGGAAATGACGCCGGGACGTCCGAGCCACGCAGCGCGCATCCCGCACCCAGCACCCAGCACCTGCCCTCCGCCGCGATATGCCGCATGGTGGCGATCCAGGTGTCTCCTTCGTCCCACGTGGAGGCGACGTACACCTCGACGCCGTCCGCATAGAGCGCGTATCGCGCAAGCGGCATGTAGTTCTCCCAGCAGATCAACCCGCCCACACGGCCGATCTCCGTGTCGATGACGCGCAGTCCACGCCCATCCCCCTGCCCCCACACCATGCGTTCAGGATTGGTGGGGACGAGCTTGCGGTGCCGGTTGAGGATGGTGCCGTCGGTCCCGATCGTGACCAGCGTGTTGTAGAGGGTCGAGCGGCCGAAGACCCCGTCACGCTCATGGACCCCGCATGCCACCACGAGGTGTAGCTCGGCAGCTGCATCGCGTAGCGGCTTCAGGCCATCTGCTGCAAGGTCGACGCTGTTGTCGACCAGCCGCCGGTGGATCTCCCCCGTGAGGTCGTGGTCGGCGCCGGGCCGCAGACGCCAGATCCATGCGGGGTAGCCCGGAATGAACGTCTCCGGGAAGACGACCAGACGCGCACCCGCCTCCGACGCCGCGTGGAGCTCCAGAACCGCGGTTGCGAGGGTCGCCTCGCGGTCAAGCAGCACCGGCGGCTGCTGGACGATTGCCACCCGCACGGTGGGACCTTCGCTCTGCACAAACCGGGACTATAGAAGCCGCCCGGTCGGTTCGCCCGACCGTACCGAGGCCGTACGCTTTCGGGCGACGTGCCGAGTGCCCCTGCGGAGACGCTGGCAGTCCTGCTGCTCATCGCGACGCTGGGCTGCGCAATCGTGCGTCCCCGAGGACTGCCGGAAGCCGTTGTCGCCGTCCCAGCTGCCGCGTTGCTTCTCGTCCTCGGGGTGCTGCCCCTGGGTCAGGCGGGTACCGAGGCGCGAAGTCTCGCGCCGACGATTGGCTTTCTCGCCGCCGTGCTCGTCCTCGCCAACCTCTGTGAGCGCTACGG
>CABEDX010000017.1_pt1 | contig 47539 bp, 47 predicted proteins | sample 3132991 | NCBI WGS metagenome assembly CABEDX01 (sample SAMEA5534332, study PRJEB31848) | metagenome | biome: tundra; feature: field; material: soil | place: USA | collected 2013-05 | depth 0.15 m
GCACCGACTCTCGCGACGGGTGATTTCGGTTGGTGGCACGACGGGTTTCGCGGGTGGGAACGCACCCGTGACTGGGCCGTCGAACTCTTTGGCGCGCAGCGTTTTGACGGAGTCTTCGGCTTCAGCCAGGGCGCTGCGCTGACGGGGTTGCTCGCGGCCCTACGTGAGACCGAGACGACTCCGATGGCGTTCGACATGGCGATCATGGTTGGGGGATTCACGAGCACCGCCCCGCAACATGCGAATCTCTTCACGCATCAGCTGCACGTCCCGTCACTCCACGTGATGGGCCGCAACGACGGCATCGTTCCGATGCGCGATTCGCAACTGCTCGCGGAGCGCTTTGCGGAGCCCGTGATCATCGAACACGCGGGTGGACACGTCATCCCCGACCACCTCGCAATCACGACGCGGATTGCCGCCTTCGTGGCACAACATCGCAGGGTCACGACCCCGGAGTAAACGATGCATCAGCAGTTGGTTGCCACACCCGTGGGGAAAGCGCGCCTCGATTGGTATCCAGCAGCGGTCGCGTCACGCGCGAGGCACGAGCTCCGACTCACTCAAGCGCGTGACCGCGGCGGTGATCGAGTGGCTCAGCCGCGTGCTCCGCCTCGATGCCGGGTCCAGGGTCCGCTGATCTTCCGCGAGATCAGGTTTGGATCCCGATGGCGGACAGGCACAGAGCGGCTGCCAGGCCGACCGCGATCGTCTTGCCCTTCATGCGTTGATCATGGCGCCGGGGTGGTTACGGGTCCCCCGATGGGCGCACCGGTATCAGACGGCGATCGACGCAGTCTGTGACATTGTCAATCGCCGCCCGACCCCTGCCGCAATGTCATCGCGTCCTTCCGTGGTCACGTGCCTGGGCTAGTATCGGGTCGTGCTCGCCTGGATGGACCTCGAGATGACCGGTCTTGACCCGTCGCGGAATGTGATCGTCGAGATCGCCACGGTGATCACCAACGATGAGCTCGAGACCGTTGCGGAAGGCCCGGATATCGTCGTCCATGCGACGTCAGTGGAACTGGAGGCCATGGAGAGCGTGGTGCGCTCCATGCACACCAGATCGGGGCTCCTCGCGGCGATCCAGTCCTCCCCGATCTCGCTCGCGGAGGCCGGCGACGAGACCCTCGCATTCCTGAGATCACACATCGGCGAGCCTCGGTCGGTGCCACTCTGCGGCAACTCGATCGGGACCGACCGGCGATTCCTCGCGGCATACCTTCCCGAGGTGGAGAGCTTCCTCCACTACCGCTCGATTGACGTCTCGAGCGTCAAGGAGCTCTGCCGGCGGTGGTATCCCGACGTCCTCGCCGGTGCACCTCCCAAGAACGAGGCGCACCGGGCTCTGGACGACATCCGCGAATCGATCGCGGAACTTGCGTACTACCAGTCGACCATCTTCATCGATCGGGTCAACTCTCGATCAATGCCGTAGCCGGCGCGTCGAGCTCGCGCACCCAGGAAGGCACCGCGGCTTCGCGGGCGGTGGCACGCCGCCCGCGAATCGCCACCGCCAGCACGACAACCGTCGCGCAGACGAACACGGTAGCCGCGATGAACGCGTGATCGGCGCCCGTCACGAACGCCTGCTGTGCCACGGTGACCGACTGCGCAGCCCCGCGTGCGGCCGTGCCGAACACCGACACGAGCACCGCAAGCCCGAGCGCGCCGCCGAGCTGCTGCATCACGTTGACCAGACCCGACGCGGCGCCGGCATCCTCCTGGCGCACGCCACTGAGTGACGTGGAGGTGAGCGGCACGAATGCGAGTCCGTTGCCCGCGCCGAAGAGCATCAGCGGCGCCAGCAGGGAGACATAGCTGCTCGATGCCGCGAGCTGGGTCATCAGCAACATGCCCACGGTCGACACCGAGAAGCCGACCACCATCACCGGCTTGGCGCCGAACCGCTGCATGAGCCCGCGTGCGCTGAGCTGCGACATCGCGAAGAGCGCGACGGTGAAGGGTAGAAACGCCAGGCCGGTCTTGATGGGACTGTAGTGCAGCACGTCCTGGAGGAACTGCGTGAGGAAGAAGAACATGCCGAACATTCCTGCGGTCAGGAAGAGGCGCGCGATGTAGGAGGCGCTGCGACTGCGGTCAGCGAAGAGTCGCAGTGGTGTGATCGGCTCGGGCGCGCGGCGCTCGAGCAGGACGAACGTCGCCAGGAGGACGACGCCCGCGGCGAAGGCGGCCATGGTCACTGCGTCGCCCCACCCGGAGGTGGCGGCGCGCACGAACCCATAGGCGAGCGAGGTCACGCCGAGCGTCGATGTGAGCGCGCCGCGAACGTCGAAATGTCCGTTGCGGCTGGGAGTCTCGGTCAGGAGACGCCGCGCCAGCGCGATCACGATGATGCCGATCGGCACGTTGACGAAGAGCACCCAGCGCCACGATGCCCACTGGACCAGGAGACCACCAAGGATCAGGCCGATGGCGCCGCCACCGATGGACACGGCGGTGTACCAGCCGAGCGCGCGAACGCGCTCCTGGCCTTCCCGGAACATGGTCATCAGCAGTGCCAGCGCCGAGGGTGCCGCGAGCGCTCCACCGACTCCCTGGAGCGCGCGAGCCGCGAGCAGCCAGCCACTCCAGGGGGCTACGCCACCGAGGAACGACGCCACGGTGAAAAGGGCGATGCCCGCGATAAACACGCGCCGGCGGCCGAGAAGATCGCCGGCTCGTGCGCCGAGGAGCAGAAACCCGCCGAAGGCCAGGGTGTATGCGGTGATCACCCACGAAAGGTTCGCGGGGGAGAAGTGCAATGCCCCGGCGATGTCGGGCAGTGCGATGTTCACGATGGTGGCATCGAGCACCACCATCAGCTGGACGGCAAGGATGATGGCGAGCACCAGGCCCCGGCGAGGCTGGCGCTGGGTTGCCCGGCCGGGCGGAGCGACGAGAGTGGCGAGAGAAGTCACGGAGATCCTCCAGATGGGGTAGACTTACGAAACGGACGCTGCCTCCGGAAGTATACCGGAGGTTACCTCCGTTTTGCAACATGACGTTGTGGGTGATCTAGTCGTGGCACATGAAGTCGAGGTGGCCGGGAGCCGGGTGATGGAGCCCGGCGACTTGGTTTCCACAGATCGCCGTCCTCGCGCCGATGCGGTGCGCAACCGCGAGCTCCTGCTCTCGGCGGCGGCCGATGCGTTCGCGGCCGGGGGGGCTGACGTCCCGCTCGAGGACATCGCCCGAAGCGCGGGCGTCGGGATCGGCACCCTCTATCGACACTTCCCGACACGGGAAGCGCTCGTGGAGGCGGTCTACCGCAACGAGATCGACGTCCTCTGCGAGCGGGCGGACGAGCTCCTCGAGACCATGCCGCCCGACCTGGCGCTCGCGGAATGGATGCGGCTGTTCGTGCGGCACGTGGCCACCAAGAAGGGCATGCTCTCGGTGCTCAAGCCGCTGCTCAGCTCCAACCCGAGCTTCTTCGACCAGACGCGCGGACGTGCGACCGCGGCCGCGACCAAGCTGCTCGAAGCCGGCGTCGCAGCCGGGACGGTCCGGGGCGATATCGATGGCGGTGATCTGATCCGTGCCGTCGGCGGCATCTGCATGTCGACCGACCAGGAGCGTTCCGAGGCTTCGGAGCGCCTCGTGGGTCTCCTCTTCGACGGCCTCCGCCGCGGGGCGGCGAGCTCTCCAACGTCTGCCTGAGCGGCGGATCGCGGCGGAGGTCCGTTCTGCATGGATCCTGCAATCGCCTGCGCGCAGCATGCGACCCGAGGCGCTCTGACAGCGCCGGCAGCGTTTACAGGAGGCATGCAATGCCAACCACGGTCACGGCGGAACACAAGACACTGAGCACGCCCGACGAGGAGCGGGTTTTCGAGAAGGGGCGCGTCGATCTCGTCAACATCGGCGGCGGCACGGTCGGCAGGTTGACCCTCGAGCCCGGGTGGCGGTGGTCGCTGCACGTCAAGCCGATCGCGGGGACCGAGCTCTGCGAGGCGCCCCACTTTCAGTACCACGCGTCCGGGGTGCTGCGGATTCAGATGGCCGACGGCAGCGAGTTCGACGCACGCACCGGTGACATCACCGCGCTGCCCTCGGGGCACGATGCATGGGTGATCGGCGACGAGCCGGTAGTGCTCATCGACTGGAACGGCGCGAGCAACTACGGCAAGGGGTGATCCAGCGCCGATAGGGGCTTCCCTCGCGCGGTCCCGTGGCACGTATCCTTGGTGCCGTGGACCGCGCCGAGGCCCCGCCGACGGTGCGTCCGGTGGCTCAACCGGGCGCACTGCGGATCCATGTCATCCATGGACTGTCGGTCGAGGGGCTGGCTGAGCATCAACTCGGCAGCCGCAAGGCGCGAATGGCCCTTCGCATCCTCGGCATCGCCCTGGGACGCCCGGTCAGCGTGGAGCGGCTCGCCGACGTTCTCTGGTCTGACGATCAGCCGCGCGACCCACCGGCGCAACTTGCGGTGCTCATGAGCCGTCTGCGCGGCGTTCTCGGCTCATCGCGCATCAGTCACGGCGATGCCGGGTACGCACTGCACGCCGACTGGATTGATCTGATTGCCGCTTCCGAGCTCGAATCCGAAGCCGACCGGCGCCTGCGCGAAGTCGAGCCGGCACCGGCGCTGGCTGCGGCGATGGCAGCGCGAGTCCTGCTCGCGCATCCTGCGCTCGACGACGAGGCGTGGCTTGTTGAGGAACGCCGTGCCGTCGAACGCCTCAGCGCCCGCGCCCGCCACCTGGTGGCACGCGCCGCGCTCGCGGCGGGGGACCTCGCCACCGGCGTCGAAGCGGCCGAGCAAGCACTCGACGAGGACGCGTACGACGAGGAGTCCCTCCGGCTGGTGATGGCTGCGCTGGCTGCACAGGGCAGATCGTCGTCGGCGCTCGCCATGTACGAGCGCATGCGAGAGCGCCTTGCCGATGAGCTCGGCACCTCGCCGTCCGAACTCACCGACGCCGCGCAGGTCGCCGTGCTCAAGGGGCTCCCGGTGCCCGGGATCCTGGTCGCGTTGCCACAATCGGGCCGCCGCGCACTCACCGGTGACATCGAGCTCCCCGGCCGGCAGGAGGAGTTGCAGACGCTCGACGACGCATTCCTGCGTGCGCAGGCGGGGACGCCGGTGGCCGTGGTGGTCGAGGGGGAACCGGGGATCGGCAAGACAGCGGTTGCATCCGTCTGGACCGGTCGCCTCGGCGCCGAGACCGTCGTGCTCGCCGCGCGCTGCGACCAGCTGAGCAGATCGCTGCCGCTCCAGCCGGTCCTGCACATGATCCGCAACCACCTTCGTCAGGTCGGGACCGATGTGGGCCGCGAGCTGCTCGGCACCGACGCGACCCTGCTCGAGCCGATGCTCGACTGGACCTCGACGGACGCTGAGCCGCCCGCCGACATCGCGCAATCGCAGGCCTCGTCGCCGGCGGGGCTTGCGGTGCTGTTCGCCGCGCTGCGACGGGTGGTGCGGCGAGCGTGCACATTGCCGGCCGTGCTGTTCGTCGACGATGTTCAGCGAGCTGATCCGCTCACCTGGGCGTGGATCACCGACCTGGTCGCGAGCCCGGATCTTTCGTTGCTGGTCCTGCTGACCCGTCGCAGTGGTGAAGGCGAGATACCGCCCCATGCGGTGCGCCTGCTGCTGCCGCCGTTGTCGATCGATGCGGTGCGCCAGATTGTCGGCGAAGAGCACGCCGACCGGCTGCACGAGCGCAGCGGCGGCAATGCGCTGTTTCTCACGCAGCTGGCGTCAGCGGATGCGCGCGGCGCGCCGCCGGAATCCATTCAGGCTGCCGTCCTCGATCGCTGCGCGGAAGCCGGCGCCGCGGCCGGGACATTGATGAGTGCGGCGGTGCTCGGAGCATCCGTCGACATCGATGTCCTCGCCGCCGTGGTGAGGGCCGACCCGATCCGGCTGCTCGAGGATCTCGATGTCGGGGTGCGGCTCGGGTTGCTCGAGGCACGCGACGGTGCATACGGATTCCGCCACGCGATCGTGCGCGAGGTGCTCGACGCTTCCACCACCTCACCGCGCCGCGCGCTCCTCCACCGTGAAGCCGCCCGGGTGCTGTCCGGGTCGCCGGCATCGGATCCACTGCTCGTCGCCCACCACGCGCGGCTGAGCGGTGCAAGGTCGCTCGCCTCTGTGGCGCTCACCGCCGCCAGCCGCATCGCCGCCGACCGGTTCGACTACGACACCGCGCTGGCTCTCGCCACCGAAGCCGTCGACGCGGACGACACGTCGGCCGCACGCATCCAGCGAGCGATCGTGCAATTGCGGCTCACGCACTTCGATGCGGCGCAGGCCGACGCGGAGCACGCGATCGACGCCGGCAGCGATCCCCAGGCGCTCGAGGTGGCCGGGTCCGCCGCCTATTACAACCGGGACTTCGAACGTGCAGCGACACTCGGCGAGGCGCTCATCGACCAGGCGGGAGAACCGAGCCAACGCGTGCAGGGGCAATTGATCCGCGCCCGAGCACTGCATGCCATCGGTGATATCGGGGGTGCCGACGTGCTCATGGGACAGGTGATGGCCGCGTCCCGAAAGCACAAGCTCCGCCAACCCACGTCCGTATATGCCTTCCTGAAGGTGCACATGGGCCAGGCCGGGCTCGCGATCAGCGCCATCGAGGCGAGCCCGTACGCGACGTTGGATGCCGTGTCGACCATCTACACGCCGGTGCACGGGTACCTTGCTCACGGCTACGCGCTGGCGACCTGCGGCCGCGCAGGCGAGGCGCTCGGGATCTTCGACCGCGCAACCGCCGAGGGGCGCCGGCGGGGCCTGACCCGCTATGCGGCGCTGGGGGTGAATTTCACGGCGTGGGTGCTCCGAAGCATCGGTGACATCTCAGGTGCGCGTGCGGGCAACGCGGAAGCCCTCGAAGGCGCTCGTGAGTCCGCGTTTCGCGATCTCGAGGTGTACGCAATCCTCGATCCCTGCGACGATGCGCTCGCAGACACTGACGTTGCGGCGGCAACTCGTGCGATCACGTCGGCGCGCGTGTTGATGGAGGACATCTACGCCTACCGGTGGCGGCACGAGCTGCGAGTCGATCTTCTCGAAGGAAGAGTCGCCCTGCTGCAAGGCGAACCGGAGAGCGCGCTCGCGCTCGCGGAGCAACTCATCGCGGCTGCAGCCGATCGGTATGCCCCGCGCTATATCCAGCTCGGCGAGGTGCTTCGCCTACAGGCGCGCGCGGGACTCGGGGCTGAGGAACCGACGGCGGATGCGCTGGCCGAGCTCAGCGCATCGCTGTCGGCGGTCGCGGGCATCGAAGCATGGTGGGTGATGGCAGAACTCGGAGCGTCGCTCGGCTCCGTCGTCGGTTTCGACCTTGCGTTGGCGCATCGCGACCGGCTTGCAGCGACTCTCGACGCACCAGCGCGCGCGGCGTTCCTCGACTACGCGGGCACTCGACTCGAGAGGATCAGAACGCGCGGCCGCACCGCCTGACCGCGTTCGCGCACGGCGGCGACGGCGCATTCGAAGAACTCGGTCCGCCGCGCCGGTGACAGCATGTCGACGAATGGCGCGATGTGTGCCAACCCGGTGCGGTATGCCGTGATTGACTCCGGGGTGTCGAGCCCGGAGTCGGCGATCACGTCGGCGACCTCGATGTCCTCCAGCCCGGCGGCCTCGGCACACGCTTCGAGGAGCGCCGGCGTATTCGAGAGCGGCTCGGTGCGAACCTTCAGCCCGATGTACCAGGCGGGCGGCTCGAATCCGAAGTCTCGAGCGACCTCGTCGACGGCATCCTTCGACGCACCATCCGGGGCTTTTCCGAACACCGCCGCGATGACCTGCCCGTGCGGTCGCACGACGCGCCGCATCTCGGTCAACGCACGCGGCGGCGTATCGATGTGCGAGATCGCGAAGCCGCTCACCGCAGCGTCGAACCGGTCATCGAAGAACGGTAGCGCGCACATGTCGCCGACCACCGGCGTCGCTGCCGCGTCGCCGATGAGGCTCAGCATGTCGCTCGACATGTCCACGGCGACGGGGGTTGCGCCAACGGTTCTCAGCGCGCGGCATAACGCTCCAGTTCCGGCGCCGACATCGACCACTCTCGCGCCTCGCAACGTGCCGGCGACGCCGGCGATTGCCATCGATGCCAGCCTGTCGTACATCCGCGCTGGCCCGCGAGCCCATGCGACCGCGGTGCCCTGATAGGCGTTGCCTGGATCGGCGATCAGGGCCTCCATGCAGCGAGGCGCTCGCTCCACCAGCCGAACTCGGTCGCGTCCCCGGTCTTGGACCAGCCCAGCTGCAGGAACGCCCCGACCAGCGCTGGTGCGAGCTGGCCGTCCCACCACGCCGTGGTGGGGATGCCGGCTGACTCGAGGGCCGACCGGTACGCGTCGATGGTGGCCTCCTTGGTCTCCGGGAGCCGGTCGCAGTTGACCGCGAGATACCAGGCAAGATCGACGAGCGGCGGCGCCTCACCGGGGCGATCCCAGTCGAGGAGGATGGTCCGCGACCCGTCGCGGCCCAGGTTGCCCAGCTTCCAGTCGCTGTGGATGAATGTCTGCGGGCCGGCCTGCAGCGCTGCAACCAGCGGCCACGGCTCGGCCGCGAGCTTGCGGAGCCGGCGCGCGTCCGCCGGGCACCGCTCGTGGAGCCGCCGCCATCCGTCCGCAACGGCGGGAGGTACCGGGTCACCGCGAGGCGTCTCCGCTTCGAGCTCGGCCATCGTCGGGGTCAGCATCACGTAGCGGTGCGACAGCGGACACAGGCCGCCGTCGTCGTGAAATCCCCAGTAGGCGGCGTGCATCGTGGCCATGTCCTGGATGAAGCCGCGGTGCTGCTGCATCTCGATCGGCTCAGTGCCGGAGGGGATCATCGCGTCCGAGACATCACGCATCAGGAGCGCCACGCCACGGCTTCCGCCCAGGTCGGTGAAGGGCGCACAGCCGACGATGGCGTGATCGATGCAGGTGGGAAGTGTCTCGAGCACCGGCGACGTCAGCAGTCTCAACTGCCGCCCGCCGAGATCGCCGGTCGCGCGCATGATCCAGTCGTTCTCGAGTGAGCTGTACTTGACGACGAGCGGAACTCCGTCGATCACCACCCGCTCGAAGCGGCTGCCCGACAGCGAGTCCGCCGTCTTCCAGTCCTCCCGCTGCTCGGCGCCCTCGAGCAGACTCTCGACGGACTCGAACACAGCAACCGCGTGTGCCGATGGTGTCATCACGGTCACGACCGCGCGGCCTCGGCCATCTCCGCCTGGAGCGCCGCGCCCCAACGCCCGCCGCACCAGGCGCTGTCGCGGGTGATCAGTCCGTCGCTGACCTCGATGTGGTGCGCCTGATGGCACATGTGGGGCTCGCCATCCTCTTCCCAGGTCAGGACGAACTCGACGAGCTCGCCGTTGGGGAGCGGGGTGCGACGGATCTCCTCGAAGCGGCCGGGGTCGGCGAACCACCGAGCCAGCTCAGCCTCGATGTTGGTGGCGCCGGTCACGGCAAACCGCCAGTGCGGCACGGTCGCGTCGAGCACCGCGTCCGGCGCGAAGACTCCGGCCCCGCCGACGGTGGCGGTCTCGATTGCCTGGGTGAACCTGTCGATCGGATTGTTCATGGCGGTGCTCCTGGTGTTGTACGACGTTCGCATAGTCCCTGCACCTGATTGCAGTCCGATTGCGGCACCGAGCGGCGGGTGGGGGCGTCGCGGCACGATGAGGCGATGACACCTGGACTCGCGCTCAGCGATCTCCCGATTCCTCGTCACTCCGGCGCAGAGACGATCGCGGTCCCCGCCGATCGGGGCACCGGCCACTGGGTGGGAGCCGCGAGCGTGCTGGTGCGCGACGGCGCGCATTACCTCGCATATCGCACCCGGCGACCGGTCGACGACGGGCGAGGGAGCGACGTCATCGTGGCGCGGGTCCGCAGCGACGGCAGCCTCGGCGAACTCTGCCGCATCGACAAGGCGTCGATGGACGCCGAGTCGCTGGAGCGGCCGGCGCTCGTCGTCGATGGCGCCGGAGGCTGGCGCCTCTACCTCAGCTGCGCGACCGCGGGGACGCGCCACTGGCGCGTCGAGATGCTCGAAGCGCCGGCGCCCGATGCCTTCAAGACCGCGGGCCGCCGCGTGGTGATGCCCGGCGACGCGCACGTGGGAGTCAAGGACCCGGTGATCATCTGCGACGAGCGTGGATGGCGCGCGTGGATCTGCTGCCATCCGCTCGACGATCCGAACGCCACCGATCGCATGTGGACGGAGTTCGCGACCAGTCGGGACGGCATCGCCTGGACGATGCGCGGCCCGGCGCTCCAACCCACGCCCGCTCGGTGGGATCAGCGTGGCACGCGGGTCACCGCGATCATCGAGCGAGGCGATGCGGTCGTCGCCTTCTACGACGGCCGCGCGACTGCCGCCGAGAACTGGGAGGAGCGGACCGGCGTCGCGATCGGGCGTCCGGACCACCTCGAGGCCGCCGGCGACGCACCGGTTGCGCAGGCGCCGGGACCGTACCCGGCGCTGCGCTATGCAGCGGTCGTCGAGGATGGTGATCGCACCGCCGTGTACTACGAGGCCGGCTGCGAGGACGGCAGCCACGAACTTCGTCGGGAGTGGTTCACGCTCGCGGGGGCAGGACCCTGTCGCCGTGACCGAAAATGAGGTTGTGGCCTTCGACGAGGACCTGGCTGGTCGCATCCGCGAGCTGGTTGGCGGCGAGAAGGCGCTGACCGAAAAGCGCATGTTCGGCGGGCTCGCCTTCCTGATCGGCGGCAACATGGCGATCAGCGCCAGCGGTCAAGGTGGCCTGCTGGTCCGCGTCGACCCTGGCAAGAGCGACAAGCTGGCGGCCGGTCCACACGTCGAGGTCGCGATCATGCGCGGGCGCGAGATGCCTGGGTGGCTGCGGGTCGACGCCGATGGCGTGAAGACGAAGCCCCAGCTGCAACGGTGGGTGGACGAGGGTGTCGCCTATGCGCGATCGCTCCCAGGGAAGCCGTCCGGCTCACAATGACGCGGGCGGTCGAGGAGACAAACCGGCGGCTACTTCGCGCGCGCGACGCGATGGACCTCGCCTATGGCCGCGCGCTCGACGTCCCAACGCTTGCCCGCGTTGCGTGCGTTTCCGAAGCCCACTTCATCCGCGAATTTCGTGCGACGTTCGGGGAGACTCCGCATCGCTATCTCCAGCGCCGGCGCGTCGAGCGAGCGCTCTACCTGCTGCGCTGCACCGATCGGAGCATCACCGACATCTGCTTCGACGTCGGGTTCGCCAGCCTCGGAACGTTCAGCAAGACATTTCACCTCATCGTCGGCGAGTCGCCGTCGGAGTATCGCCGCCGGGGCGAGGTCATCACGGTGCCGACTTGCTTCGCCATGGCGTGGACGAGACCGAGCAGTTTTGGAGAAGACGATCGCCGGATGACCGGGTAGCGTTGGGGCAACATCAACCGCGACAACGCAAAGGGAACCACCGACATGCTCAGCAGTCTTCGAATCTCGCAGATCTACGTGCTCGACCAGGACCAGGCCCTCGACTTCTACGTCGGCAAGCTGGGACTGGAGATCAACACCGACCAGGATCTCGGTTTCATGCGATTCCTCACCGTCAACGTCCCCGGTGAGCCCGATCACCAGATCCTCCTGGAGAAGCCCGGACCACCGGCGATGGACCCGGCGACAGCAGAGGAAGTCCGTTCGCTGCTGACCAAAGGGCGGACCGGCGGCCACCTCTTCTTCACCACACCTGACGCACGCAAGGCGTACGACGACCTTCTGGCCAAAGGTGTCGAATTCACCCAGGAGCCAACCGAACAACCCTACGGAATTGACTTCGGCCTGCGGGATCCGTTCGGCAACCACATCCGTGTTGCGCAGATGGCGCGCGCGGCGTCATAGCGTTCTCCGCCACGACCCTTTTGCGGTCAAGACCGCTGCCTGCAATCGAGGTGCCGGGCAGCGGTCGCGACCGTTGCGCTCAGTCCCAGACGGGGGATGGACGGTCGGTGACAACGCCATCCCCCGCGACAATCACGAAGCGGTTGAAGCGGCGCGCGAACCACCGGTCGTGGGTCACGGCGATCACGGTCCCTTCGAATGCATCAAGACCGTGTTCGAGCGCGTCCGCCGAATGCACGTCAAGGTTGTCGGTCGGTTCGTCGAGCAGCAAGAGGGTCGCGCCGCCGATCTCGAGCAGCAGGATGAGAAACCGCGCCTGCTGACCGCCGCTCAGCGTTGCAAAGTCCTGGTCTCCGTGGCTCACGAGCTCATAACGATCGAGCGCGCGCATCGCGCCCGCGCGGTCGCGACCGTGCTGGTGCAGTGACTCGACGAGCGTCTTGCCACGCAGCTCCGGATGCTCGTGGGTCTGCTTGAAGTGCCCGGGTGTCACTCGGGCGCCGAGCACGAACCGACCGTCGTGCGCGATCTCCTCGCCAGCAAACAGGCGGAGGAGATGGCTCTTGCCGGTGCCGTTGCTACCGAGCAGTGCGATCCGCTCGCCGAACGACACCTCGAGGTCGAACGGCTGGATGAGACCCGACATCGCAAGCTGATCGCATGTCAGCACGCGGACGCCGGTGCGACCGCCACGCAGACGGATGCGGACATCCTGGCGGCGCGGACGCTCGGCCGGCGGGCCGGCCTCCTCGTATTTACGGAGTCGCGTGACCGCCGCCTGGAGCCGACTGGCCATCTTGTCGCTCATCGTCGCCTGGACGCGCATGCGGCGTACCAGGTCCTTGAGGTGGTCGTGCTCCTCCTCCCAACGCCGGTGCAACTCGTCGAGCCGTCCGAGACGCGTTTCACGCGCCTCCGAATAGTCGGCGAAGCCGCCGCCGTGCACCCAGACGCCGTGTCCCTCGAGCGTGACCACCCGATTGGCGGTCTCTGCAAGCACCTGGCGGTCGTGGCTGACGTAGAGCACGGTCTTACTGGTGGCCCGCAGCGCCTTCTCGAGCTCGCGCTTGGCGGCGACGTCGAGGTAGTTGTCGGGTTCGTCGAGCAGGAGCACCTCCTCGTCGCCGCGGAGCAGGACCTCGAGCGCGAGTCGCTTCTGCTCCCCGCCGCTCAGCGTGGCGATGGGCCGGTCCCGCACCGCCTCGAAGGGCTCGCCGATGCTGCTCTCGCAGCACACGTTCCAGGTCACCTCTGCCTCATAGCCGCCGGCCGACGCCCAGTCGGCCACCGCTTGCGCGTACTCGGTTGCCACCTCGGCGTCGTCCGGCTGGTCGGCGAGATCGCGCTCGGCGGCGTTCAGCGCCGCGCCCGCAACGCGGATGGGCGCCGGAGCGAGACCCAGCATGAAGTCCCGCACCGTTGTCGACCCGCCGGCGCTGCCGATGAACTGGCGCATGACGCCGATGCCGCCGCTGTTGCTGATGGTCCCGGACTCCGGCTTGATGTCGCCGGCGATGAGACGCAGCAGCGTCGTCTTGCCCGTGCCATTGGCGCCGACGAGCGCGACCTTGCTCCCCTCGCCGACGCGAAAGCTCACGTCGTGGAAGAGCTGGTGGCCGCCGATCGAGTAGCTCAGCTCGCTGACATCGATGAATCCCATGGCGGAGCGACGATGGCACAACGCGTCTTGTGGAGCGGGGAGTTTAGGCTGAGACCTCGGCCGCCACCAGGGCGGAAACTTCACCCGGGGAAGAACCATGAGCACCGCACAACTTGACCAGCCGATCCGTGACGCGCTCGAGCGTGGCGGCAGGATCGACATCACCACCAAGGGCCGCAGGACCGGCGAGCCACACCGCATCGAGATCGTCTTCCACAACGTCGGGGGACGGCTCTACATCAGCGGCATGCCAGGGTTCAAGCGGAGCTACATGGCCAACCTCGCGGCGGATCCACATTTCACCTTCCACCTCAAGGACGGCGTGAGCGCGGACCTCGCCGCCACCGCGCGCATCATCACAGACCAAGCGGAGCGCCGCTCGGTGCTGATCCCGATCGCTCAGAGCTGGAAACGCGACGACGTCGACATCATGGTCGAGTCGAGTCCGCTGTTCGAGGTGACCATCGCCGGCCTCGCCGGCTGACGAATGGGCAAATTGATCTACGCGACGATCGCGTCCCTGGATGGCTACGTTGCCGACAAAGACGGGGATTTCGATTGGGCCGAGCCTGACAAGGAGGTCCACCGGTTCGTCAACGAGCTGGAGCGACCAGTCGGGACCTACCTGTACGGGCGGCGCATGTACGAGGTCATGGTCTTCTGGGAGACGGCCGGCACCGTGGCGGGCCAGCCGTCCTATGTCACCGAGTTCGCGGAACTCTGGAAAGCGGCCGAGAAGATCGTGTATTCGAGAACGCTTGCCGTGGTCTCCAGCGTCCGAACCCGGATCGAGCCGGAGTTCGACCCTGACGAGGTCCGGCGCCTGAAAGCCGCAGAGGACAGAGACCTCACCGTCGGCGGGCCGCATCTCGCGGCTCAGGCCATCAAGGCGGGTCTCGTCGATGAGTTCCAACTGTTCGTCGCGCCGATCATCGTCGGAGGCGGGACCAGGTCGCTGCCCGACGACGTGCGGGTGGGACTCGAGCTATTGGACGAGCACCGTTTCGCCGGCGGCGCCGTCTATCTCGATTACCGCGTCACCGGCTGAGGCGTCGCCACTCAGCCGTTATTCGGCCGAGCCTGAGCGTGGGCGGTGGCGAAGTCCCAGATCGGCGTCAACAGGTGCTCGGGAGTCTCGAGCTGAGGCATATGCCCGGTGTCGGTGAGCAGCAGGAAGGCCGCGCCCGGGATGGCCGCCGCGTAGGCGCGACCGTAGTCGAGGTCGACGATGCGGTCGCTGTCGCCCCACACAACCAGCGTCGGAATCGTGACGTTCTGTAGCCGTACGCGGAGGCTGGGATCTCCCATCGTCTCGCCGCCGTAGACCGCCAGGGTGGACCGATTGCCCGCGAAGACAGCTCGTTGCGCATCGGACATCGCCGTCGGGTCGATCCGAAAACCGTCGGGGTTGTGGTAGCTGAACTCCGCGACCTGGTCGAGCGTCAGGGCGAAGAAATCGACGATGGGATGGCCGGAGACCTCGATCCCGGCGGCGTCGACAAGGACAAGGCTGCCGATCCGTGGCGAACCGAGCAGCGCCACCTCCGAGGCGATCCAGCCGCCGATCGAGTTGCCGATCACGGTGACATCCGCGAGTTCCAGCTGGTCGAGCAGCGCGGCGTAGACCCTCGCGAGGTCGGCAATGCTGTCGAGGGTGTCGGGGCGCGGAGTGGCGCCGAACCCCGGATGCGTCGGCACGATCACTCGCGCACCTCGGCTGGCAAGAAGATCCGCGAACCCCGCGACCGACTGAGGGCCGCCGCCCCCGTGCAGGAGGAGAAATGCATGGCCGGCGCCCCGGTCGGAGACGGTGACCTCGACTGGACCGACGCCGTCAGTGGTCAGGCTGTACTTGGTATCCGTGCTCATCTACTGGACCTCCAGATCCGACCTTTGCTCGTCGTATGTGAGGATCTTATCACAACATGCTTAGAAAAGCATCTTGATCTAGGCATGCTGATACAAGGACCTTGATAAAGGGCCACAATGGTGAGATGACCAGGACGATTCAGGGCATCGGACTATCCGTCAAACGCCTTCAGATGCGCCACCATCGCGCGCTCAACATCGGACTGCGTCCGCTTGGGATCACGCTCGTTCAGTGGGACGCGCTCCGCCATCTCGACGAGAACCCGGGCGCCTCCCTTCACGACCTGGCGCTCCTGACTTTCCAAAGCGACCAATCCTTCGGGACCCTGGCCGGCCGGATGATTCAGCGCGGGTTGATCGAGCGGGTGCCGGGGCCCGGACGGGCGGTACATCACCGCCTCACCGAGAAGGGGACGGCGCTCCGCCGCGCGGGCGATGCGATCGTCGAACGGGTGCTGCGCGAGTCGTTCGGGCCGCTCGCGCCGGCGGAGCTAGGGCAGTTCGATGAACTCCTGACCCGCGTGCTCGGCGAGTCAGGAGATGGCGTAGGCGCGGGAGGGTGAAGGCGAGCCGTTCTTGCTGACTGGCGTCCGGCCCGGCTGCGATGCCCAGCCGAGGCGTGGACGTCGTACTCATCGGTGGCAGCGAAGACGGCCGCGTCGGAGGCGAAGCCCAGCTCCAAGAGATCAACGCCGTGGCGGAGCCGGATCAGGTGGTCTCCGAGCTCCGCGGGAGTGAGCTCGAAGGTCGATCCCGAGACGAAGCCCTGAATCGTCTGGAGGAGCGCCTCGAGCGGGTTTTCCCGAGACCTCGGCATTACACATTCCTGTAGTATAGAACATATGTTCGCAGCGGCGGGCCGTGGTCACCGGCCACGGAGAGGACCGGCAACCACTAACTCAAACGGGCGAGACCACGCCGAGGCCGGCTGACGGTCAGGGCCGCAGCGTCAGGCGGCGAGCTCTACGGACGGCTGCTCGACAGCCGGGGTGCGACCAAGCATGGCGACCGCAACTCCGGCGACGGCCAGCCCGGCGGCGACGATACCCGTGACTGGTTCGGGGAGCGCGATCCCGAAGAGCGAGTCGAGCGAGTACGAGCCCGGGCCGGTGATGCCGAGCACGGCAGCCGGGACCAGGTAGAGCAGGGGTACTTCAGCCCCGCCGCCCTGACCGAAGAAGCCCTTGCCCCAGTGGACGGCAACGATCGCCATGAGCATCGCGGCTCCAACCCCAACAGACCCCAGGGGACTCAGCAGCCCGAGAGCGAGGAGCAGCCCGCCGCCGACCTCGGTGGCGATCGCCCCGGCGACCCAGAGCGAAGCCGGCCGGAGGCGCATGTGCTTCATGTGCTGGCCGAGGCCACGGACACCCGGACCGCCCCACCAGCCGAAGAGCTTCTGGGCACCATGCGCGCCCAGCGCGAGGCCAACGAAGAGACGAAGGATGAGAAGACCGGTGTTCATGAGGGAGTAACTCCTTGAGTGGAAGACCTGATGCTGCAGGCCGTGACGACCAGCTGTACTGATGGTTTACAAGGAGCTTACTAATAATCAGCAACTGTGTCAAGGGTACGTAGCAGCGGTATAGTTGCCTCATGGCACTCGCGCCCGACTCGGTGGCAAGGGAAACGTCCGATCCAGACCACGATCCCGCTCACGTCTGCGCCGTCTACCACCAGGCGATCGAGCTGATCGGCAAGCGCTGGACGGGCGCGATTCTGAGCATCCTGATGCGCGGTCCGGTCCGTTTCCACTCGCTGGTCAGCGCGGTTCCCGGGATGTCCGAGCGGCTTTGCGCCGACCGCCTCCGTGAGCTCGAGGCGGCCGGACTGGTCTCGCGACGCGTCCTTCCGGGCCCGCCGGTCGGCGTCGAGTACACCCTGACCGAGGCGGGCCGAGACCTCAATGAAGCTCTGGGGGCGCTGGGCAAGTGGGCCCATCGCTGGCTCCAACCGGCGACCGTCTAACCGGCTACCTGCGCCCGCCTGACACGGCGGGGGCGACGAACACCTCGGCACCATCGCCGACCGGTGTCTCCATGGGCGAGCCGCCTCTCACGCTCACCCCGTCGACGAACATCAGGACGTGAGGCCGGAGCTGTCCCTGCTCGTCTCGCAGGCGGCGTTCGAGCTGGGGGAGCCGCATGGCCAGCTCATCGAGCGCCTCACCGAGGGTGCCACCGCGGATCTCGATCTCGGCTTCCTCGCCGGCGTAACGGCGCAGCGCCGCCGGGAGGAGCAGCCGCGAGGTCACGCGACCTCGGCGACTCGCACCGAAAGGATGTCGGGCAGATGGCTGGCAAGCAGCGACCACGAATCGCCATCGTCCCGGCTCGCGTACACCTCGCCGAGCCTGGTGCCGAAGTAGACGCCCGCCGGATCTCCGCGGTCGGCGACCATCGCGTCCCGTAGCACCGCCGCGTAGTAGGGATCGGCCGGGAGTCCGTTGGAGATCGGCTCCCAGTTCGCGCCCGCGTCCTCGGTCCGGTAGACGCGCAGCTTGGCCTCCGGGGGGAACCGCTCGGCGTCGGCCTGGAGCGGAAACGAGTAGAGCGTCTCGGGTCGATGCGGATGCACGACCAGCGCAAAGCCGAAGTTGCTCGGCAGGCCGGATTCGATAGGCGTCCATGAGTCGCCACGGTTCTCGCTGCGATACACACCGAAGTGGTTCTGGGCGAACAGGCGCTGCGGCTTGTCCGGATGGAAGGCCACCTTGTGGACGCACTGACCGAACTCGGGAAAACGCTGATCCTCGGGGAGAAACGCCGCCTGAATTCCTCGATTGGCGGGGTCCCACGTCGCACCGCCATCCCGGGTCCGGTAGACGCCCGCGGCAGACATCGCCACCAGCAGGTCATCAGGGTCGGTCGGATGCGGGAGGACGGTGTGCAGGCAGGCGCCGCCACCGCCCGGGGTCCACTTGGGCCGGTCGGGGTGCTCCCAGAGGCCCTCGACGAGCGCAAAGCTCTGGCCCCGATCGTCCGATCGGAAGAGCGCGTGCGGCTCGACACCCGCGTAGACGACGTCCGGCTGCTGATCGGTCGCAGGTTGAATCTGCCAGACGCGGGCGACCGACGCGTCGCTTCCCTGAGGAAACCCGATCGGCGGCTCCTGCGGTTCCGTCCACGACTTGCCGAGATCGTCCGAGAAGGTGAGCAGTGACCCCCAGTGGCCGGACCCAACCCCGGCGAAGATCCGGGGCGGATCCTGGCGCGTGTCGAGCGCCACGGAGTAGACCTCTTGGTTGAGAAACTGGAAGTCGTCAACCGCCCACGTCCGGCGGTCATCGGTGCTGCGCGCGATCATCAGCCCCTTGCGGGTGCCGATGAGCAGGATGGCCAGTCCCATCGAAACCCCTCCAGAGAGTTGCCGGATCGCGGCGCAGTCTAATACACCCCGACGCAAAAAGCCGCAGCTGACAGATATGAGACCCATCACGTCCGAGGAGATTGACTGTGGATCTGGAGTCATTCGAACTGGTGGTTCTTCGCCGGCCCCCGGAAGCGCCGGCGTATGACGAGGAAACCCTGAACCGCATTCAGCGCGAGCACCTCGAGTACAACGCCTCGCTCCGTGCCTCGGGCGATATCGCAACCAACGGACCGGTGATCGATCAGCCGGACGAGTCGCTTCGTGGCCTCACCTTCTATCGAACAGGATCACTGGAGCGAGCTCGTGAGCTCGCAGAGGCTGACCCGGCCGTCCAGGCTGGACGCCTCGTCGTCGACGTGATGACCTGGCTATGTCCGCCGGGTTCCCTGCGACAACCGGGCCATGTGATTACGCTTCCCGACGACTGATCGGCCGCGCAGAGTCACCGACCGACCGGTGCTGGATCGACCGGAGCGTCGGGCACCGGAGCCACCGGGCGCGGGACCAGGAGATCGCGGGCGCGGTTGCGCCACCCGCGAACGACGATGCCGTGGTCTCGTCGCCATCGACGCGGCCTCAGGTCAGGACTTCGACGCGCTCCATGTACCGCCCGGGCCCCCGCCAGGAACCTGGTAGGTGCCGGACATACTGTTGCCGGACACCGAGCCCGAATAGCTGACACCGCCCACTGCGCCGAAGGTGATCGCGGTGCCCCCCACGTTGCCGTTCACGTGCACGGTATTCGGGGGAGACGAGAGGACGATGGTCCCGTTCAAGGTCGCGCCCGATTGGGTCCAGGTGAGCGTGAAGTGGCCGTTGAACGCGCCGCTGTACTGCCCTGTCCAGGATCCCGACAGGTCGACCGCGGCAGGCACCGCGGTCGGCGTCGCGGTGGGTACGCTCGTCGCCACCGGCGTGCTCGTGGCCGGGATGGCCGCCGCTCCTGTCGGCGTCGGTGTGGTGGTGGTGGTCGACGCGCTGCAGCCTGCGAGCAGGGTTGCGGCGGCGCCGGTGAGTCCGATGACGAGTGCACGGTTCATCCTGTTATCTCCCTTGTTTCGCTGTACGTGTTAAAGACGTATGTGACTAATACTGGTGTCCGGCGGTTCCGTCTCATCGACTGCGCGTTGCTGGTTCGCCGGCGCACTCCCCGAGAGGAATGCGATCAACCCCGCCGCCTCGGTGAACGTGACCTGCTTGCCTGAGGCGATATGCGTGGCGGTGCCGCGCATGCCCGGCGACCAGTCGTCGCCACCGGGTGTCCAGAGCCGAACCATGAATGTCTCCATGGCAGGCGAGCCTACGCAGCGCTCTTCGGGCAGCCTTAAGGTTGGATGAAAGCAGCGGAACCCTGGTCGATGGTCCGCGTGGGGCCCCGCCGGATGCCGGGAAACGGCGATGGTTCGACGCCGAGCTCGTCCATCGCCCGGCGGTAGTTCAGGTAGTGGCGGTGCGCCTCTCCGTGTCGTCCGGCGTCTGCGAGTGCGCGCACCAGGCCCAGGTGAGCCTCCTCGTCGTAACGATCGGTCTCCAGGATCCGGAGCAGGTGCGTGACCGCGGTATCAGGATCGGCGGCGTGCCTCGCGAGGAGGCGGAGCGCCGATACATACGCCGCACGGGCTTCTTCGCGAACCGGCACCGTCCAGTCGTCATAGGGGTTCTCCTCGAGGAAGTCGCCGGCGTAGATGGCGGCCGCCGAGCTCAGGATCGGCAGCCCGTGGGCGATGTCGCCGCGCTTCAAGCGGTCCAGGCCGTCGGCGGTCGCCGAGAGGAAGCGCTCCATGTCGATGTCGATCGCATCGAGACTGAGGGAGACGGCGTCCTTGTCGGCGATCACGAAGTGCTCGGGGGGAAACCGGCGCTGCGGGTCGAGCACACCGCGGACGGTGGTCAGCGCAACCGAGAGGCGATTGGCCACCCGATCCGGGTCCTCACCCGGCCAGAGCGTCTCCATGAGATAGGAGCGAGTCGCCGGCCGGCCCCGGCGCGCGATGAGCAGCTTCAGCAGCTCGCGCGCACGCTTCGACTGCCACTCAGAAATCCGGACGAGCTCGCCGTCGCGCATGACGGAAAAACCGCCGAGCGACTGGACCCTCACCGCGACGCGGTCACGCGGGCTCAGGACCGCGAGAAGGCCGGCGGCCACGTTGCCGCTCTGGTGCGCGCGGACCCCGAGCGCTTCGAGCTCACGCTCCGCCTTCTGACGCAGCGCCGCCGAACCCGGTCCTCGGTCAATCGACGCGCGGACGAGGTCCACCTTTGCCTCGCCGAGCGGGTTCCCGACCTCGCGCCAGATCGCGCCTGCCTCAGCGAGGCGGCGGGTCGTGAGGCGCTGGTCCTCGGCGCTCATGGCCGCCAGAGCGATCGCATCGGCGAGGCCGGCGCGGTCGTGGCGAGCTCGCGCCGCCGACTCGGCCTCGGCTGCCACCTGGCGGGCCCGAAGCCGGTCCCCGCGGGCGAGCGCAACCCAGCCCGCAGCGAGCACGGCGGTGACGTACGACATCCCGGTGCCGTACGACACCGCCCGATCAGCCAGCGCCTTCGCTCGCTCGGGATCCTCGCCGGCGACCACCGTCGCCAGACACGCGAGGGTCGGGACCACGCCCTGCACGTCGCCCGATTTCTCGGCGACCTCCAGCGCCTCCTCGAGCATGACCCGCGCCTGAGCAAGGTTGCCGCGCTCGCCGTAGACCTCGCCGATCAGTTGCAGCGGGTACGACACCATGTCCGAATCGATCTGGCGGTAGCGCATCCGGGACGCCTCGAGGTCGGCCAGCGCCTCCTCGATACGGCCCATGCGCAGCTTGGTCTCGCCTCGGTTGCTGAGGCTGAGGGCGAGGAAGCTCGCGAATGACGTCAGCTCTGCGAGGCGCACGGCCACGTCCAGCTCCTGCAGCGCCTCGGCGTACGAGCCCTCCTCCATAAAGTGCGAGCCTCGATTGGTCCGGATTCGGACGACCTGGAGAACGTCCGACGCCTCTTCGGCCGCACGGAGCGCGAGCAGGTAGTGCGCGTCATTGGCACGCCGGTCTCCATCCAGCGCCGCCAGCATCGCCATCACGGTGTGCGCTGCCGCCAGCGCCCGATGATCACCGCAGGCGCTGGCCGCCGCGAGCGCGCGGGTCGCCAGCTCCCGGCACGGCTCGACGTCCCCGCGAATCCAGTGCGCGGTCGACATCCAGGCGAGGAGCAGCGCCATCTCCACGGGATCGGCGCCGGGATCGTCCACCCCACGCTGGTAGACGGTCAGCGCGGCCTCGGGTTCGCCGCGCAGGTAGTGAATCAGGCCGATCCGCCAGGCGAGGTGAGCCGGCAGCGCCTCTCGGCCGGCCGCGGCGCGCTGGAAGCAGGTCATCGCCTCGCTCCAGTCACCCTGGATCTGCTGCGCTTCTCCCTCCAGCTGCTCGATCTCAGGCGTGCGAAGCGAAGCGGGGATGGCCCGGCACGCCCCGAGGACGGTTGCGATCTGCCCAGCGGCCAGCAGCTTCGACCCCTCCTTGGTGACGATCCCGGCGAGCGGGTCCACGGCCCCGGCGGCGAGCAGCACCTGGATGGCGTCCGCCGCCGCGCCGGACTCTGCCAGCCATTCGGCGGCTGCCACTCGAAGGCGCTTGGCGTCGGGCTCGCTCACCGGAAGTGATTCGAGCGCGTAATCACGGATCAACGGTCGCAGCGCGAACGACCCATCCGGTCCCCGCTCCACGAAAAGCCCTTGACGTGACAGGTCGGCGAGGATCAACCGCGAGCCGGCCAGCCCGATCGCCTCGCAGAGCTCAGGTGTGAACCGTTCGAAGAGCGCGAGCTTGCTCACCAGGCCCCGCACGGCATCTGGGTGGCGCGCGAACACCTCTTCGGCCAGGTACGAGAAGAGGGGTGCGTGCGCCTTGTCGAGGTCTGAAAGCACGCCAGTCCAGGTCTCCCGGGGAGACGACTTCAGCGCCTCGATCGCGAGGGTCACGGCGGCCGGCCACCCGCCCGCGAGGCGGTGAATTTCCGAGGCCAGCTCCTCGGAGTCGACGCCGAGCCGATCCGCCATCAGTTCCGCAACCTCCACAACGGTGAACGCGAGCTGACCACCGTCGATCTCGAGAAGCTGTCCCTGGCCACGCAGACGCTCGATTTGGAATGGCGGCGGCCGCCGCCCGGCGATGACCAGGTGAAGGCGCGGGGGTGCATGCCGGCAGAGGGCTTCGATGAGCCGAGCGGAGGGGCTGGACTGCTCCAGCTCATGGGCGTCGTCGATCACCAGGATGAGATCGGTGGAGAGCTGCGCATGCAGGATCTCGGCGAACTGCGCGGCGAGCGTGTCGGCGCGAAGGAACTGCTCCAGCTCAGGGCCACCGGCGCCCTCCGCGAGCCAGCTCATGTCGCTGGGGATGTCGGGAACCCGCAACCGCAGCGCGTCGCTCAGCTGCCGCCCCAGGGTTGGCAGATCGAGATCCCGATGGTCGGCCGTGTACCACGCGCATGGCGCGTTCTCCCACCACGACGCCAGCAGCGTCGACTTGCCGAATCCCGCCTCGGCGACAACCACCGTCAGGCGGCGATTTCGTGCGGTGGCGACCAGCTGTTCCAGCGCCGGGCGCGCGATGACCCCGACGGTCGGGCTCCGCGGCAGGATCTTCGCAATCGGGGTCGCGTCCACGATGGACAGAGTGTGGACGCGAGCGGGTGGATTACGCCTGCGCGGGCGCGGGACGGTGCGACAACAGCTGGAAGATGCCGCCGAGGTGGAGACGCTTGTTGATCGCCAGGTACGCGGCGAATCCCAGAATCAGCGAAAGCCCGGTCATGAGTCCTCGCTGAATGATCGCCGCGCCACCGGCACTCCCCGCGTCGAATCCGAGAAAGATGAGGAGCGCGGCGACGCTTGCCTCGTTGGCGCCGACGCCACCGGGTATCAAGCTCACGGCTCCACCGATGGAACCCAGCGCCAGCACGAACGCAGCCTGCCACCAGCCGATCCTGCCCGGTTCCAGGCCCTGCAATACCAGCCAGAAGGTGGTCACGGCGACGACGACTCGTGCGGCGTCGAGCACCGAGAGCGCAAGTGCGTCTCTCCGATGCAGCAGCGAGGAGGTCTCCTGCTGCAACTCGTCGAGGGCAGGGAGCAGCTTGTTGAGAAACGGAATGTGCGCAACCAGGTCGTGGAACCGGCAGAACACCGGCGAGACGGTGAGCACGATGATGATGAGCGCGATGCCGGCCGCCACGGGTATGACCGCCGCGAGTCCATATCCGAGCGCGAGGATCGCCGGCAGCGCCGAGAGAATGAGCCAGAGCATGTAGGAAAGCTCCTGCACGGTCACGGTGGCTGCGACGGTGCCGAAGTCCGTGCCGTCCGCGGTGCTCGCAAACGCCGCCCGGGTCAGATCACCAAGCGGCACGATTGCGGTGATGGTCTGGCCGGCCAGGTTGATCAGGATCGTGTCGCGCAGACGGAGCTTGGTGCCGACATCGGTCAGCAGGTAGTGCCAGCGGATCCCCTGCAGGAGGTAGACGAGCAGCGAGAGCAGGATGATGGGCGCGATCAACGCCAGCTGGAAGTGCTCGAGCGCGCTCCCAACCTTGGCGGGGTTCAGAAACAGGATGACCGCGGCGATCCCGGCAAGACCGACCATGGCGGTGAGCGCTCGCCGAAGTGGAACCGGCAGCCGCCGGCGCGCGGGTTTCGGCGCGGCGACCTGCGTCTTAGTCAGTGTCAGACGGGGCTTCCGGTGGTTTTTCGTCCGCCATACGAGTCCACTCTATACGGCGAATCGAGGTTCCGGTCATCGCCGACGAATCGACGATGACCGGGTTACCTCACGCAGCGATGATCAGGCCGCCCGGACCTGGCGGGCGCGCGGGCCCTTGTCGCTACGCTCGATCTCGAAGCTCACGCGCTCATCGCCCGCGAGGTTTTCGAAAGTCAGCGAACTGTCGAGTCCACTGCGATGGAAGAAATACTCCTGTCCATCCTCGGCGGTGATGAAGCCGAAGCCGCGTTCGGCGACGATCTTCTTTACGGTACCAGTCACTCTGGTCTCTCCAATTCCTTCTCGTTATGCAAAACAGACGCAGCGCGTCCGTTCGAGAAGGACTGACGACCACGAGCGATACCCCTCGAGATTCGAGGTGATGTCATCACCATACCCTATTGGGACGGTGCCAAACCTCCGCCCCCGGGGTGTCGGTCGCCCGAAAGCCACTCCGGCCTTGCGGCCTGATCGGGCGCCGCTCACAATTCCCGGTGTGGAGGCAGCCGCGTGGGGTTCGTGAGCCGGGCGTTCAAGGGTCGCCCTCGTGACGAGCCTCGAGATGCGCGTCTGCCGCCGGGCCAGTACCTGGTCCGCGACTTCCCGGTGCTCTCGGCCGGACCGACTCCCCGTACCTCGCTTGCGGAGTGGACGTTCTCCATCGAGGGCGAGGTGGATGAGACGAAGCGCTGGAGCTGGGAGGAATTGCGCAAGCTGCCGAGCGAGACGCTGACGCGCGACATCCATTGCGTCACCAAGTGGTCGAAGCTCGACACCACCTGGGAGGGAGTCTCGGTCGACACGCTGCTCGAAGGCGTTGAAACCGCGGCCGATTACGTGATGGCGTTTTGCGATGGCGGGTACACCACCAACCTGCCGCTGGAGGATCTCACCGGCGGGAAGGCCTGGATCGCGTACGCCTATGACGGGCAACCGCTCGAGAGCCAGCACGGCGGGCCGGCGCGGCTCCTGGTGCCGCACCTGTACTTCTGGAAAAGCGCCAAGTGGGTGCGCGGGCTTCGCCTGATGAACGAGGACTCGCCCGGCTTCTGGGAGACCTACGGCTATCACATGTACGGCGACCCTTGGCTGGAACAGCGCTACAGCGGCGACTGATCTGGCGCACCGCCGAGGTCGTCGATGTCATCGATGAGACCCCGCGCGTGCGCAGCCTGGATCTCGCGGTGCCCGGATGGCCAGGACATCGCGCCGGCCAGCACGTTGATGTTCGGCTGACCGCGGACGACGGGTACCAGGCGCAACGCAGCTACTCGATCGCCTCGGCTCCGTCCACCGACGAACGGCTCACCCTCACCGTCGAGCGCCTGGACGACGGCGAGGTTTCGCCATATCTGGCCGGTGAGCTCCGAGCCGGCGACAAACTCGAGTTGCGCGGTCCGATCGGGGGCTACTTCGTGTGGGATCCGGCGGCTGGCGGTCCGCTGCTCCTGGTGGCGGGCGGCTCGGGCATCTGTCCCCTGATGGCGATGCTCAGGCTCAGGCAGATGGCCATGAGCACGGTCCCGGCACGGCTGCTGTACTCCTCGCGCTCGTTCGAGGACGTCATCTACCGCGACGAGCTTGACCGGCTCGTCTCGACGGGCAGCGGCCTGGAGGTGTTTCTCACCCTGACCCGCCAGCAACCCAGGTCATGGACCGGCCTTCGCCGGCGCATCGACTCGGAGATGCTGCAAGCGGTCGCGTGGCCGCGGGCTCAGCAACCGTTGATCTTCGTCTGTGGTCCGACGCCGCTGGTCGAAGCCACCGCGAACGCACTCGTGAACCTCGGCCACGAGCCGGCCCGCATCAAGACCGAGCGATTTGGTCCAACCGGAGGGTGACATGGAGATGCACGAGCGGGAGTTGAGACTCGACGGCAATGCGGCCGCCGGGTTATTCGAGGACGTTTTTGTGCACGAGGTCACGAGTGCTCGCGGTGCGTGCGCAGCGTGCGGCGCCGTTGGTGAGATGGGCGCGCAGCACCTCTACATGACTCCGCTATCGCCGGGCGCCGTTCTTCGCTGCACGTCATGCGGCGGCATTCTGATGGTGATCGTGCACGCAGGAGGACGATTCCGTGTTGCGTTGCAGGGTCTCGTCTGGCTCGAGATGCAGGACGCCGCGGTCGCGGGCTCAGGCTAGTCGGGTAGCTCCGCGGCGATGAGGTGCGATGTCGTCGGCTCCGGATCTGACAGGGAGCGCGCGTAATCCAGGTACGCAGCGTCAGTCCCGGTCAGTCGATCCGCGTGCTGGCGCAGGTGCTCGTCCCATGACGCGACCACGAAGAGCTCGACGAACTCGAGTGGCGTCCCACCATCGCGAAAGAGGCCCCATTGCGTCGCGCCGGTGCGAAGCCGGGAGAGGCGAACGCGAACCATCGCCTCCAGGAAGGCACCTTCGCGGTCCGGCGAGATCGTGTAGGTGACCCTGACCACGATCGGTCCCTGGTCGGGCTCGGCGGGAACCGCGAGCTGCGGCTCGGATCGCGCGACGGTTCGCCGATCCATGCCCGCGGTATCGATGAGCGGCCAGATCCTGGTCGTCGCGGCCCCAACGACCATCAATGCCGCGGCAATCAGAAACGCGGGCAGCACCCCCTTGGGCGCGGCGATCACGCCCCAGAGCACGGCGCCGATTGCCTGGCTGCCGAACAGCACCGTCAGGTACACGGACAGACCGCGGGCGCGCACCCATTCGGGAAGGAAGAGTTGTACCGACGCGTTCATGGTCGAGAGCACGGCCATCCATGCAAAGCCCGCAGGCAGCAACGCGAGTACCGCCACGACGATGTTGGGAACGAGCACCACCACTACCATCACGACCGCATACACAAGGCTCGAAGCCACCAGCAGGCGGTTCGGAGTCAGTCTCGTCCGCAGCTGACCCAGGAGAAACGACCCCGCGACCGCGCCGACCCCGAGCGCGCCGAGGAGCAGACCGTATCCGCTGGCGTTCATGTGGAGACGCTGAGTCGCCACCAGGGGCAGGAGTGCCCAGAGCGCGCTGCCGGGCACGAGGAACAGCGCGGTGCGAAGGAGCATGCGCCGGATGACGGGCGCATAGCGAACGTAGCGTCCGCCTGCTCGAAGGGCTGACACGAAGCGTTCGGGGAGCTGGCTCGATGTCTGGGCGTTGGGATGCCAGGCCGCCACCACGATTGCGTAGGTCAGAAATGCCGCCGCGTTGATGGCGAAGACCGCGCCAACGCCGATCCGGGCGATCAGCACGCCCGCGATGGCGGGTCCGATGGCGCGAGCGACGTTGACGCTGATCGAGCCCAGCGTCGACGCCGCGGCTATCTGGTTGCGGGGAACCAGGTTGGGGATCAATGACTGATACGCGGGCAGGGAGATGACCGAGCCGGAGCCGAGCACGAACGTGAATGTCAGCAGCAGGGCCGGTGGCATCTGACCCGCAAACGTCAACACCGTGAGGGCGATGGCCGTCACCGCCATGAAGGTCTGGACGGCCATGAGCAGCCGGCGCCGGTCGAACATGTCGGCGAGCACGCCACCGACCACGCCGAAGATGACATCGGGGAGCATGTCGGCGGTCTGAACCAGCGCAACCAGGACCGACGCGTGGGGTTGGTCGACCAGCAGCCACTGCGCCCCCACCGTCTGCATCCACAGACCGATGTTGCTGACGAGGACCGCGAGCCATATCGCCCGAAACACGCCGATACGCAGCGGCGACCAGGTCGAGGCGTGCGCCGCGGGGTCGGACGTCGTGGGAACGTCACTCACGGAGCCGACACAGTAGCCCTCGGGGCGGGGGGCGACAAGCGGGCTCCGCTCCGAACTCGGGTGCACCGGCATCATCATTGACCGATGGGCGACGCTGCAGGGAAGTGGCTGGCTCTGCCGTACGAGGAGTGGCGCGACACTCGGGACACCCTGCACATGTATGCCCAGGTGATCGGCAAGCTCCGGCTCGCGCTCAGCCCCTTCGAGCCGGGCTGGGCGAACGTCGCCCTGTACGTCACCCCACGGGGATTGACCACGTCACCGGTGCCGTTCGGGCTTCGCACCTTCGACGCCGAGCTGGATCTTCACGACCACGTCCTCGTGCTCCGCACCAGCGACGGCCAGACCGAACGCCGTCCCCTCGGCGGGGCGGTGGCAGAGTTCTACCGCGACGTCATGGATGCGCTGCACCGCATGGGGATCGACGTCAGCATCTCCGTCAACCCGTCAGAGGTGCCGGATGCGATCCCCTTTCCTGAGGATCACACTCATGCCACCTACGACGCCGTGCACGCCGAGCGCTTTCATCGCGTGCTGTCGATGGTCGATCTGGTGATGAAGGAGCATCGCGCGCGGTTCCGTGGCAGGACAACGCCGGTGCACTTCTTCTGGGGGACGTTCGACCTCGCCCTGACTCGATACTCGGGGCGGCTCGTGGAGCCGCTCCCCGGCGCCATCAGACATTTCGGCTCGGACGCGGAGATGATCTGTGCCGGTTGGTGGCCCGGCGATCACCGACACGCGTCGCCCGCCTTCTTCTCCTACGCGTACCCGGCGCCCGAAGGCATTGACCAGGTCAGCGTCCTGCCCTCTGCCGCCGCGTGGGCTCCTACGGCGGGCGAGTTTCTCTTTCCATACGACGCGGCGGTCTCGTCGTCGGATGCGTCGAGAGCAATACGCGAGTTCCTTGCGACGACGTACGAGGGGGCGGCGAAACGCATGGGCTGGAGCAGTGTCCTGACAGCGTTGATCGAACCAACGTCTCTTTCCAATGACCACGATCCAGGGAGATCCACATGATTGACGTCTGCCGGCACCTTGACCAGATCCGCGATGTCATCCCATCCGGAGCCGGTTGCGTCGACTGCCTGGCCGCGGGGCGCCACGACTGGGTGCACCTGCGTGTCTGCCAGGAGTGCGGACATGTCGGTTGCTGCGATAACTCACCAGGAAAGCACGCGACCAAACATTTCAAGACGGTGGGCCACCCGATCATCCGCTCGTACGAACCGGGTGAGGACTGGTTCTACTGCTACATCGACGACCTGATGTTCGAGCTCGAGGATGCGGCGCCGGCTCCGTCGCATCCGTAGGAGGCGACGGCACCGGTTACGGCGTCGGTGACCTGGTGCCGTCCATCGCATGGTAGGCGGCGCCAAGTGTCGAGGCGAGGGTCCGGTGCGCCGGTCCGACGCCGAAGAGCACCGACTGCGACGGGTCGACGCCAGAGGCCCGCGCGAATGCCAGGAGGAGCCCGGGCAGCGGTGGCCGGCACCAGCACACCGGTGCCCCACCCGGGTGAGGGCAGAGCGCGCTGGTCACCGGGCCGTTCACCACGGCCGCAACCCGAGCAACGTCCCCGTCGAGCGCGCTCGCGACCGCGTCCGGTCTCCAGTCGAAGATCAGGTGCGGAACGTCAGGAGCGGCAGACGCGATCGCGCCCTCCCACGCCGGATTTGACAAGGCCGCGGCGGCCAGGAACACGGCTTCGGGCTTATCGCTCGCCTTTGCGGGCGCTCGTGCCCACCGTTCGAAGAGAACCCGCTCCACTGAGACGAAGCCCTCGTCGGGCGACGGCGGCTCCAGTTCGCGAAAGGCGCGCATCTGTCGCGTGGGGCTGAGGAGCCCAGGCTCATCTCGTGCCTGTTCTCGCAACTGCTCAGGGCTGGGAAGGGAGCCGAACCGGCCGAGCAGACGCTCGACAAGATTCACCTGCGCCTGGGCGAGTGGCGTGTCGATCCAGATACAGCGAACCGCGGCACCGTGCCGGGCAGCCACCCCGATCACATGGCTCCGCAGCGCGCGGCTGAGGTAGGTGTTGTCGAGAACGATTCGACGCACGCCCGACCCGAGCGACTCGCCGAGCACATCACTGAGCTGACGGAGGGAACCACCGCGCTCGTCACGGTTCAGGCGAATGTAGCCCCGGGCAACGTACTCCTCGGCATGGCGGCTCTTCCCCGCGCCGGGGACACCCATGATCAGGACGACCTCGGCATCGTCGCCCGGTGACGTCGCTCGAGACGGTTCTGGTTGCGGCCATCCCAGAGCGGTCGCGAGCACGACCCGGTCGGCCGGTGCGAGCTCGAGGCTCGCCGCTCGGGCCGCCGAGCGGGCGGTTTCCGGCCGGCGTGCTCCGGGAATCGGCACCACCACAGGGGACAGGTCGAGAAGCCATGCAAGCGCGACCTCTTCCGGAGTGGCGTCGCGAGCGCGCGCGATCTCCGCGAACTCCGGCTGGCGTGCGATTGCACGCGCGCGGCGCGGTCCGCCGAGAGGCGAGTGGGCGATCACCGCGATTCCGCGTTCTGCGCAGAATTCGATCAGCCCTCCGCGGACCGCTCGGTCGTCGAGAACGCTGAGCGCGACCTCGATGGCGCTGACCTCGACGATGTCGAGTGCGTCCTGGAGCTGGCGGCGGTTGACGTTCGAAAGGCCCACGTGGGCGACGAGGCCTTCGTCGAGCAGCCGCGCGAGCGCTCGCACCGAGGTCGGCCATGGTGTTCGCGGGTCAGGGGCGTGGATCAAATAGAGGTCGATGGGAAGGCCGTCGAGGGCTGCGAGGCTGGACTCGCAATCGGCAAGGATCGCCTTGGCGCGACCATCCGGGATCCACGCACTTGCGACCCGGGTCATGCCGCCTTTGGTGACGATCCTCGCGCGGCGGTCGGCGCCGCATGTGCGCAATGCGCTGGACAGGAGGCGTTCGTTCCGTCCATACGAGGCATCGTCGCCGTATGCATGCGCGGTATCGAAGACGGTGATCCCGGCGGCAGCGGCGGCGGCGATGGTCTCGGACGCCAGGGCGTCGTCGCCTTCTGACGCCGGGAGGCGCATGCAGCCGAGGCCGATACGGAGTTCCAGGGTCTCGAGCCAGCGCTGACGGTTCAGGCTTCAGAGGGTACGGCACAGAGCGGTGCGCTGTGACGAGAATGTCATCGGTATGAGCGAAGAGGCTTGACAATGCCCAGCGTGCGACGGCTGATCATCACCCTCGCGATCCTCACTCCCCTGCTCGCGTCCACGCAGGTGGCTGCCGACTGGCTCACCTACCACGGCGACAACACGCGTCAGGGTGACGACACGACCGATCAGGCGCTGACCGGAAGCGCGCCGTGGCGTTCGGTGCCGCTCGACGGCCAGCTGTACGGGCAGCCGGTGATCAGTGGCAACCAGCTCGTGGTTGCGACCGAGAACGACACCGTGTACTCACTCAACGCGAACACCGGACACGTCGCGTGGAGCACGCATGTCGGCACACCACGCACCGACAACTTCCCGTGCGGCGACATCATGCCGCTCGGGATCACGGGCACGCCGGTGATCGACGCGGGGAGCGTGTTCGTGGTTGCGGAAGTCGAGGACAACCCGACCACGTTCGAATTCGACCTGGTGACCCTCTCACTGTCGACGGGCGCCATCACGCGTGACGTCAACATCAACCCAGGCGATCGGGGTGGGATCAACTTCGACGCCAACTACCAGCAGCAGCGAGGCGCCCTGACGATCGCGGGAGGTCGGGTCTACGCAACGCTCGGGGGGCTTGCCGGCGACTGCACCAATCCGAGCGACAACACCGACGGATACCGCGGGTACGTGATCACCTATCCCGAAACCGGTTCTGGGACTGCGCAGTGGTGGGCGTCTGCCGCGCTCACACCCACCGATATGGAGGCTGGCGCATGGGCCGCGGGCGGCGCCTCGGTAGACGCGAGCGGCAACGTGTACGTCGCCACCGGCAACAGCAACGAGACCAGCAGCTCCGATCCATACGATGAGAGTGACGGCGTCATCAAGCTCGCTCCGACCAACCTGGCTCTCCTCGACTACTTCGCCCCAAGCGGTGTCACCGACGCGACCCACGATGGCGGCCCCACCTGGTGGGAGGACAACGGAAGCGACGCCGACCTCGGATCGAGCACACCTCTTCAGCTGCCGGGCAACCGTGTCTTTCAGGTCGGCAAGAGCGGCATGGGCTACCTGCTCGACAGCGCCAACCTGGGTCACGTCAGCGGGGGTCTCGCATCCCACCAGGTCTGCTCCGCCACGAGTGATGCCGCCTTCGGCAGCCTTGCGTACAGCCTCGTCGGCGGGGTCGAGACGGTCTTTGTCGGCTGTAGCGACGGCTTGCAGGCTGTCGACATGGCCCCGTCGAGCAACAACTTCTCATTGGGATGGCACAACGGCAGCCAGCCCTCGAACAAGCCGCCGATCGTGGTCGGCGGCGGCGTGTGGTCGGTGAGCAGCGGAGGCGGCACCCTGGACCAGTACGACGCGACCAGCGGCACCGAGCTGGCGAGCTATTCGATCGCCGGCAGCAACCACTTCACCTCGCCATCAGCATCCAACGGGATGATCTACGTCGAAGGCGGGTCCGAGGTCGGTGCGGTACCCGATGGTCCCAGCATCAGTGCGGTTTCCCCTGCGGCGGGCCCGACGGCAGGCGGTCAGACGCTGACCGTGTACGGCGCCGGGTTCCAGTCGGGATCGCCGCCGATGACGGCAACCCTCGGTGGGGTCGCCGTGACGCCGGCCAACGTGACGCCGAACTCGTTCACGTTGACGACACCAGCTCGCGGCGCCGGGTACGTCCAGGTGCAGGTTGCCGACACGCTCGGGACGAGCGCGCTCACATCGGGTGCGGGATACATCTACAGCGGCCTCTCGGAGTATGTCCCGGTCCCGACGTTCCGCATTCTCGACACGCGGTCGCGCACCTGCATCCAATGCGGTGCCGGCGCACTCGGTCCTGGCACCACCCGCACCCTGCAGATGACAGGCGTCAGCCTGCCCAGCGGTAGCGACCCGATACCGACCACCGCGACGGCGGTGGCCGTCAACGTCACCGCGGTCAACGACAGCACGTTCAGCTTGCTCACCGTCTACCCCAATGGCACCGGCCGGCCACGGACGTCCAACCTCAACTTCACTGCGCACACCGCGACTGCCAACCTGGTAACCGTGACCCTCGGGCAGAACGGTGCGTCGGACACGAATCGCGAGATCAACATCTACAACGCGCAAGGATCGGTCGACGTCGTTGCCGACGTGGAAGGATACTTCGAGCCCGACACCGCGAGCGATCCGACCGGCGAGTTCCACTCCATCGCGCCGATGCGCGTGTGCGACACGAGAACCCACGTGCCGACTACTCCCTGCCAGTCGCATGGGGCGTTGCAGGCCGGGGTGCCGCTGGTCGTCAACGTCACCGGGACAGGCGCAGATGCCATCCCGGGAACGAACGCTGCCGCTGCCGTCTTGAACATCGGCGGAGTCAGCGGATCAGCACACACTTTTCTCAGCGTCTTCCCGACGACACCGAGCGGAACATGCTCGTACGCGGGAACGCACGCACCGCCGTTTTCGACCGTCAATCTCGACACCGCAGCGGTCGTGGCCAATCGCGTGATGGTGGCCCTGGGACCGGCCACCACGGGCGCTCCAGACACCTCGGTCTGCGTCTTCAACGCCGCCGGCATCATCAACATCTATCTGGACGCCAACGGCTGGTTTGGCAGCGCCACAGCGGCGGCCGGGTTCCAGTACCAGGCGATAGGACCGACGAGGGTGTGTGACACGCGGAGCACCTCCGGCTTCAGCTGTGCGGGTCCCAGACTCGGACCGGGCGCGACCAGGCTCCTCAAGGTGACCGGTGTGTACGGGATCCCATCAGGAAGCCCGTTGATCCAGGCGGTGATCGGTAACCTCACCGGCATTGCGCCAAGCCAGGGGACCTACCTCACGCTGTACCCGGCAAATCTCACCCGAGCGCCGAATGCATCCGACATCAATGTGGCGGCTGGTGAGGTGCTGGCCAACCTTGTCGCGGTGCAATTGGATAGCAGCGGCCCGAACCTCGGCGATGTGGAGCTGTACAACGGCGCCGGCTACACGGATGCCATCCTCGATATCGAGGGCTGGTTCCAGTAATACGGGCCGGCTGAGACGCGAGGCTTTTGGTCCCAGCAAGACCCCTCGGCTCTGTTAGGGTGCAACGCACTCGTGCAGCCGCACGAGGGGCCAGAAGGGAGAAGCCGTGACGCATCGTCATCAGGTCCGGTCACTGACAGCGCTTCTGGGCTCCGTGGCGATCGCGGCCATGGCGAGCGCCCTTCCCGCGGCGGCGCATCAGGCCTCGAGAGCGATCCCGGCGGCCTTGCAGGTCGATCATCTCGTCACCCTCGTCACCGGTCAGCGCGTGCTCGAAACGGCGAGCGCCAATGGCGCGACTGTCGTCAGCGCGTCCCCGTCCGTGGCATCGCCGCTGGTGTCGTTTGAAGCCGATTCGGCGTGGTATGCCGTTCCAGCTGTGGCGGTGCACAGCGTCGGCGCACAACTCGATCCGGCGCTGTTCGACCTCTCCGCATTGAGCAAGGCCGAGGCTGCGACTCCTGGTCAGGTTCCGGTGCAGGTGCAGTGGCAGGGCGCATCCGCGCCGGGGATGCCCTGGTTGCTCCATCCGACGACGATCACCGCGGGCGTGACCGACGGCGTGGTGACAACCGCATCCGGTCCAGCGCTGCAGGATGCGCTTGCTGCCGGAACGCTCACGACCATCAGCCGGATCAGCCTGCTGGGTGCCGTGACCGCGCCTTCCATGCCGTCCGCGGGCTTCACGCTGCACACGCTGACGGTCAACGGCATCGATTTCAAAGGTGCGCCGGATACCGGTGACATCGCGATCCTCATCAACGCGGACGATGCGCTTCGGAATGCCGGAGTGAGCTTTGCGGAGTGGTATCGCGGCGTATTCAAGGTGAGCGTTCCCGACGGCCACTATGCGCTGATGGGCGACTTCGTGCACTTTTCCACATCCGGCGTCGTGGCAGGCGGAGGCCCGCCGGCCGGCGGTCAAGAGCATATGGCGATCGTGAACTTCACCGTGCACGGAAACACGACGGTGACCGTCGACGCGCGCTCCGCCACCGCCCGCGTCGCAGTCCTTACGCCCCTTCCCACCGATGTCGGGTCCGCCACCGCCACGTGGCAGCGCGACAGCCGGGCGAACGGTGGTACAGCCTTCGCAACCGGTTGGTCAATCGGTGGCGGCGCACCCCCGTTCAACGTTTACGTCAGTCCGGGGCCTGCGCCGGCGGTGGGAACGCAGGGATGGGTGACATCCTTCCACCTCGATTCGCCCTCCACAAGTTCCACACCGTACTCGTATGACGTGACCTACGGTGGCGAGGGTGCCATCTCGAGCGTGCAGCGCCATCACGTCCGAGCATCGCAGCTCGCAACCGTCGCCACGCGATATTTCAGCGACATCGCGGGTAACCAGGAGATGGAGATACGTCCATCCTTTTTCCCGTGGCAGTTCTTCTCCACTGGAATCCTGGACATTTTCAGCGCCCCACTCAATCGAACCGAGTACGTTCTCGCAGCGCCAGATCTCCTTTGGACGCAAACGGTGGTCGCCGATGCGAACACGTTCGCGGGGACGACTCAGGATTCGCCTCACGTCTTCGCCCCGGGAGAGACCACCAGTGCGGACTGGAACGGCGGGCCCATCGGCCCGGGTGTCCCGGTCGACACCGGGGCCGCCGCCAGTGTCCCGTTGATCCAGGGCTGCCCGGCCTGTGTCGAAGCAGGGATGCTCGAGCTGTCCGTGTTTCCCTTCGGGGACAATCCGCCGGGTCATTACGGTTTCCCCAACTTCCCGACGCCGGGTCTTACGGAAACTGACGCATACACGATCTGGCAGGACGGCGTCGCGATCAACACGGGACAGGATCCGCTCGGCGTCGCGGTTCCGATCGCGTCCGGCCCCGCCCACTACCGGCTGCAGTACAGCGTCGCCATGACCGCACCCTGGCGAACCCTGTCCACGGCTGAGACGACGACGTGGAGCTTTTCCACCCCCGCGTCCACGAGCACGCAACCCCCCACGGGATGGGTGTGCTTCAGTGGCACAAGTTTGGGTTGCAGCGTCGTGGCACTGATGCTCCCGAACTATCAGCTTCCCGAGGACGAGACCGGTCACGTGGCGTCAGGACCGGTGACATTCCAGCTAGGGGTATCGCACATCCTCGGCGTCTCCATCGCCGCGACGTCGGCACAGGTCTCGGTCTCGTTCGACGGCGGCACGACCTGGGTTCCCGCCCACGTGAGTGCGAGCGGCGCCAACAGATTCGCGGTCAGCTACACGGATCCGACGACCGCCGGCACGGCTGCGATCCGTATCCATGTCACCGATGCCAAGGGCGGCGTTCTCGACCAGACGATCTTCAACGCGTACGCATTTCCATGAAGACGGTCGCCCACATGAAAGGAACACCACAGTGAAGACTCAGTGGATCGCGATCGGGTCGCTGCTGGTGGCTTCGGTCGCGGGGGGTACGATCAGTCAGGCCGCTGATGCCGGTGCGAGCTCGACTCCGGTGTGCGCAACTCCCGCGCCCGGCACCGCGCACTGTCTCGCCGATGTCGTGACCGGTCTTCCGATTGCGCGGTCTACGGGGACGATCATCGGATACAGCGCGTCCCAACTCGAATCGGCCTACAAGCTGCCGATCACCCGGGGGGCGGGGCAGACCATTGCGCTCGTGGATGCGTACGACGATCCCACCGCCGAGTCGGACCTCGCGACCTACCGCAGCGCGAACGGGCTCGCGCCATGCACCACATCGAATGGCTGCTTCCGCAAGCTAAATGAGAGTGGCGCAGCCGGGCCGTATCCGATTGCCGATCCCGGGTGGGGCATCGAGATCTCGCTGGACCTTGACATGGTCTCGGCCGGTTGCCCTCGCTGTCACATCGTGCTCGTCGAGGGGTCGTCTCCCTCCGTTCTGGATCTCGGAATCTCCGAAGACACTGCGGCAGGCCTCGGCGTGGCGGCAATCTCCAACAGCTATGGCTTGCCGGAGTTCAACGGGATGCAGCAGTACGAGAAGTACTACCGCCATCCAGGGACGGCGATCCTCGTCTCCACCGGTGACTTCGGGTTCGGCCCGGCGAACTTCCCGGCGGTCATGTCGAGCGTCATCGCTGTTGGTGGCACGTCACTCTCACCCGCGACCAGCGCGCGAGGGTATTCGGAGATTGCGTGGAACGGGGCGTCGAGCGGTTGCTCTGCCTACATCACCAAGCCCTCGTGGCAGCACGATACCCGCTGCTCGATGCGCATGGTCGCCGACGTTTCGGCCGACGCCGACCCCAACCCTGGCCTGGCCGTGTACGACACGAGCTTTCCGCCCGGATTCGATGGACTCAACCCCGGGTGGATCGCCGTCGGCGGGACGAGCGCGTCCTCGCCATTTGTCGCTGGTGTCGTTGGCCTTGCGGGCAACGGGAAGACGATGGCCTCGTCATTTCCGTATCACCACGTCAGCGATTTCTTCGACGTTGTCGGTGGCTCCAACGGATTCTGCGGCGGGATTCACGACTACCTCTGCAACGCCGTCAAGGGCTATGACGGACCGACCGGCATCGGAAGCCCGAACGGGGCGGGGGGTCTCTAGCCGACCCGCCGGTAACTCCGTACCGCCAACGGGACGAAGACGATCAGCACGCCCGCGAGCCACACGACGCTCTCCCAGAGTGCTGGGTTCAACGGGAACGCCGGGCCACCCAGCGCCATCGAGCGCATGGCGTTGATGACGAGGGTCACCGGCTGGTTGTTCGCGAAGACCTGCAGCCAGCTCGGCATCGTCGAGACCTGGACGAAAGCAGAGCTTACGAAGGTCAGCGGGAATATCCAGATCAAACCGAAGGCTTGCACCGATTCCTCGTCCTTGATCGCGAGTCCCACGAACGCCGAAACTGAACAGACGGCGATGCCGAACGCTTCGGCGAGAAGCACCATGCCGATTGCGCCGACCACCCCGTTTTCAAAGCGGAAGCCGACCGCGTAGCCGACGCCGATGATCACCAGGATGACGATCAGCATCCGGATGGAGTCGGCGATCAGCCTGCCGGCAAGCACGGCGGAGCGGGCCATGGGCATGGCGCGGAAGCGGTCGATGACACCCTTGGTTGCTTCTTGCGCGAGAGCGATCGCGGTCGCGAAGGTTGCGAATGCCGCGGTCTGGGCGATGATGCCCGGCATCAGATAATTCACGTACCCGCCCGAACTCGCCGTATGGATGGCGCCGCCGAACACGTATCGGAAGAGCAGCACGAAGATCACCGGCTGCACCACGGTGAACACGATGTACGCGGGGACGCGCAGCCAGACCAGGAGATTGCGGCGCGTCATCACCAGTGAGTCGCTGATCGCCCAGCGGGCCATCTGCGCTGCGCTCGGCCGAACCCTGGTGTCGAGCGGTTCTGCGATTGCGGTCATGACGGCACTCCTGCGGCTGGGCTTTTGCGTGCTTTGCTCCCGGTTTCCGGCGTCGCCTCGGTTGCGTGACCGGTGACCGCCAGGAAAACGTCGTCAAGCGAAGGCCGGTGCAGAGCAAGGTCCTCGGTCACGACACCTGCGGCGTCCAGGCGCCGCACGGCTTCGACGAGCGCCGTCGACCCGCGGCTTCCGACTGCAACCTTGACGCGCCTCGTCGCCGCCTCGACGGTCGGCGCGGAATCCGACAGTCCGGCGACGGCAGTGATCGCGTCGTCGACCCGGCTTCGGTCAGGCACCGCGAATTCCAGGAGATCGCCTCCGACCTGATCTTTGAGCTGATTCGGCGTCCCCGAGGCGATGACCCGGCCGTGGTCGACGACCACGATCGTGTTCGCAAGCTCATCGGCCTCGTCGAGGTACTGCGTGGTCAGCAACAGCGTCGCGCCCCGGCCGACCAGCTCCCGGATGATGTCCCACATCCCGAGGCGCCCATAGGGGTCGAGGCCGGTGGTCGGCTCGTCGAGAAAGAGCACGGACGGCTCGGCGACGAGGCTTGCCGCCAGGTCGAGCCGCCGTTGCATGCCGCCCGAGTACGTTTTTGCCGGGCGGTCGGCGGCGTCCGCAATATCGAATCGCTCGAGCAGCTCGGCGGCCCGTCCCCGGACGCTCGATCGCGGCATGTGGTTGAGGCGCCCCATGATCTCGAGGTTCTCACGCCCGGTCAGCTCGAGCTGAATCGCCGTCGACTGGCCGGCAAGCCCGATCCGGCGACGGACGGCAGCGGCGTCCCGGACCACGTCGTAGCCCTCGATGGTGACCCGGCCCGAATCCGGGCGCAGCAGCGTGGTCAGGACGCGAACCGCGGTGGTCTTGCCGGCGCCGTTGGGTCCGAGCATGCCGAGCACGCTTCCGCGAGGAACCGCGAAATCGATCCCGCGCAGCGCATGCACCTTGCCGAAGGACTTGTGCAGCGCGGCGACCTCGATGGCGAAATCGGTGTTGCTGATAGTCATGGACGCACGAGGATAGGGCAAGCGGGCCGAACCACCACCTGCGGCTTTCGGCGCGGGGTTAGTCCAGCTTCGCGACGCGTTTGACGAGGGCCATCACATCGGGAGCGACGTCGACGGGGTCCGCACCCGCGCCCGCAAAGGCGTCGATGAAGGCGAACCCGGTGAGCACGTGGGCGGCGTGGACAACGTCGGCGTGATCGGCGCCGGGGTGGCCGCCCTCAGCGACGCGACCGAGCAGCACCCTGAGCCCCTCGAGCCGGCGCGTGTCTCGTTCGGAGCTCCCCAGGGCGCTTCGACCGAGCACCACCATCGCGTGGAGGCGTCTCAGGAGCAGCCGATGTGTGGAGTAGAAACCGCAGAAGATCTCCACGAACCGCTCCAGCGCGGCAATCGGGTCGGCCTGTCCGAAGGCATCGGGGAGCTGGGTCAGGCCGCCCAACTCGGCGAGGTCATCGAAGATCGCTTCCACGAGAGCCTCGCGACCGCCAAAACGGTCGTAGACGGTGACGCGAGCAACACCCGCTTCGCGCGCCACAGCCTCGAGGGTGAAGGCGTCACTGCCGACCAGCACGCGTTGGGCGGCGACGATGATCCTGATTCGGGTCGCGTCCATGTCGGAGCGACGCTGCTTCAGCTCGTAGGGTCGGGGGCTCATGGTTGCATTTCAGCTTACACTGTGTATGCTGTAAAGCGTGACGCCGTACTCGACCCGGATCCACGGTGAGGAACGCTGATGACTCTGTATGCCTTCGCCCTGTTCGTCCACATCCTCGGCTCGTTGCTCCTGACCACGGCGTTCACCGCCGAGGGAATCGGCCTCTTCCAGCTCCGCCGCGCCACCACCGACTCTGCCGTCCGGCAGTGGGAAGGCGTCCTGGGCCTCGCGCGGGTTTTCGGCCCCGCGTCAGTGGTCACGATCCTGGCATCGGGGCTGTACATGATGATCTCGTCCTGGGGATGGGTTCCGTGGCTCGCGGTCGGGCTGCTTGCGTGGGTGCTGATCGCGGTGCTTGGGGCCGTCAACGGCATCCGCCTCAGCCTGACGATCCGGCAGCTGCCGGCCGGCGCCGCGCCCGGGACGAGCCTTCAGAGCCGGGGTTTCGTCATCTCCTGGCTGACCCGGCTCTCGATCGCTGTTGGAATCGTGTTTCTCATGACCAACAAGCCGGACCTGCTCGCGGCACTGCTCTCCATCGTGGTCACCGCGGCCATCGGCGTCGCGGCCGGCGTAGCCGTGACCCGCGGTGGTCGCACCCGTTCGCCGGCCGTGTGACATTCTCAATGGGTGGCGTATCACGTCTCCGCTGACGAGTTCGAGCGCATCGCCGCCGAGGCGCTGGAGAGCATCCCGCCGGCGCTTCGCGCTCAGATGGATGCCGACAACCTGCTGATAACGATCCAGCAGGACGCTACCGAGGACGACCTCGGCGGAGGGATCGATCAGCGTGTGCTTGGTTATTTCCAGGGCAGCACCGAATCGACGTTCAGCGCGACCGGGTATCCGAAGCGGATCGTGCTGCTCCAGCACCACATCGAACGATGGTCCAGGACGCGTGAGGAACTGGTCGACCAGGTCCACGACACCGTGCTGCACGAGGTTGCCCACTACTTCGGCATGAATCACAACGATATCGAGCAAACTCGACTGCACCACTGAGGAGCGGCGATGACCGGTGAACCAGATCCCAATCAGCACGACGATCGATCCGGCGCGATCACCAAACAGAGTCCGCTGTCGGTAGAAGACACGGTGGCGCGTCTCCTGGCACTCGTGACCTCGAAAGGGATGAAGGTCTTCGCGGTGATCGACCACAGCGGAGCCGCCGCCGGCGTCGGGCTGACCCTGCGGGATACCAAGGTCGTCGTCTTCGGCTCACCACTGGCGGGAACGCCGGTCATGCAGGCCTCACCGCTCGCCGCCCTCGATCTGCCGCTCAAGATCCTCGTCTGGGCGGACGGGAGTCAGACCAAGGTCAGCTACACCGCTCCGAGCGCGCTTATGGCCCGCTATGCGCTGAGCCCGGAGTTGGCCGCGCGCCTCGCAGGTATCGACACCCTGACTGACGCCGTCGTGGCCGCATAGGAGGAACCGCGCAGAGATTGCGGCGCCGTTCCGGGATTGCTCGCAGGCACCGACCCTCCGGAATATCATCGCTCGCGCTCGTAGCCTGATGCTGTCGACGGCAGCCGACGCTGGCTCCGCGATCGTCATGAGGCAGGTAGTGAGACGAGGCAATGACACAAAGCGCCCGTCATCACGGGACCGTCACTTCTGGCTGAACAGCGCGGCCGCCGTCCTGCTGACGCTCGGTGTCGTCGCCGCCATTGTCGGTTTGCATGACTGGTCGAGTCAGAGTGAGCGGGCTGCGCAATCGATCGGCTCCCTTCGCACCGCGATCGCCGTCGAACAGGAGGGGATCCTCGACTCCCCTCGCTTGACAGTGACCCGTCAAGCCGCGGCGAATCAGGCCCTTGTGCTCGTTCAAGCCACCGAGACGTCGACCGTTACCCGAGGAATGATCGCCGGGATGACCGCCATCTACCAGCTGGCAGCCTCCGACGAGATATCCGCCCTGCTTCGGGGTGACGTCCTCTCGGCCGACACACTGAATGTCGCACTTGGCGATCCGGCCTTCACAGCACTCGATGGCAAGCTGGCAACTGTCAGCGAGGCGGAGGCATCGAGTGCGGCACGCGGCGTGACAATCGCCTTCGTCGCCTCGATCGGTATTGTCACCGGCTCGGGTGTCGTGACCCTCCTCTTTGGGGTGTTCGCGCGCCGCAGACGCGCCGCGATTGCTGCACAAGTAGCGACGTCAGCGGCCCTGGTATCCGAGGCGCGCGTCACCTTGACACGCGAGGAGACATTCAGATCGCTGTTCGATGAGAATCCGCAGGCGATGATGGTGACCAGGCTGCCGGCACTCATCACCGAGGACGGCAACCTGACCTTTCTTGCAGTCAATAATGCCGCGATCGCGATGTATGGACACAACCGTGCTGAGTTTCTCGCACTCACGCTCGCCGAGATACGTCCCGCTGAGGATCGAGCGCTGCTGCGCAGCAACCTGCATGCGATGCGGGGAGGACGCACGCACTTCGACGGCATTCGCCACGAAATCAAGAATGGTGGCGTGCTTGACGTCGAGATTGACACACGCGAAACGATCTTCGAGGGCGAGTCGGCGATGATCATTTGCTCGACGGATGTCACCGACCGCACGCGGCTGCAGCGCGAGCTCGAGCACCAGGCGTTTCACGATGCGCTCACCGGCCTGCCGAACCGTTCGCTCTTCGGGGATCGCCTTGAACATGCTCATCAGCGTCTCGCTCGCGGGACCGGCTGTTACGCGGTCCTGATGCTGGACCTCGACAACTTCAAGACGGTCAACGACGGCCTCGGTCACGCCGCCGGCGATGCGCTCCTGCTCGAGGTGTCGCGCCGGTTGACGACAGGAATCCGGGCCGGCGACACGGCTGCGCGTCTCGGTGGTGACGAATTTGCGATCCTCCTGGAGGATCTCGCCGATCCCGCCGCAGCTTCGCGCGCGGCGGAGGGCATCCGCGAACTCCTCCGCGCCCCCTTTGCCGTCGCCGGACGATTCCTGACCGTCAGCGCAACCATCGGCGTGGCGACGTCATCGGGTGGGGGGGCAGCCACCGACGTCGTCCGCAACGCGGATGCGGCTCTGTATGCCGGTAAGGCTGACGGTAAGGATCGGCACGCGGTCTTTTCCGAGGACATGCATGTCACGGCCATCGAGCGGCTGACCCTCGAGCAGGATCTGCGGTCGGGTATCGGTCGCGGTGAGCTCGTGCTCATGTATCAACCGAAGGTGGATGCCCGAACCGGGCACATGGCCGGCGTCGAGGCGCTCGTCCGGTGGAATCATCCCTTCCGTGGCCTGATCGCTCCCGATCAGTTCATCCCCATAGCGGAGCAGAGCGGGCTCATCAACGACCTCGACACGTGGGTGCTTTCGGCCGCGTGTCGACAGGCTCAAGCCTGGGCCACGTCCGCCGTCGGCGCCGTGCCGGTGGCGGTGAATGTGTCGGGACGGAACCTGGTGAGCTGCGGGCTCATCGATCGCGTTCTCGCCGCGCTCAAACAGACGGGGCTGGACCCGAGGCTGCTCGAGCTCGAAGTCACCGAAAGCGCCGCCGTACCCCAGCAGGGCGAGGCGCTGGCCCTGCTGCAGGGCATTCGCGACCTGGGCGTGCGCATCGCGATCGACGACTTCGGCACCGGGTATTCGGTGCTGAGCCGCCTGCAGGGTTTCCCCGTGGACACGCTCAAGATCGACCTGTCATTCGTCCGCTCGATCGTCTCGGAGCATGTCAGCGCACCGATCGTCGACGCGATGATCGCCATGGGGCTCAGCCTCGGCCTGAAGATCGTGGCCGAGGGGGTTGAGACCGAGGTGCAGCGCGCGTACCTGGTGAAGCGCCATTGCACCGAGCTTCAAGGCTATCTGATCAGCCGTCCGATCACGGCGGACGAAGTGGTGGCACGGTTCCGGCCGGCGGCCCTGGCCGCGGTCGCATAGCGGCTCAGGCCCCCGAAGCCTCCAGCGACCGGCGGAAACGGCGCTTCTTCGCAGCGTACATCGCGGCGTCCGCCCGCCCTGTGACCGTGGCGAGTGACTCGCCCTCACGCGCGGTGGCCGCGCCGAAGGAGAGCTGCAGCGCCGACACCTCGGTCGCCTGGATACGGCGGAGGGCGGCGCGGACGCGGGAGAGGTAGCGCCCAGCGCCGTGCTCGTCAGTTTCGGGCATGAGTATCAGAAACTCGTCACCCCCGACCCTGGCGATGCGATCCGACCCTCGAGCGTGCCTGCGAAGGAGGTTGGCGGCGGCTCGGATCAAACGGTCGCCGGCTTCGTGCCCGTAGCGGTCGTTCACGGACTTGAGATTGTCGAGGTCCGCGCTCACGATCGTGACCGACCGCGCGTAGCGACCGCGCCGGGCTTCTTCCGCGACGACATGCTCGTCCCACGCGGCGCGGTTCTCCAGCCCGGTGAGAGGATCGATGCGCGCTTGACGCGCGAAACGGTCGCGGTCTGCCGAGAGCTCTTCGCGCGAGATCGCCTGCACGAGGAGCGATTCGGCCACCTCGGCGAGCGCGTATCCGATGCGCTGGCAGAGGTTGGTGAAGCCGCGGGCGCGCGTGGCCGCGTGCGCGACCACGAGTACCCCAAAAGGCTTTGGATGGCCGATCGGAACGGCGAAGCGCGCGACCAGTCCCTGATCGCGCCCGAGGGCATCGCCCGCCGCTGCTTTTAGCTCGAGTTCCACGAACGCTCCCTGCTCCGCGCGTTCGAACAAGGTGATGAGCGTGCTTCGGATCGCCGCGGAATCGAGCTGCTGTGACCAGTTCCGGGTCACCACCTCGGCAACCAGGCTGCCGTTGGAGTGCAGCAGCACCGCACCCACCTCGCACGCAAGCGGCTCGGCAGCCTTGCCGGCGATGTGGCGCGCAGTCTCGACCACGAGCTCGGGTCGATACTCGATGAGGTCGCGGATGGCATGCACGACTTCGAGCTCATCGGCGAGCAGCTTCGCCGGGGACACCTTCTGGACCTCTGCGACGAGGTGCGCCGCAGCGGGGACCAGGGTGGCATCGGGGTCAGGCGAGGGCTCGTCACCGCCGAAAACGACGAGGTGCTCACCGCCCACCGGAACCAGGACGGCGTGCTTCGCCCAGTACGGGCCGATGACTCGGACAGGCTCGCCGGCGCCGTCAACTCTCGCCGGCCGGCTGGAGCCGTGGACCCGTGTCGCGAGCGGCTCCTCCTCGAGCGCCAGATCAACGATGCCGGTCCAAACGGCACCGCGTCCGCTCCCACCGACAAGGCTGAGCCCGGCCGGCGAGATCCGAAAGATCAGCGTGTCTTCAGACATGCGCGGAGATTCATCCCTTCTTGCGTGCATGGTTCCTTCGGCTCCCCTGTGCGAGATGCGCTCGCGGGCCCGAGTCTCACATATTGGGAGTGGCTACGTCGGGACCAAAGGCGACTGCCTCTGATGCCAAAGGCCCCTGGTATGCCGGTCGGCAGCACGGCTACGCTCATCAGCACACACCAACTCGCCCCGGAGGAACTGATGAAAGCCGCAGTCGTTCGTGATTTCCGTCAACCACTCGTCATCGAGCATCGTCCGGTTCCGACACCGGGCCACGGCGAGATCGTCGTCCGCATCGAGGCCTCGGGGCTCTGCCACACTGACATTCACGCTGCGCATGGCGACTGGCCCATAAAGCCGACCCTCCCGTTTGTGCCGGGCCACGAGGGCGTCGGCATCGTGACCCGCGTCGGAGGCGGGGTGACCCGCGTCAAGGAAGGTGATCGTGTCGCGCTTCCGTGGCTCGGTTACGCGTGCGGCACCTGCGAGTTCTGCGTGTCCGGATGGGAGACGCTCTGTGCGCAGCAGGTCAATACCGGATACGGGATGGACGGCGCGTACAGCGAGTACGCCAAGGCGTTTGCAGCCTACGTCGGCATCGTTCCCGCGGGCCTCGATCCGTTCGACGCGGCCCCGCTGGCGTGCGCCGGCGTCACCACGTACAAGGCGGTGAAGGCCTCGGGCGCCCGGTCGTCAGACCTCGTCGCAGTCTTCGGCGTCGGGGGCCTGGGACACCTGGCAGTGCAGTACGCGAAGATCGCGGGTGCCACTGTCGTCGCTGTCGACCTCACCGAGGACAAGCTCGCCATGGCGAAGCAACTCGGAGCGGATTACACAGTGAACGCCGCCCGGGAGGATCCGGTGCAGGCGATCCAGAAACTCGGAGGCGCTGACGCCGCGATCGCACTGGCGGTGTCGCCGCGTGCATTCGAGCAGGCATTCGCATCGCTGCGGCGCAAGGGCACGCTGGTCTTCGTCGCGCTACCGGCCGACAACTCGGTCCGCATCCCGATCTTCGAGACGGTGCTCAACGGCATCACCATCGTTGGTTCGATCGTCGGCACGCGCAAGGATCTCGATGAGGTGTACGAGCTGCACGCGCGCGGACGCACCCATGTGATCCGCGAGACGCGCCCGCTCGAGACCGTGAATCAATCCATTCAGGACGTCCTCGACGGCACCGTCACCGGACGGATCGTCTTCGACCTCAGGGACACGGCTGTCGCGGAACCGCTCGAGCGTCAGCTCACTGCGGCTGGAGCGTAGCCGGGGCCTTGATTCCGGTGACTGCCAGGATCTCCGCCTCGCCGAGCGTGTCGTGCTCGAGCAACGCGTGGACAAGCGCATCGAGCTTGTCGCGATTGCTCGTGAGCAGCGCAACAGCCTGGCGGAGACACTCCTGGCAGATGCGTCGCACCTCCTCGTCGATGAGGGCAGCGGTCTCCTCGCTGTAGGGTCGCGTCAGGGTCAGCGGCTGGCCCGGGCCGTCGTCATCCGCGAGGCTGAGCACGCCGACCTTCGGGCTCATGCCCCATTTCACGACCATCTGACGTGCGACCGCAGTCACCTGGCGCAGATCGCTCTCGGCCCCCGTGGTGACGACGCCGTAGACGAGCTCCTCGGCCGCGCGGCCCCCGAGCGCTCCTGTGATCCGTCCTCGGAGGTAGTCCTCCCCATAGCTGAAGCGATCGTCGACCGGGCTCTGCACGGTGACGCCGAGCGACTGCCCGCGAGGGATGATCGACACGCGGCGGACCGGGTCGGCTCCGGGCTGGAGCAGCCCGAGCAATGCGTGGCCGGATTCGTGATAGGCGATCTTCTCGCGGTCGAGCACAGTCAATGAGAGCTTGCGCTCCGATCCCAGCTCAACCTTCTCCAGCGCGTCGGTGAAGTCAATCTGCGAGAC
>CABEDX010000022.1_pt1 | contig 47253 bp, 42 predicted proteins | sample 3132991 | NCBI WGS metagenome assembly CABEDX01 (sample SAMEA5534332, study PRJEB31848) | metagenome | biome: tundra; feature: field; material: soil | place: USA | collected 2013-05 | depth 0.15 m
CCGCACCAGAAGGCAGGCCGCCGACGCGTAGTCGACGATCCGGCGGAAGTTGTACTCGGGGCGGTTGGGGACGTCGCCGTCTCCGTACTGCCGGACGCGCGCGTCGCGCCAGATGATCGAACCGGCCTCCTGGAGCCGTCCATCCGGGTAGAGCAGCTTGGGAGCGACTGCGGCGACGCTTGGATCGGCGTGGGCGACGTCGATGAGCGGCTGGAGCCAGCCGGGTCTCACCCAGGCGTCGCTATTGAGGAGCAGGAGGTACCGGCCACGAGCCATCGCGGCGCCCTGGTTGTTGGCGGGGCCGAAGCCGAGGTTGCGCGGGTTGCGCAGGATCCGGGCGCCGCTGACCCGCTCGAGCTCGTCGAGGGTTCCGTCCGTCGAAGCGTTGTCGACGATGACGACCTCATAGCGCGGTTCGGTGGCCTCGGCGAGCAACCGGAGCGCCTCCCGGGTGAGGTCCCATCGGTTGTAGGTGAGCATCACCACGGTCACGTCGGGCCGAGCGACCTCGGGAAACCGGATCACGTTCGGCGCCGCTGCCACCGCTGGTATCCCTCGCGGAGCGGCCGTGCGATCCGATGCTCGGGGGAGGCTCGGAGGTGATCGAGCTCCGCCTGCAGGCGCGACAGCTCCGCCTGCAGTGCGGTGCGCTCGTCGACTAGACGTTGCTGGAGGATGGCCAGCGCCGACGCGACCGGATCGGCACCGAACCGGGTGGGTGCCCGCGACGCGGTGCGGGGGAGCCGCTCGGCGAGCTCGGCCAAGGCGCCGTCGAGTGTCTCGACCGCCTTGTCGATCACCACGGGGTGAGCGCCGGCGATGAGCGACTCAAGCGCATCGGGGGCGACCACCGGGAGCACCGGGATCGCCGGGTCGAATCGATCACCGCCTCCAGTGCCGATGGCCGTGACGGGCACTCCGACTGACGCCGCCAGGTGTGCGCCCGCCGGGGTGGTTGCGACGACCGCGATCGACCCCGACATCGCGGCCGCGACGTCGTCGAGCCCCACCCAGGGGGGGAGACGGTGCACGCGCTCCGCGACCAGTCCGGGCACCCGGAACGCCGAGTCGAGCGACGGCTGCCCAGTCGGGTTCAGGGTCGCGATGACCACCGAGAGCCTGGGATCGCCACGCAGCGCAGCCGCAACCGTCTCGAAGAGTTGCTCGCTCGACGGCGAGGCCGGGACACCTGTCGCCGCCTCGATGATCATCCTCCGGCCGGCAGGGAGGGCGCCACACATTCGAAGGAGGTCGGCGCGCCTGCGGAGCGCGCCTCCTGCAAGCACCCGGCAAGCAAGGAGCAGCGGGTCACCGGACTGCACCGCCGTGCCGCCGAGGCGCTCCTGGGTGGCGGCGTCCCTGGCCCAGACATCCTTGCCGGCAAGTCCGGCCACATCAACCTCGCCACCGGCCGTCCCAACCCCGAACCAGGTGACCGAGGGGGCGGCGGCCTGGCCGCCCCTGGTCCCTGCCAGCGCCAGCGCCGCAACCCCTCGGCCGGCCATCTCCTCGATCGCCGTGGGATACCGCGCCGCCCAGTGCTCGTCGTCCCCAAGCACGTCGCCGGTGATGACCAGCGCGTCGAGAATCAGCGACTCACCGCTTTCGACGGGCTGGAGCGGCTGCGCTGGGCGACCTTCGTCGCCGGGTATCGGACGCTCGGCTCCGAATGGCGCGAGAGCGACCAGCTCGATGTCAGGACGCAGCCGGGTGAGCTCGGCTTCGAGAACGCGGCGCAGGGCCACCTCACCGAGGTCGCCCGTATCGAACGCTCCGAAGAGCCCGACCACAGGCCGCGCAGCGGCACCGTCCACGTGATGCCTCCTTGTTGCAGGCGGATCGGGGGCGACCGTCACGTCTCAGCAGTGGCTCAGGGAACGCGCAGCGCTGCCGGAGAGAATGACGACACAGCCCACCATAAAACAAGTCGAAAGCAAAGGAGCACTGGGATGTTCGGGAATTTCTTCACCAAGAGGGTCGCGCTCAGCGCGGCGGCTTTTGCGGTCGTCGCGGTCGGCGGCATCGCGACGGTCTCGATCATCCCTGCGCTGGCGGCGGGGGTCAGCGGAGCCAACGCCTCGAATCTCGCGGCCACCCCGGCCCCGGGCAGCGCCAAGACCGTCCATGCCGGCGCCAAAGCGGTCGCGGCCAGGCACATTGCGCTGGCGCTCTTCCGGGAGTCGGTCAAGGAGACAGGCCTCAGCCGCACCGTGGTCCTCAAAGATCTGCTCAACGGCGAGACGCTTGCGCAGATTGACGGTTCGAAGGCGCAGGCGGTCGAGAGCGCGGTGATGGCGAAGATCACCACGCGCCTGAACAAGGCGGTCACCAACGGCAAGCTCACCAAGACCCAGGAAACGGCGCTGAGCAGCGCTGCGACCACCGGCATCAGCAAGCTGATGAACCTCAACCTCAGCACCTACATCCGCGTCCGCTTCGGCGGACTGACCAATCCCTCCACGTCGACGCCCCCCACGTCGACCGGCTCCCCCGCCGCCGTCACTGGGTCGAGCTCCGCAGTCTGACCCGTACGGCGGACCGGCAGTCTACCCGGCCACCCCGGGTAGACTGCCTCGATGCCCAAGAAGTACACCGCCGCTGACCAGGTGATCGATCCTGCAAAGCGCTACACCGCCACCATCACCACCGATCGCGGTGACATCGTCATCGCCCTGGACGCCGCGCGTGCGCCCAAGTCGGTCAACAACTTCGTCTTCCTCGCCCGCGACGGCTTTTACGACGGTCTCACCTTCCACCGCATCGTCGATGACTTCGTCATCCAGGGCGGTTGCCCGGAAGGCACCGGTCGAGGTGGCCCGGGATACCGGTTCGACGACGAGCCCGTCCAGGGTGAGTACGAGCCGGGAGCGGTCGCCATGGCCAACTCCGGTCCCAACACCAACGGTTCGCAGTTCTTCATCTGCACGGTCGACGACCGCCACAAGCTCACCAAGTCCTACAACCTCTTTGGCCAGGTGGTCAAAGGCATGGACGTCGTGGGTGCGATCCGCAAGGACGACGTGATGCGGTCGGTGGCCATCGCCGAGGAGTGATGGCAGAAGCAGAACTTCGTCTGATGGCGGTGCACGCGCACTGCGACGACGAGACGATCACCATGGGTGGCACGCTGGCCACATATGCCGACCGCGGCGTCAAGACCTGCGTCGTGTGCTGCACCGATGGCAAGCTGGCCACCATCGTCGACCCGAACATGCCCGAGGAGACGACGCGCCCGCGCCTCGCCGAGATCCGCGAAGCTGAGCTGCGCGAAGCCTGCCGCATCCTCAAGGTGAATGAGGTCGAGTTCCTGCGCTACGGCGACTCGGGGATGGCCGGCACTCCGACCAACTTCCTCCCCGACGCGTTCTGGATGGCGCCAATCGACGAGGCCGTGGGCAGGATCGTCGCTCAGATCCGCCGTTTCCGCCCGCATGTTGTCGTCACCTATGACGGAAACGGTGGCTACGGCCACCCCGATCACATCCAGACGCACCGCGCGACCCTGCTCGCCGTTGAGGCCGCCCGTCTCGTGCCCTTGTACAAGGACGCCGGCGAACCCTGGCGTGTTGAGAAGCTCTACTACACGGCGTTTCCAAGGTCCCAGTTCGAGCGCATGGTTGAGATGGCAAAACAGGCTGGCATCGATCCTCCCTTTGGGGAAACCAATCCCGACGAGATGGCGTTCCTGACGCCGGACGAGGATGTGACGAGCACCATCGATTGTGTCGACGTGATTGGACGCAAACGCGATGCGCTGCGCGCACATCGCAGTCAGATCTCGGAGGACTGGCCGCAGCTCTCCATGCCGGATGACGTGCTCAGGCAATTCGCCGACGAATACTTCCAGCTGGTCATCTCTCGCAAACCAGCGGTGTTGCCGGAGACCGACCTGTTCGCGGGCGTCACCGCGTAGTCATCACCAACTGGACGCGCCGGTCACAACGTGGTGTGGTCTGAATTGCAGAGCGGTGGCCAGCCTACGACGGGACGGTCCCGCAGGCTGGTTATCACAAGCATCGTGGGTATCCCGATCGTGATCGGAGTGTTGGTCAGCGTCGTGTTCTATTCCACTCGAGTGACGCCACCGGTGCCGGCGCCCTTGCCTTCGCTGAGTGCAACGGATCGGCTTCTCCGTGACGGGCAGGTCCTGCTCCTCGAGCCCGCGACGTCTGCCCCCATATCGATGTTGGACGGGCAGGAGATTGAGATCGTGCTGAACACAGGCGTCGGACAGAAGGTGTCCACATTGGATCCGTCGGTACTCGAGGCTGTCGCCAATCCACTGTGTCACCTCATCGCCGTCTGCGGCGTCATGGGCGCCGGGTCGTGGACATTCCTCGCGCGGCTCCCCGGGACGGCGCATCTGCACGTCATCTTCGGCACCGGTGACTGCCCCCAGCGCGCGAGCTGCCCACTCGTGCTTCAGCTGCTGATTCCAATCACGGTGATACCAACTGCATGATGCTCAGGATCGGCTGATACATGTGAGCTCGCTCGACTCGGTCAGGAAGTCGACTGGAGTTCTCGGCAGGTGCGACCTCGGGGGCCACCTGACCTCAGGCTTGTCAACTCACGCCGCGTGATCTGTCGAGCCGCGTAGCCTCTCAGACGGGCGTGGAGCGTTCACTGAGAGCTGGCGGGGCGGCGCTGCGACGCGAGGGTGGGTAGAGTCACAGCATTACTCGGGCATCTCAGCGCAGATCCGGATTCACGGCTTCGCTACTCCGCCACGTGACGACGGCCTCGCTCAGGCCAAGGTCCTCCGCCCGGTCCCTCGCAGCGCTGTGAGGCAGCCCGGCTTGGCGGTATCCGCGACCCCCGGGGCGCCGAGCCGCCGGCTCGTTGCGGTGATACTGGTGCCGCTGACGCTGCTGATGGCAGTGATCGCGCTGCCGGTTGCGCTCACCCAGCGAGCACCGCACGACGATGAGGGCTTCTACCTCTACAGCCTGCGGCTTTTCGCTCAGCACGGCGGCGTTTACAGCCATGTGCTGACGCCCTACGGGCCGGCGTATCACGAGCTCATGGCTGCGCCGTTGACACTGCTGAGTGTCGGCATCGACCACAACAGCGGCAGGGTGATGACGGGCATCATGACCGCGCTCATCACCGCCGCCGCAGCGCTCGTGTGCCTGCGCCTCACCGGTCGCCTGAGCGCCGCGGTGCTCGGCCAGGTGGTGGCCCTGATCGCCGCCATGCCGGTGACGGGCGAGCCGATGGAGCCATCGATTCTGGTGCTGCTGTTCCTCTCCCTGATGGTGCTCGCGGCCAGCGGGCCAAGCGCGGGGCCGGTGCGCCGCGGGGTGCTGGTCGGCGCCTGCGTCGCGGTGCTGGCGCTGACCAAGATCAACATCGGCGCCTACGCCGGGGTGGCGGCGCTGGTGGCGCTGGTGGGCGTCAGCGCGAGACCGCGCTCACCACTGTGGGCGGTCGGGCTGGCGCTGGGCCTGGCTCCGCCGGTGATTCTCTTGGTGGCCGGTCGCGACGACCCCTCAGTGATCGGGTTCGCGCTGCTGGTGATGCTGCTGGTGGTGGCGTTGCAGGTCGCACCCGCGCCGCAGCGCTGGCCTCTGCACCGCATCGAACCGATCGCGATGATGGTGGCCGGCGGCGTCTGTGCTGTGCTCATCGGCGCGATCGCGGTGGTCTGGGGGGAGTCGGCGCCCGCGATGATTCGAGCCACGTTCTTTGCCAGCCTGACCCGGGCGAGCACGGTCGCCTTCCAGTTCACCTGGCTGCCACCGGTGATCGCGACGGCGGCGCTGGCGCTGCCCGTACTGGTGGCGGCGCGCGCGCCGCGAGCACGGCTCTGGCTGCGCCTCGCGGGCGTGATCATCGCCGTCGCGGTGGCGCTGCTGATGCTCCAGCCCTCGCCCTTCCCCGCCAACGGCCCGGAGCTGTTGGGGCTGCTGCTGGGACCGATGCTGTTGCTGCCACGTAACGGCGAGCCGACCGAGGCGGCGATGCGCGGGCGTCAACTGCTGGCCACACTGACGGTGCTGGAGGCGCTTCAGGTCTACCCGATCAGCGGCGATCAGGTCTCGTTTTCGCTGTTTCCCGCTCTGCTGGCCGGGGTTGTGGTTGCGAGCGACCTGGCACCGGACCTGAACGCCGCCCTGAGGGCCCGGCTGGGCCAGGTCATCACGGTGGCGGCGGTGCTGCTGCTGATAGGTCCGCTCTCACGCGGTGTCGCCTCGTGGCAGGCGTGGAGCCAGGCCCCGTCGCTGACGCTCAGCGGGGCATCATTGATCCACCGTCCGGCGGACGACAGCGACCCGATAGAACAGGTGGTGACGGCAGCTGAGCGAAGCGGCTGCCGATCGCTGGTCACCTACCCGGGAATGCTGAGCTTCTATCTCTGGAGCTTGCTGCCGCCGCCGCGGGGGGTGGAGCTGGTCGACGGCGTCTGGTGGACGCTCGACCCCTATCTTGAGCCCGCTGAGCGCGGGCTATCTCAGCTGCACGATGTCTGCCTGATCCGCAATCCCGGCAATGAGATCTTCTGGTCCGAGCTGGGGCTGGGCCCAACCGATTCCCGCTTCACCGTCTTCCTGGCGAGCCACTTCCATCAGCTGGCGGTGTACGGCGGCTATCAGCTGTGGCTGCGCTCGTGAGTGGCGCATGTGATGGTTCTCCCTCGAGCCCCATCCCGTAGCTTCTAGAGGAAACGCACCTAACTGCGCTCGAGCACCATGGCGATGCCCTGGCCGCCGCCGATGCAAAGGGCTGCGACGCCGAGGTGTACATCGCGCTTCGACATCTCGTAGAGCAGGGTGACGAGGATGCGGGTCCCGCTGGCACCGATGGGATGGCCGATGGCAATGGCGCCGCCGTTGACGTTGAGGCGGTCCTCGGGAACGGCGAGTTCGCGGCCGACCGCCACAGCTTGCGCCGCGAATGCTTCGTTGAGCTCGAAGAGGTCGATGTCACGCAGTTCGACGCCTGCTTTTTGCAGCGCCGCGCGCACGGCGGGGACGGGTCCCATGCCCATGATTCGGGGAGCGACACCGGCGCTCGAGTAGCCGCGAATTCGAGCCAGGGGAACGCGGTTCTCGGCCCTCGCACGCGATGCACTCATGACCACGACCGCGGCGCCCCCATCGTTGATACCACTGGCGTTTCCCGCGGTGACGGTGCCGTCCTTCGCGAAGGCTGCGCGCAATGCAGCGAGCGATTCGGCGGTCGTGCCAGGGCGGGGGTGCTCATCGGTGTCGATGAGGATGGTTTCCTTCTTGCGCTGCACCGGGACGGGCACGATCTCGTCCCTGAAGCGCCCCGACTTGATTGCGGCCTCAGCCTTCTGCTGCGAGCCCGCTGCGAACGAGTCCTGGTCCTCGCGGCTCACCTCGTATTCCCGCGCGACGTTCTCGGCGGTGGTGCCCATGTGACAGTCGTCGAAGGCGCACCAGAGGCCGTCGCGGATCATCTCGTCGACGAGTTGGCCGTGGCCGAGGCGATAGCCGTAGCGGCCGTTCTCCAGCAGGTACGGCGCACGCGACATGTTCTCCATGCCCCCGGCCACAAGGCATTCGGCATCACCGGCGCGGATCGCCTGTGCAGCAAGTGCCACGGTCTTGAGACCGCTGCCGCAGACCTTGTTGATGGTTGTCGACGGAACGCTCGCGGCGAGCCCGGCACCGATCGCCGACTGGCGCGCGGCGTTCTGACCGAGGCCTGCCTGGAGCACGTTGCCCATGAGCACCTCGTCGACGGAATCGATGCCCGCACGACGAAGCGCCTCCTGCACGGCGATCGCACCAAGCGTTGTCGCCGGCACGTCCGTGAATGCGCCGCCGAAGGTGCCGACCGGCGTCCGCACGGCACTGACGATGACCGCTTCGTCCATGCCGATTACTCTACCCCCATTCTTCAGATCTCAAATCGAGGGGGAAGCCGAACGCGGCGGCGTAGCGTTCGCGGAACGACGCGGCGTCGAAGCGGTGATGCTGGGGTCCGTGCTGCTCCACGACGTAGGCAGCGGCGAGCGAACCGATGCGACCGGCAACGTCGGGTGATGCTCCGGATCGGAACCCCGCGATCACGCCGGCGATATAAGCATCCCCGGCGCCGGTGGGGTCGACCGCCTCGCTGATGGGAGCCGTCGGGATGACCGCAACGCCGTCGGGACTATGCAGTTCACTGCCGGCGGCACCGCGTGTGACCGCGACCAGGCGCACCGAGCTGAGGTCGGCGATCGACAGACCGGTGCGCTCCCGGATCATCTCGAACTCGTAGTCGTTGCCCCCGACCAGCCACGCCTCCTCGAGGCCGTGGCGCAGCACCGCATCGGCCATCGCCGGAATCTGCTGTGCCGGCACGAATACCAGGCGGGCGTTGAGCGCTCGCGCCTGCACGACGTGCAGGGCCATCGCCTCGGCGTCATCCGCGCCCACCACCACCTCCGACACGTCAGACAGCTTGCTGAGGTCCACGCCTGCGGCGCGCGCCATCGCACCCGGGTAGAACGCGGTGATCTGGTTACCGTCCCGGTCGGTGGTGATGAACGCGGTCGCGGTGCTGATGTCGTCGCAGGTCAGCACGGTGGACGTGTCCACACCCTCGGCCTCGAGCGCGGCCGCATAGTCGGCGAAGTCGCCTCCGCCCACCGCCGCACAGAGGAGTGGCCGTTCACCGAGCAACGCGAGCGAGAAAACGATGTTCGCGGCCGTCCCACCCCGGCGCTTCTCGAGGCGCTCGACAAGAAATGCGACATTCAGCTCATTGGTCTTGTCGGGCAGGATGAAGTCGCCGAAGCGCCCTTCGAACTCCATGATCGTGTCGAAGGCGACGGACCCGGTGACGGCAATTCGACCCACAGCCGGGGCAGGATAGCCAGCCCGACGTGCCCGCCGTACTGCGAGCGGCGACAATGGGTTGATGGTGCTGCATGAGCTGGGACGCGGGCCCGTCCCGCAGGCTCCCCTCTCAGGCCTGTCCCCGACCGAGCCGTCGCTCGAGGAGACCGCGCTGGTCGACGCCGTTGAGGTCTACCACCGGACCTATACGACGATCCTGCGCAGCAGTGGCGAGACCCAATTGCGGGTGTTCGAGCATTCGCACAAGGCGATGGGATCGAGCCTGCATCCGCTTGCCGGGTCCATGGAACTGGACCTTGGGGCGCTGCTCTACGCGGTCAGGCGGCTCCCCGACGCGATCTTCCGGGCGCGCCTGGTGGTCATGGGCCAGTCCGCCGAGGTCTTCGCCCAGCGAGGGTTCCGTCCCTTCACTGAGTGGACGGAGGTCAGCGCCCCCGGGCGGCGGCGGCGCTGGTACGACGATGGCGATGGCACCGTCGCAGTTCTGATCGCCAGCGCCTCGGATGTCGACGACCTGATCCCCACCATGGTCGCGCTCCAGATCGAGGTGAACAAGCTCAAGGTCGCCTTCAACGGCACGGGCATCGAGCACGTCGAGGATGCGACCCCCGGCGAGCTCGCCACTGCCTGCGGAGGGCTCGAGGACGACTGGCTGCAGCTGTATGAGATCTGGGCCGCGTCCTTCGGCGCCCGGCTGGCGCAGATTGCGGAGCACGGCATGGCACTGCGCCTCCGCATGCTCGGCGGCACCCAGGTCGGCTACGCGCGCGTGACTCGACGCTGGTGGCAGCAGGTGACCGGGCTGATGCGCTCCGAGACGCTGCTGGACCGGCCCGTGTACTTCGTGAGCAGCAACTCCCACGCCATCGCCAACCTGCTCACCGGGGTGGCGCCCCGGCATGCCGAAGAGCTCGCGGCCGCCGTCGATCGCGACGGTGGCGGCGAATTACGAGACGAGCTGCAGCGCTTCCGCGACGGCAGCGCCCAGGGACACTGGAACAACTTCCTGTACTACGCCGCGCGTGAGCGGCTCCGCCTCCTGCCCGACTCCGAACGAGCGGCACTCCGGCGCGAGGAGCGGGAGGCGGGCTCGTTGAGCGTCACCAGCCGCACTGCGCTCGACGTGGCCGCGCAAGTCATCCCACTCGACCGTGTCACTCCCGCGCACTGCGATGAACGGGTGTTGCCCATCGACGCCCTTGCGCTCGCCGCCAGCCGCGCGGTGATCGTCAACATCGACTACCCACTCGGGCTCGCCGCGTACAACATCCTGCGCGAGGTCGCCGAGACTGTCGACCTGCGCGGCGTGTACATCCTCGGCAAGGCTGCGACCCTCAACGCCGACGTCGGCGACGTGATGATCAGCAGCGTCATCCATGATGAGCACAGCCGCTCGACCTACTGGCTCGACAACGCCTTCTCGGTGTCCGATATCGCGCCGTACCTGCGCTTCGGCAGCGGCCTGGACAATCAGCGCGCGGTGAGCGTGAAGGGGACGTTCCTGCAGAACCGCGGGTACCTCGATTTCTACTATCGCGAGGCGTTCACCGTGGTCGAGATGGAGGCTGGTCCATACTGCGATGCCGTGTACGAGATGACCCAGCCCGTCCGCTATCCAACCGGTGAGCCGGTCAACTTCTCCAAGCTGCCCATCGATTTCGGGGTTATCCACTACGCATCCGACACCCCGTACACGCAGGCGCGCACGCTCGGCGCGCGGGGACTCTCCTACTTCGGCATGGACTCGACGTACGCATCGTCGGTCGCCATCGTGCGGCGCATCGTCGCCCGCGAGGGTGCGACGGGGCAGTAGCCGCTTGTCCCTGGTCAGCCTTCGCGACGTGGGTGTCGCCTTCGGTGCCGAGAGCATCCTTGAAGGTGTCACGTTCCGCGTCGAAACACGCGAGCGCATTGCCGTCGTCGGCGCCAACGGCGCGGGGAAGACCACACTGTTGACGCTCATCAATGGAGCACTCGAGCCGACCGTGGGCGAGGTCGAGTGGCAGCGGGGACTGCGGATCGGCTACCTCCCCCAGGACGCGCCCGAGCCGGTCGCGGAGACCATCCTCGACGAGGTGATGGCGTCGCGTGAGGATCTCGCCGCGATGCACCATGAGATGACCAGCCTGGAGCCGCTGCTCGCCGACGGGACGCGGGCCGACGCCCAGAAGCTGTTGCTCCGCTATGGCGATGTTCAGCACCGCTATATCGACCAGGGTGGCTACGAGCTCGAGGCCACGGCGCGCGAAGCGCTCGGCGGGCTCGGCCTCGATACCGAGACGCAGCAACGCCATCCCTCGCAACTGAGTGGCGGACAGAAGCGGCGGCTCGAGCTCGCCAAGCTCCTCGTGCAGGACGCGGACCTCCTGCTCATCGACGAGCCGACCAACCACCTCGACCTCGCCGCCATCGAATGGCTCGAGGATTTCATGCGCGGGGTGTCCACCGCATTCGTGCTCGTCTCACACGACCGTCGTTTTCTCGACAACGTGTGCACCCAGGTGATCGAGGTCGCGGGCGGGACCATCGAGGAGTACCCGGGCAACTACACGCAGTACACCAAGCTGCGCGTCGAGCGCCGCGAACGGCGCCGCCGCGAGTTCGCTGCGCAGAAGGCGTACATCGATCACCAGGAAGAGTTCATCCGCAAGTACAAGGCCGGTCAGCGTGCGCGCGAAGCGAGAGGCCGCCAGACGCGGCTGAACCGTCTCGAGCGCGTGACGCCGCCGACGGTTGACCGGAAGCCCCGTCTCCGCTTCGCGAGCGCGCCGGCATCGCGCGTGACCCTCAAGGGCGTCGGGCTCATTGTCGGGCGGGACGAACCGCTGCTCTTGGTGCCGCCGCTGACGATCGTGCCCGGCGAGCGCATCGCGGTGATCGGTCCCAACGGCAGCGGCAAATCGACGCTGCTGCACACGCTCGCCGGCGACCTTCCCCCGCTCGACGGGACGCTCACCCTCGGCCCTCGGAGCGTGCGCAGGCTGTACCGGCAGGACCTCGGGCAATCGATCGAGCACGGTGCCGCGGATGTCCCCGCGGGTGAGGACGACCGGACCGTGCTGGCCGATCTGCTCGCGACGCATCCTGTCGGCGAGGAGCGCGCGCGCACCCTGCTCGGCTCGCTGCTCTTCAGCGGCGATGACACCCTCAAGCTGGTCGGTGACCTCAGCGGCGGCGAGCGGGCGCGTCTGATGATGGGCAAGCTCGCGATCGAGGAGACCAATCTCCTGCTGCTCGACGAGCCGACCAATCACCTCGACATCCCCGCGCAGGAGGTGCTCGAAGCCGCACTCGTCAAATACCCGGGGGCGATGGTGCTGGTGACCCACGACCGCGCGCTCATCGACGCCGTTGCTACCCGGACGTGGGCGATCGAGGATGGCGGTATCCGCGAGGTGCTGGGCGGGTACTCGGCGCTGCAGAAGGCACGGGATCGCGAGCGTCACAGGTGAGCGCCGTGGTCGCGCGCTCGCGCACTCCCTCCCCCGGGTGGGCGCTGGTCGCAGCCACGGTTGCGGTTTCCTTCTCGGCGATCCTCATCAAAGCCGCCGGCGATGATGCGGCGACGATCGTCTGGCTGCGCATGGGCATGGCCGCGGTCCTGCTGACTCCGTGGGTCCTGCGCGACGCCCGGCGCGGTGTCATGCCAAAGGGCTCTGCGCAAATCGGACTGGTCTTGGTGAGTGGCGTGTTCCTGGCGGGACACTTCCTGCTCTGGACGGCATCGCTCAAGTACACATCGGTTGCGGCCAGCGTCCTGCTGGTGTCGCTGCACCCGATCATTGTGACGCCACTCGGGAAACGCCTTCTGGGAGAACGGGTTTCTCGGCAGATGCTCGCCGGGGTCGGGCTCGCGATCATCGGCATGGTGGTCACCTGCGCCGGCGATCTCCGGGTCGGCAGCACCGCATTCGGCGGTGATCTCCTCGCCATCGCGGGCGGACTGTGCCTCGCCGGTTACCTGCTCATCGGGCGCAGCGTACGGGCGAATCTCGGTGTCGCCGGATACTCGGCAATCGTCTACGGGGTGGTGTGCGTGATCGCGGCGTTGACAGCTGTTGCAGCTGGCGTCGCGCATCTCCCATCGCCGAAGGTGGCGCTGGCCTGCCTCGGACTCGCGGTGATCTGCACGATCGGCGGCCACACCGTGTACAACTGGGCACTTCGCCATGTCCCAGTCCTCCTCGTCTCTGTCTCATTCCTCGGCGAGCCGCCGCTCGCGGCGGTGCTCGCGTTGCTCATCCTCGCGGCCGTCCCGTCGCTCGCCACCGTCCTCGGCGGCGTGCTGATCCTCGCCGGTCTCGCGCTCGCCCTGGTCGACGCCGGCGCCCGCTCAGGCCGGCCGGGCGACATCGCGATCGCGCAGTGACGGCATCGACAGCCTGCGGCCATGCCCGCGGCGAGGCCGAGACCCTGTTCGAAGCCAGGGATCCCGCCACGGGCGATGCGTTCAGCATCGTCCAGTGCCGGCAATGTGATCTGGCGCAAACCGCCCCGGCGCCGTCTGAGCAGGAGCTCGACGGCTACTACCCGCAGGGCTACCACAGTACGACCAGGCGCTACCGCGGCGGCCTGGATCGCGTCCTGACCATGGTCCATCGCAGCCGGATCCGGGCAATCGAGCGGCTCGCAGGCGGTCGGGGGAGCGTCCTCGACATCGGGTGCGGCCCGGGTGTGCTCATCAACCAGATGCGCTCCCGCGGGTGGCGCGTTCGCGGTACCGAACGCTCGCCGTCCGCCGCGCAGCAGGCACGCAACGTGTTCCGTCTCGACGTCAGCGCTGTGGACGTCGACGACCTGGTCGCGGCCGGCGCCAACTACGATGCGGTGGTCCTCTGGCACGTCGCCGAGCACCTCCGCGCGCCACGGGAGACCATCCGGGGGATTGCCAGGCTGCTGCGCCCCGGAGGCGTGCTGCTCATCGCCGTGCCCAACTTTGGATCCCCGGAGGCCAGGGTTGGACGAGCCGGGTGGTTCCATCTCGACGTACCGAGGCACCTGGTGCACTTCACCCCGGCCACCCTGACCGCGATCCTGAAGGACTCCGGGTTCCGTACTTCGAAGGTCAGCTACCTGGTCCCGGAGTACGACCTCTTCAGCTTCGTCCAGACGGTCGAGAACCGCCTCGGCCTACCTCCGAACCTGCTCTACGACGTCCTCCGTCGACCTGAGGCGAGGCTGCGCCGCGGACCGAGCGATCGACTCCAGGCGGGCGTGGCGGTGGGGCTCGCCGTTCCGCTCACCATGGCCGCGGTGGTCGTCGCACCGCTTGCAGCCGCGACGCGTCGCAGCGCCACCATTGCCGTGTATGCGGTGCGGACTTCCGATCAGCGCGAGTAGCGTCGCGAGCGGAGTCCGAGGCGGTGGAGGATGTATCGGTTGACCGTCCAGACCGTCTTCAGTCCGTACACCAGCGAGACCCGGAAGTTCACCGACGACGCGTCGTCGAAATACTTGGTGGTGACAGGGACCTCGGCCACCTTGAACTTGAAGGACGCAGCCTGGGTGAGGATCTGCGTGTCGAAGACGAAATCGTTGGAGTTCCGCAGGAATGGCACGGTGGTGAGGAACTTGCGACTGTACGCTCGATAACCGGTGTGGTACTCGGTGAGGCCAAGCCCCAGCACGCGATTCTCGTAGCCGGTGAGGAAACGGTTGGCGATGCGTTTCCACCACGGCATTCCGCCCGCCCGTGCACCGCCGGGTTTGAGAAAGCGCGAGCCGAGCACGACGTCTGCCTCTCCCCTGCGGATGACCTCGACCATGTCGTCAAGGATCGCGGGATCGTACTGGCCGTCCGGGTGGAGCATCACGATGACGTCCGCACCGTCGCGTAGCGCCTCGATGTAGCAGGTCTTCTGGTTGGCGCCGTACCCGGCATTGTGTGGATGCGAGATCACCACGAGATCGAGCGACGCCGCGAGCGCAGCAGTTCCATCGCGACTGCCGTCGTCGACCAGAATGATGGTGTCGACAACACCCGGAGGAATGCTCGCCAGCGTCGTCTCCAGCGTCTTGGCCGCGTTGTACGCGGGCATCACGACTACTGTTCGCAACGACTCGATCGAACCCCGGCCTGTTGCGAGAACCGCGCGTTTCTTCTGAGCCGTGTCGGCCACCTGCATCCATCCCATGGGGCCAGCACCAACGCGGTGTTGGCGCGTTTGACCTCTTTCAGTGACGGATCATATCGCATCAGGTCACCACCCCAACTGCGGCTCACTTGGCCGTGATGTCGATGGCCCAGCCGCCGCCGGGAGGAATCGGCAGCACAAGTTTCGTCCCCGGGGTGGCCGTGGTGATCTCTCGAGCCTCCTGTGCCCAGTGGTAGTCCTGGAACGGTGGATACAGCCACGCGGTGATCAAGCCCGATCCGAATGCAACGGCACACACAGCCAACGCAGTTCGCTTCAGCCACGGACGCCGCAGACGCGTCGCCGCCCACAGTAGGGTGATGACCCAGGCCACCTGTGCGAGCAGGAAGTACCGTTCACCGGCTCGGCTGACCGTCATGATCGCCCAGGCGTTCCCGGTGTTCGACACGAGTGGTGCGGCGAGACCACTCGCCGCGACACCGAGCGCCGTCAGCGCGAACATCTTCAGCGCCACCGGCGCTCTCCACGCGGCGTACACCACGATCGGTAGGGAGAGCACACAGATCACTGCGCTGAACAGCGTTCCGTGCGACGTCCCGGCAAGAAAGACGTGCGTGCCGCCCTCCTCGGCGAACAGACCCGTCAGGATGATTCGGTTGCTCACGATCAGCACCAGATTGTTCAGGCTCGCTCCAAGCGGCACGTGCAATCGTGGCGACGTGAGATCCGCATACACCTGAATGGGAATCGTCACCGCAAGCGTGAAGCAGAGCAGCAGCGTGAACGGTTGCCGGCGAATCAAGAACCAGAGTGCCGCGACCGGCAGAAGGATGTAGGCAAACGGGCCGGATAGTCCGCACAGCAGCACGACGGCGACATCGAATGCGCTCCAGTACCATCGCTTTGGCTCGGCAGCGACGATCACGAGCAATGCCAGGACGAGCAGGTGAAACTGCGCGGTGGTGATGTCCACGTTGAGCTCCGTCGATGGCATCAGAATGTACGCGGCGCCGGCGACGACGCGAGCTGTGAAGGAGGGAATCACCGGGTCGAATCGAGAGCTCAGGAGGTAGGCAACCGGAGCCACCTGCAGAAGAAGACCGACGATGTTGTACACGAGCGGCGCGCTGCGAATGCCGAACGGAGCAGCGACAACCGGTCCGAGCCGGGAGACAAGCTGGAAGTACCCGTTGTACGACAGATCCAGTGCGCCCAAGGGACCGTAGGTGTACGCATTCGCGAACCACTTCGACCCGTCCTCAGCATAGAACTGGGCATTGGTAAACGCGTCCACACGCCGCGATATCACCAGCGCGCACGCCAGCAGCGCGATCCCCAGAACCGAGGCGGTGCGCGGTGACCGCGACCGCATGGCCGATATCCAGCTCACGCCGGGTCCGGCCCACCGCGCGATGCCATCGGCGGTCATTCTAGCCGCTGTCCGTCGGTATACTCTCGCGCAGCCGTCGAGCAATGTTCATGGCCAACCCTGAGTGGTCCATCGCTCGTGTGGGACGGGTCTGAATGCACTTCGAGCACGATGTCGTCGTCGTCGGTGGCTGCGGCCACGTGGGCTTGCCACTGGGAATCGCCTTTGCCACACGAGGACTGGATGTCGTCCTCTACGACACCAGCGCCGCCGCGGTCGACACCGTCAACGAGGGAGCGATGCCCTTCCAGGATGCGGGCGCACCAGCAGTGCTTCCTCAAGTCCTGGAAGCCGGGCGCCTGAGCGCCACCACGGATCCGTCGTCGATCCCGGGCGCCGAGCACGTCATCGTCGTTGTGGGCACCCCGATCGATCGGCATCTCAGCCCCGATATCGATGCCGTCACCCGCGTGATCACCTCACTGACCGAGTACCTCGTCCCCGGTCAGCTCGTGGTCCTGCGCAGCACCATCTACCCGGGTTCGACCCGACGCGTCGCGCGGATCGTCGCGAATCTTGATCGAGACATCGACGTGAGCTTCTGCCCCGAGCGGGTTGCTGAAGGACATGCACTGGAGGAGGTGACCACGCTCCCGCAGATCGTCTCCGGGTCGACGCCGAGGGCGGCCCAGCGTGCCGCGGCGCTGTTCCGACACCTCACCGCCGAAATCGTTGAGCTCGATCCCGACGAGGCTGAGCTCGCAAAGCTCTTTACCAATACGTGGCGCTACGTCAAGTTCGCTTTGGCCAACCAGCTCTACATGATCGCGAACGACTCAGGACTCGACTATGAGCGGATTCGTCGCGCCGTGACCTATCACTACCCCAGGGCGGCAGATCTTCCGGGCGCCGGCCTTGCAGCCGGCCCCTGCCTTCTCAAGGACACGATGCAGATCGCCGCCTTCGCTGAGAACCGCTTCACCCTGGGCCATACGGCGGTCATGGTCAACGAGGGCCTGCCGCTCTACGTCATCGGTCAGCTCGAGAAACGATTTGAGCTGGCGGACATGACTGTCGGCATCCTTGGTATGGCGTTCAAGCCGGAGTCGGATGACATCCGGTCGAGCCTCAGCTATCGCCTGAAGCGCGTACTCATCGCCAAGGCCGCCCGGGTGTTGTGCACTGATCCATTCGTGACCGTCGACCCATATCTCGTCTCCCTCGAGGCGGTACTCGCCGATGCGGATCTCATCGTTATCGCTGCGCCGCACCAGGAGTACAAGGCTCTCGCATTCGACAAACCCATCGTGGATCTCACCAACCTGCTTGGACACGGGGTCAAGGTGTGACACCGCGCGTGAGCGTCGTCATCCCGGCATTCAACGAGGGCGCGGACGTGGTGCCGTTCCTCGATCGCATTTTCGAGGCGATCACGCTGCCCGCGGAGGTGCTCGTGGTCTACGACACGCCGACCGACACCACTGTGCCGTACCTCAACGACTACGCCGAGCGGGATACGCGGCTTCGGCCGCTGCACAATACCTATGGGAGGGGTCCGGCGAAGGCACTCCGATACGGGATCGATCAGGCCGCTGCGGACGTCGTGGTCGTGACCATGGCCGACGGCAGCGACGATCCGATGCAGATCGACCAGCTGACCCGGCTGGTCGAGCGGGGAGTCGCAATCGCGTGCGCATCTCGGTATATGCGTGGAGGACAACAGGTCGGTGGGCCGTGGCTCAAGAGCCATGTGTCACGATTTGCCGGAGTGTCGCTCCACTTGATCGCGCGCGTCGGGACCCACGACGCCACCAACTCGTTCAAAGCCTACTCGCGGAAGTTCATCCAGCAGGTCGGCATCGACTCCGATGCAGGGTTCGAACTGGGCATCGAGATGGTCGCGAAAGCCCGGAGGCTCGGTCTCCCGGTTGCTGAGCTTCCGACCATCTGGCTGGACCGTGCTGCCGGAACCTCGAGCTTCAAGGTGAAGGCGTGGATTCCCCGTTACCTGCACTGGTATCTCTATGCGCTCGGTGCAACGCGCGAGAAGACCCCGCGCAGCTCAGGCGGTTCGACGGCGGAACCCAATGACTAAGGTGCTGGTGACGGGGTCTTCGGGATTCATCGGCGGTTACATCGTGGAGGAGTTGATCGGGCGGGGATACGAGGTTGTCGGAATCGACAACGGTTCGAAGTACGGACCGGTCACCCGTTCCTACGACGATCACCCCAACTACCGGCTGGTGAAAGGCGACGCGTGCGACGTCGAACTCCTGGCGCGGTTGCTCACCGACTGCGAACACCTCATCGCCGGAGCCGCCATGATCGGCGGAATCTCGTATTTCCACACATACGCGTATGACCTGCTCGCGACCAACGAGCGGATCATCGCCTCCACGTGCGATGCCGCAATCCGCGCGCACCGCGACGGAACGCTGCAGAAGGTCACCTACATCAGCTCATCGATGGTCTACGAGTCCGCCGACACGTGGCCCTCGGTCGAAGGCGAGGAACTCGACTGCCCGCCGCCGCGATCGTCATACGGCTTCCAGAAGCTCGCGGTCGAATACTTCGCGCGCGCCGCGCATCAGCAGTACCGGCTTCCCTTCACGATTGTACGGCCCTTCAACTGCGTCGGCATCGGTGAAGGACGAGCACTCGGCGATGTGGAGATTCTCAGCGGCAATGTCCGACTCGCGATGAGCCATGTCGTCCCGGACCTCGTGCAGAAGCTGCTGAAAGGGCAGGACCCATTGCACATCCTCGGCGATGGTCATCAGGTCCGCCACTACACGTACGGCGGGGATCTTGCCAGGGGCGTCGTGCTGGCGATGGAGAGTCCTTCGGCTCTCAACGACGACTTCAATCTCTCGACGGCGGTGTCGACCACTGTGCTCGAACTTGCGGAGGCCATCTGGCAACGCATCAGGGGTGATGCGACTCCCTTCCGATACGTCAGCGACACCCCGTTCGAACACGATGTGCAGCGCCGGATTCCATCAACCGAGAAGGCGAGGCGCGTCCTCGGATTCGAGGCGGCAACCACGCTCGATCAGATGCTCGACGAGGTGATCCCATGGATCGAGCAGGCCATCAGCATCGGAGCGATCTAGCCGCCTGGCGACGGACTACGGCGTCGGAGCGTGCGTGTCGACAGCCGGCTTGTAGTTTCGCTGGTAGAACTCCCAGAACTCGCCGGATTTGAGTGGCCGCCACCAATCCTCGTGCTCGACGAACCAGGCGACGGTGCGTTCCATGCCCGTCTCGAAACTGACGGTCGGGCGCCAGCCGAGCCCCGAGAGACGCGTCGAATCGAGTGCATAACGGCGGTCGTGACCGAGGCGATCGCGAACAAATTGCTTCAGGGAGCTCGGCTTGCCGAGCAGACGCAACACGGTATCGGCGACGGTGATGCCGTCCGTCTCGCCGCCGGCGCCGATGTTGTAGTCCATGCCGGGGACACCGTCGCGCAGCGCGCAGTCGATGCCGCGAGCATGGTCCTCGACATAGAGGTAGTCGCGAACAGCACCGCCATCACCGTAGAGCGGCAATGGCCGATCGTCGATCGCGTTGGTGATGAAGAGCGGAATGATCTTCTCGGGGTACTGATAGGGACCAAAGGTGTTCGAGCCGCGGGTGACGATCGCCGGGAACCCGTACGACGTCCGGTACGCCTGGATCTGGAGTTCCCCTCCCGCCTTGCTGGCGCTGTACGGGCTTCGCGGCTGGAGCGGATCGCCCTCGACACTGAGCCCGCTGCTGATCTCGCCGTAGACCTCGTCGGTGCTCACCTGGAGGAATCGCTCGTGCTTGTGCTCGCGCGCCGCGTCCATGAGCACAAAGGTCCCGTAGACATCGGTCAGGATGAACTGGCCGGGCGCTTCGAGCGATCGATCGACATGCGACTCCGCGGCGAAGTTGACGATGACGTCGACGTCGGCAGCGAGCCGGCGGACCACCGCGACGTCGCAGATATCGCCACGGACGAACCGGAATCGCGGGCCGGTCCGGACACTGTCGAGGTTGCGCTCATTGCCGGCATAGGTGAGCTTGTCGAGGACGATCACCGTGTCGTCGGGATGCTCGCGGAGAGTCATCCGGACGAACTCGCTGCCGATGAACCCCGCCCCGCCGGTCACGAGAAGCCGCACGTCAGATGTTCTCGATCGTCCAGTCGAAGCCGATGCGAGGATCGTTCCAGGCGATCCGTCCTTCGTCGGGATCCTCCGAGCTGTATGGCTCGGTGACGTAGTAGTTGAGGATCACGTCACGCAGGGACAGGCACTGATATCCATGCGCCACCAGTGGGGGGATGGCCACCATGCGTGGCGCATTCTCGCCGAGCATCACCGACTGCACGCGGCCCACGGTCGGCGAATCGTGGCGCAGGTCAACGAGCACGACCCGGGCGTCGCCCTGAACGATGTCCCAGTAGTCCCACTGACGCTTGTGCCAGTGGAATGCCTTGATCAGCTCGGGCGGATTGCCGCCGCGCGCATAGGCGAGGCTGCGGGACATCTGGGCGAATTGCTGGTCGGGCAGGAAGGGGCGCCCCAGGTCGTCAAGATCGCCACGTTTCAGCTGTTCGATGAAGTAGCCGCGCTGATCCGTCCACTTCTTGAACGTCTTGACCATCACGCCATCGATGGCGCCAAGGCGCTCGGCCAGCGGGCGCGAGGCCATTGCGTTGAGCACCCCTTCCATCTCGGGGAGAACGTTCATCCATGCCACAGCTACTGAAACCGGCCCTCGAAGTCGTTCATCGCGTTGACGCTGCGGGCACAGTTATACAAGACGGGCGGTGCCGCGACCCGGCCGGTGCCGATCACCACATGGAGCACGGGCGATTGGCGAACCGGCCGGAGTCGTGCCGAAGAAGTGCTTTTGCCTACTGGAACCAGCCTTCGATGTCGATGACGGCGTTGACGCTACCGGCGCCGTTGTAGAGCGAGACCTCGCCGTCGTATGGGTCAGCAGGAAGGGTGTCGAGCTGGACCACCGCGAGGTTGGGCAGCACGACTCCCGCCTCGACATTGAGATCCGACGCCGTCGGAGCGTGAGGCAGGTTCGCGGGATAGAGGATCAGCACGGTTTTTGCCGTCGGGGCTATGGCCGTCAGGTTGGCGATGACCGCCACCACCATGGTCGGGCTCCCGAAGGCAGGGATGTCCTGGTCTCCGGCGACCGGGATCTTATGGCTGAGGTTGGGGCCGATCGCCCCCGCCGGGAGGCAGGACGTGGTGGATACCCGCGTGTCGCAGATCCGGGTCGGTGGGAGGGCTTGGAACTGGTACCCGGGCGCGAGTGCGGTCGAACTTCCGTACCAGCCGTTGGCGTCGATCACCACGTTGATGACCCCCAGCGCGTTGTACACACAGATCGCGTCATTCGGGCCGCCCGACGTTCCCGGACCAAGGGCCACCATGGCCCGGTTTGCCTGGACAGCCCCGGCGTTCAGGTTGATCGTCGAGAACCTCGGCGCGCTGGTGCCGACACGGTACGGGCACAGGCCATTCACGGGCGGGAACAGCGTCAGCGCGGTGTAGGAGCTCCCTGCCACGCCGGTGAGGTTCACCACCACGGCTGCCGCGGTGCCATCACCTGGTACTCCACCGGTCGTCGCAAAGTTGATCAGCATCGACGTGCCCGGTCCCAAAGCTCCGTGGCTGCTGCAGTACGGCGTCGGCGAGCCGCTCCTCGTGTCGCAGACGCGGGTCGGGGCCATTGGATGGAACAATCCCACCGGGCTGTTCGACGGTGAGGGAGCGGCGAAATAGCCCTCCACGTCGACGAGCACGTTGACGCTGCCGAGCGCGTTGTAGATGTCGATCCACCCCTGGCCGCTGTTCGCCCCGAGCGTGACCGTGACCAGGTTGGCGATGACGGTATTCGCCGCGAAATTCAGATTCGAGGCGGTGGGACGCACCGTGCCGTACGGAAATACCGTGAGCAGGCTCGACGCCGATCCACTCACCTCGGTGACGTTGAGCACCGCCGCCGTCGCGCCCGGCGGGATCGGTGTCGCGGTCAGCCCGGTCACCTGAAGCGATCTGACGGCACCGGGTCCAAGCGGCAGCGCGTGGCCGGCATTGACAGTGCGCGTGTCGAGGATCCGGTAGGGGCTGAGCGGGGTGTAGTTGGCCAAGCCGATATAGGTGTACGGCAGCATGGCGGTCTGCCCCAGCGCATCCGTAGCCTGGACCTCATCGACGCCTGCGGAGACAGCACTGGGTGTCACGAATGTGAATGACGTCGGGGTCAGACTGTGGATCGTGATCGGGCTTCCGTTGAATGTGGCCGTTGTGTCAGTTCCGAAGTCGAACCCCGTCACGGTTACAGTCTGTCCACCGGTGAGCGGTCCCAACGACGGGTTGAGCGCCGTGATGGTGGGTGGTGCAAGGGTGATGTCGGTGATGTCACTTCCCCAACACTGACTCGCGGGTGAACACGAGCCTGAGGTCTGTCCATCCTCGGCCTCAGAGACGACCCATACGTCCTTCGGGTTCGATGGGTCCTGTGCCGCGCCCGAATAGTCACCCCACCGGCAGGCATTCGTGGAGTTGATGCTCGCACACGCAAAGTCGGGGTTATAGAACCCGGAACTCGTGTGAACTGTCTGAAAGGCGCTGAGAGCTGATCCGCCTGACGGGATGGAAGAGCTGACAATCGTCGGGAACATCGAGCTCGACGACTCATCGAAAACGGTGATCACGTTTCCGGCCGAGTCGAGGCTCACCGCCGGGTAATACAGATAGCTGCCGTTCACCCCGACGTTGTTGATCTGGTTGATCGTGGTGTTGACACCGCCTGCGGTGCTCGCGGTGATTCCGACGTAATCCAGGCAAGATCGATCGGTGGTATCGCTGGTAGGCCTGCAGTCCGTGTTATCGGCAGTCCAGATGTGGCCGTTTTCCCATACGGCATTGAGGAAGCGATCGTCGTCCGTCTGGATCGTTGTGCTCGTGCCTTGCTGTTGTGCCGGGGGTGTGTAGAAGTACGTCGGGTCCACCGCGGTTGGCGCCATGGCTGGGAATGTCGAGTTAACAAGGACGTTGGTCTCGGGTGTTCCCGTGAACGCGTCTACCTCGACGGAAGTGGGTGAGCTGCAGATGAATTCGCAGTCGGAGAGATTGGTGACCACGTACTGCGTCGTCATCGTGCCGAAAGACTGGACTGGCTGCGGCGCGAAAACATTGTTGGTAAATGGCGAGTCGGCGTGCGTTCCCGTGTTGTGCTCCAGGTCTGACTTCTGCAGGATGTCGAGCTCGCTGCCGAGGAAGGAGCCGGCGCAGTCATAGTCGTTCCATGTGACCGCCGCAACGTTGGTCGACATCCCCAGGCCGGGTTGGTCGCCCAGGAAACCGCCGGGGATGTTGAATGGGAGGTTGTAGACGATCCAGCTACTGAACGGTAGCGGGTTCGACGATGCCGACACGGCGATCAGCACTGGCGCGGCTGACTGGCCGCAGTTGAAGGGCTGCTCCTCCGTGTCAGTAAGCCACCAACGCGCCGACGCCGCGTCATAGACGATGCGAGGATCGGTGCTGCTGAGGATGCCGCCAATGGACAGAAATGTGTTGAGATCGTCCGTGCCGAGAAGAGTGCCCGCACGGCTGTACACATTGATCGTCGAGTTGACGGTGGCCACGACGAAGCTCGGTCCGACGCCAAGGTCGGTATCAGGGGGCGCAACGTCCTGCGTTGCTGCGCCGTGCAAAGCGATGTCCTGCTCCTGTGACGCTCCGGAGAACGGCGCGACCAGTGTGTCCGTTTGTGTCGACACGAGTGGCACAGTCGATCGGGTGACCGCAGTCGCGCCCGCGACGGAAGCTCCGACCCTTCCCATTGCGTGGAGTCTGACGGGCTCAGTCTTGAGGCGCGTGAGGCCATGGATTCGCGAGGTCGCGCGGCCGCGCGGCGTGACCCCGAGGACGGGCTTCGTATATGGAGACGCGGCATGATGGCTCGACGTCGTAGGACTTGCGGCCGCAATGGTCGTGGATCCGATCACAGGCAGTGCTGCGACAATGCTCGCGCAGAAAATCCAACTCGTCAGCCGTCCAACCTTCACGTACCACGCCTCCGTCCCGATGCTGGTCATCCCCTCCACGCCACAGTGTAACCCCGAGATCTCGGAAACGACTGTCGATCGCTGTGAAGATCTGATGAGTCCGGAGTCAGTCGAGGCGAAGGCTCAGCGGGGTGGGCCAGAGCACGTTGACGTTGAGATACGGCTCCTCGAGTTCGTCGACGCCTCCCCACTGTTCGGCAAACGCTCGCGCGTCGTGTCCGGCGCTGTCGTCACCATCGGCGCGCGCGGCCTCACCCCACGTCAGCTCCGCGAGTGGCGTGCAGAGCACACGACGACCGAGCGCACGAACGCGCATGCAGTAGTCGACATCCCAGAACGCTCGCTGAAACCGCTCGTCGAGACCCCCTGCCTGCTCGAAGACCTCACGCCTGGTCATCAAGCACGCGCCAGAAGCGGCGCTCATCTCCTTGATGACGTGCAGGTGCTGATCGACGCTGCTCGCCAGCCCGAGCCGTCCGCAGATGATTCCCTCGTGCGCAACGGTCCCGTCGGGGTAGCGGAGTCTGACGCCGACGGCTCCGATGTCCGCGCGCTGGCTCAACTCGAGCATGATGTGGATCCACTCCGCGGTGATCACGCGCGTTGACGCGTCGACCAGGACGATGTGCTCACCGCGTAACGCTCGTACGGCCCGGTTGATCGCCGCCGGCGTGTTATCGCCGGTGATCACCGACGTGACGAGTCGGTTCGCATAGGTGGTGCGTTCCTCGATACCGGCGACACAATCGTTGGCGTCAGCACCGTCGGTCCGGGCGACGACGATGACGTCGATCTGTGGCGTGGTCACGAGTGCATAGCGAGGAAGGTAGAGACCGGGGCTCGGACCGAGATCAACGCGTCCCTCGAGGTCACGTCGTTGCAGGGCGTCCGCCACCGCGCGACGGCCGGCGTCCTGGGCGAGCGGTTTGAAGCCGGCCGACACCGCGGTGGATCCGGGCACCATGCGCCAGGCGTAGAGCACGTCCGGCACATGCCCGACGTGTGCCGCGCGCTCCGCGACCCGAAGCATCAGATCGTGGTCCTGGCTTCCGTCGAAGCCCTCACGGAATCCGCCCACCTCGTTGGCGAGCGTGCTGCGCACGAGCGTGAAATGGTTGACGTAGTTCTCGGCGAGGAGGCGGTCGGGTGAGAAGTCGGGCTTGAAGGTTGGTGACCCGAGGCTGCCGTCGGGCAGCAGCTTGTCCTCGTCGGAGTACACGAGGTCGGTGTCGGGATGCTCGCGCAGGTACGCCGCCATGGAGTACAGCGCGTGCGGTCGGAGGACATCGTCGTTGTCGATGAAGCCGACGAACTCCCCCGTCGCAAGTGCCAGCGCGGAATTCGTTGCAGCCGCGATACCGCCGCGCTGGTCGCGGTGCACGACACGGACGCGAGCGTCGGCAGTGGCAGCGTCGAGCACGGTGCGCACGTGCGGCTGCGTGGATGCGTCGTCCGCAATGCAAAGCTCAAGGTGGGGATACGCCTGCCCGAGCACCGATGCGATCGCTTCCTCGAGCCACGATCGCTCGGGGTTGTGCACCGGCATGACCAGGCTGATGACGCGCGCACCGTCATCGCGCTCGGAGATGCGGCGCATGGTCGCAAGCTCCTCAGGTCCTGGCGTGTGCAGCGCGAGCCAGCGGCGGTACTGACGCCGACGAGCAGCCGCTGTGTCCGCCACACCGATTGCCCGGCGCAGCTCGCGGTCGCGACGGATGAGCCCCGCCAGCGCGGAGGGGCCCTTGTCGACGAGCGTCAGGGTCCTGGAGGCCGTCTTGTGGAGGGTCTGCTGGCGGCGCGACTCGGGAGGCACGACCCGCCTCGCCCTGCGCGCCAGGGAAAGCGCGATCCGCGCCGATGCGCTGCCGGTGGCCGCGGCAAGGTCGGCTCTGAGCGCCTGGAGCTGGGCCTCGAGCTCGGTGATGTGGCGGCGTGCCGCCAGCAACTCTTCGGCGAGCCGGCCAACCTCGTCTCGAGGCGCCGTCACGGGGCGGGCTCCGGCGGCATTGTCTCGGCCAAGTCAGGGTGCATCGAACGCAGATGGTATGCGCGACGCCCCTGATCCGCCGCAGCTTGGTTATGCTCGAACTCGAGTTGGACGCCATCCACGTGCGATTCGTATTGGAGATTCCGACATGACCGTCGTCGCGCAGGAGAGCGGCACTCTCGAAGCGATCCAGCGCCCAAGGAGCGTGTTCCAGAGGAACGTCAACCTCGTCCGGGAGCTCTCGATCACCAGCTTCAAGCTGAAATACACCGGCTCCGCGCTCGGCTACGTGTGGTCGCTGGTCAAGCCACTGATGCTGTTCGGGATCATGTACGTGGTGTTCAGCGTGCTCCTGAAGGCCGGGGCCAACACGCCCGATTTTCCTGTCCAACTGCTGATCGCCATTGTCGCCTGGACCTTCTTCACAGAGGCGACCACCACGGCGATGAACGCGATAGCCGGCAACGGCAGCCTGATCCGCAAAGCGTACTTTCCGCGCTGGATCCTGGTCCTCGCATCCACCACGAGCGCTCTGCTCACCTTCGTCATCAACACCGTGCTCGTGGTGGTCATCACGCTCGCGCTCGGTCACCTGGACCTCACCTGGAGAAGCCTGCTCGCGCCGCTGTACTTCCTGGAGCTGATCGTGCTCGTCCTGGGCCTCTCGATGCTCCTGTCATCGCTGTTCGTCTTCTTCAGAGATCTCGGCCACATCTGGGAGATCCTGTCGCTCGTGCTCTTCTACGGCTCGGCGATCGTCATTCCCTTCTCTCTCATTCACGATAAGCTGCCGAAACTGTCTGTGGTCGCGGGTATGAATCCAATCGCCCAGATCGTCACTGACCTCCGGTATGCGCTGGTTGATCCGTCGCTGCACACCATGGCGTACTACGTCGGTGGGCTGGTCGTCATCCCGATCCTGCTCACTGTGGTCATCTTCATTTTGGGTTTCGTCGTGTTCAACCGACTGACGCCGAAGTTCGCGGAGTCGCTGTGAGCGCGGTCGTCGAGGTCTCGCATCTGCGCAAGCGATTCCGCGTTCCGCTCGACAGGAGCAGCACGCTGAAGTACCGCGTGACGCACTGGCGGAGCTCGTCGCGATACCGCGACCTGGTCGCACTGCGGGACATCTCCTTCGACATCCCGCGCGGGCAGTTCCTTGGCATCGCCGGGCCCAATGGATGTGGCAAGAGCACGCTGCTCAAGATCCTCTGCCGCATCTACAAAGCCGACTCCGGCTACGCCCGCGTGAACGGCGAATTCTCCGCGTTTCTCGAGCTCGGCGTGGGCTTCAACCCGGAGCTCACCGCTCGCGAGAACATCTTCCTCGGCGGCGCGATGCTCGGCCTTACCCGGGCTCAGCTGCGCGAGAAGGTCGACGAGGTGTTCGCCTTCGCGGAGCTCGAGGAGTTTGCGGAACAGAAGCTCAAGAACTTCTCCTCAGGCATGCAGGTGCGACTGGCCTTCAGCGTCGCTATTCTTGCCCAGACCGACCTGCTGGTCATGGACGAGGTCCTGGCCGTCGGCGACGCCGGCTTCCAGGAGAAATGCTTCGACACCTTCAGCAGGTACAAACGCGACGGAAAGACCATCGTCCTGGTGAGCCACGACCTCGGCTCCCTCGAGGAATACTGCGACCGGGTGCTCCTCCTCAACCAGGGTGAGATCGTCGCGGACGGCCCGGCCGACGAGGTCGTCGCAACCTATCACCGGATGGTCGCGGATCATGCGCTGGCGGCCGAGCGGGACCTGCCCGTCGAGCTCGCCCAGGGTGATCCGCGACGGTCGCCGGCGGTTGGATTCGTGTCGGTGGGCCTGCTCAACGGGAGCGGTCAGAACACCAGGCGCTTCGACACGGGCAGCGAGATGACCCTCGACATGCAGCTGCAGGTGCATCGGAATGTCGGCGATTTCGTGTGCGGCATCGCCCTCCGCCGCGCCGACGGGCTGCTGCTGTCCGGCACCAACACATTGCTCGACAACGTCACCATCTCGGGGCAGCTGCCCGGCGATACGGTTTCGGTGCGCTACACGATCGACTCCCTGCCACTGCTTGCTGGCGGGTACCTCGTCCAGGTGTCCGTGCACGACATCGGCGGGTTCGACGTCTATGACTGGATCGCTCCCGCGGCGACCTTTCACATCAACGACCTGGGTGATGGCCATCAGGGCCTGATCGAGCTGCGAGGCCGGTGGCATGTGGAGCAGGAAACCGAGGACGTCCTGGTCAGATCGGCGCGCCCGTGACGAAGAAGAGCAGGTGGGCGGGGACGACTCCCATCACCACGCTGATGATCAGCACATAGAGCATCGCCGTCGCCGGTTGGTTGGCGCGAATGCGTGCAAAGTGCCGGGTCAGCAGCGCCACGCCGGTCGTGAAGACGATGCCGGAGCCGACGACCAGCAGCCAGAAGGGAATGGCGTCACCCGACCAGAGCAGCTCGCCTCGAACGGTCGAGCCTGAGTTGAGGATCACCAGCACGATCGCAACGGCCTGGATGGCCACCGCGATGAACACGATGTCGATCGCGCGCCGCAGCGGACGGAACGAGAGATTGGGCGCAACCAGGTACCAGTGCCCGAGCAGCATCCCGGCAAGCGCGCTACCGGACACGAGCGCCGCGGGGACGAAGGCGACCACCGCGGTCCCGACCCCACCGAGCGAGGGACCGAAAGCGGCCGCAGCCTTTGCGATCGCCATCGCGCCGAACCCGATCGTCACCACCCCCACCACACGGCGGGCCACATCGGTCATCACCGAGCAGAAGAAGGCGTAGCCGAGCAGCGCGACCGTGAAGGCGATCGACCAGTGGAACAGCGACGCCTGCGCGCCGGAGGGCAGAGGGGCTCCGAGCAGGGCTGTGCCGGATGGCAGCAGTGCCTCGATGAGCAGGTCGAGGGCCATCAGGCCGGCGCAGATGAGCGACGTGGTGCCGACGAATCCGCGCCCCACCTTGCCGACCAGGTCCACGGTGTACGCGGCTGCAGTCGTCCCCGCGGCCAACTCGAGCAACACCACAACCGTGGCGATTGGAGCAAGTGCCGGCAGCGAGATGGGGTCGACCACCGACCGATCCTACGTTTGTGGTGGTTCGCCACCGAGGCGCGAGAACGAGCGCATATCTCCGGGGTGACGGTTTCGCACATCGGGTTCGAATCGGATTTGGCTCTGGTAGCTTGGGTCGCGGATGGTCAGCGCACTCTCGAGGTGGCGATGGGTCATCGGCGCTGCCGCCATATGCGCCGTATACCTGGTGGTCAGATCCATCGCCGACCTGCACACCGCGTTCGGCGGCGGCTCCGCCGTCCACCTGCCGGCACGCTCGGCGGCAAGGGTGAGTAGTGCCTGATCAGCGAGCACTGCTCCGCGGCCGGCTGGCGAGCGCAATCGACGGCGTCGCCGACGTCGCCTCGCGCCTCGGCCCGCCTGCAACCGAGTCCAAGGCCCTCGTACCTCCGAAGCCGCCACTCGAGTCGGTCGGACGGCCCTGGACCCTCGCAGCGGCGATGGAGCCGATTGCCACGCCGATCCTCGAGCGCGGTGCGCCTGCCGGGGCGTCGATGTACTCTGCGCCGCCCCCACCCCCGGAGCATCACCGCTCCAGGATCCCGCCGGCCATCATCGGATCGAGCGTCATCGCGCTCGTCCTCATCACTCTGGTTGCGGTCCACTTCCTGAGCGCCGGGGCCGCCGTCCAGACCCCGGCGCAGTCCACGACGCAGATCCTGCTCACCGGTGTCCGTCCCCTGGCGTCTGCGCCCGCGGCGGGCGGGACCATACCGGCCACCCAGGTGTCGTTTCCGGCAAAGACCCCGGTGGTCGACATCGAAGTCAACTCCGGGGGCCCCGCTGGCCAGGCTCCCGTTCACATCGTCGTGACCGTGGGCCAGCCGGCCCAGACGATCATCCAGAACGACTATGTCCTCAGCCAGTCGGGGGCGACGGTCATCCCCCTCACCCCGCCGGGCGGCACCTTCGCGACCGGCGAGTACACGGTGACGATCACCTACAAGGGCGCGCTCCTTGGCTCAACGGCGTTCGCCGTCCGCTGAGACCGCCGGGTCAGTGTTCGACGGGCAGGCCGGCGTCCTGCCAGGCGTCGATCCCGCCGCTGACGTTGTACGAGTTCGGGCGCCCGAAGGTGCGCAGGTAGTCGACCGCGCGGGCGCTGCGGCCACCCATGCGACAGTGCACGTAGACGTCGCGATCAGCCGGAATCTCGGCGAGACGCGCGGGAAGCTCTCCCAGCGGAATCAGCACTGACCCCGGAATGCGCACATCGTCGTACTCGGACTTCTCGCGCACATCGACGAGCATCGCGCCATTCGCGATCGCCTCGTTGGCGTCCCTGGGGCTGACCTCGGAGTCCTCGGACATCCGCGGCAGTATAGATGTGGGGCCGGGGTTCACCACGCCGCGTCCAAGCGCCGGTCAGCCTGCTAGGCTCCTGAACGTGAGCACAGTTGCCGCGCCGGCGGTGGTGGACTCTCCCTGGCTGAACGCACAGCGACAGTTCGACAACGCCGCCGAGATCCTCAATCTCTCACCGGGGTTGCGCGCTGTTCTGCGTGAGGTGCGACGGGAGCTGGTCGTGCGTTTCCCGGTGAAGATGGACGACGGCAGTGTCCGCATGTTCGAGGGATACCGCGTCCAGCACAACGTGACTCGCGGCCCGGCGAAGGGTGGTCTCCGGTTCCATCCGGCGACCGACATCGACGAGGTCAAGGCGCTCGCGATGTGGATGACATGGAAGTGCGCGCTGGCGAATCTTCCCTACGGCGGCGCCAAGGGCGGTGTCGCCGTCGACCCCTCGACACTGAGCCACCGCGAGCTCGAACGTCTGACCAGGAGGTTCGCCGCGGAGATCAGCGTGCTGGTCGGACCGGAGTCGGACATCCCGGCGCCAGACGTGAACACGACCGCCGAGATCATGGCGTGGATCATGGACACGCTCTCGATGCAGGCGGGCTACTCGGTCCCGGCGTCGGTGACCGGCAAACCTCTGGAGATCGGCGGAAGCGAGGGGCGCCCGAGCGCGACCGGACGCGGTGTGAACATCATCGCCATCGAGGCATGCAAGCGCCTCGGCATGGAGATCTCACAGACAACCGTCGCCATACAGGGCTTCGGCAACGTCGGCAGCTGGGCCGCGCAGCTCATGCATGAATCGGGGTTCACGATCTGCGCAGTTGCGGACGTGACTGGCGGTATCTACTCGAGGACCGGCCTCGACATTCCCACCCTGCTCGCGTACCGGCAGCAGTACGGTGGCGTACGCGATTTTCCCGGCTGCACCCCGATCACCAACACCGAGCTGCTCGAGCTCGAGGTCGATGTCCTGGTGCCGGCTGCGATGGAGAATCAGATCACCGCGCGCAACGCGGGAAGGATCCAGGCGCGGCTCATCGTCGAAGGCGCCAACGGGCCGACCACGCCCGACGCGGACAGCATTCTCGAGCGCCGCGGGATCACCGTCGTCCCCGACATCCTCGCCAACTCCGGTGGCGTGACCGTGTCGTACTTCGAATGGGTTCAGGACCTGCAGTCGCTGTTCTGGGAGGAAGACGAGATCAACGTCCGCCTCAAGAAGATCCTGCAGAAGGCCTTCAACCAGATGTGCGAACAGGCTGATCGCCATCAGGTGTCGCTGCGACTCGGTGCCTACCTGGTGGCGGTCAAGCGCGTCGCCGATGCGACAGCTGTACGAGGCATCTACCCCTAGGGGTGGCTCCGATCCCAGCCTGGTCATGAAGCTCGTCGATCGGCTGCGCGCGCTCCCGCTGCCGGTCGGAACCATCCCGGTTGCGGTCGGGCTCGGACTCGCCGGGCTCATGCAGTACGGGTTCCTGGTGGTCGCGGCGCGGGCGCTCGGCACCACTCACTTCGCCCCGCTCTCGGTGTTCTGGGCGCTGCTCTTCGTCTGCGGTCCGGGCTTCTTCCTGCCCCTCGAGCAGGAGACCGGGCGTGCGATCGCCGCGAGACGCGTCCGCGGCGAGGGCGGCCGCCCGGTCTTCATGCGCGCCGCGTTGCTCGGCGGCATCCTGGCCGTGGTGCTGATCGTCGCCACCCTCGTGGCGGCGAGCCCGATCGACCAGCACGTATTCAAGGGGGATCCCGCCCTGCTCGCCGGGCTGATCGGGGGATTCGCTGCCTATCTCTGTGAATTCCTCGCGCGCGGTGCCCTCGCCGGCAACGCGCGCTTCGGCGCCTACGGCGTGCTCCTCGGTGGCGAGGGAGCGCTACGCGTCCTGTTCGCGGCAGTGCTCGCGGTGATCGGTGTCAAGACCGCCGGTCCCTACGGCATATCGCTCATCGTCGCCTCGTTCGTCGCGATCGCCCTGGCGACCATCGGCCGGCGCGGGCTGCTTCGTCCCGGTCCGCCGGCCCCATGGGGAGAGATCACCCATGCCCTCGGCTTCCTGCTGATCGCGTCGGTGTTCACCCAGCTGCTCCTCAGCGTCGGCGCGGTGGCGGTGCAATTGCTCGCCACACCGGCGGAGCAGACGGCGGCGGGCAGGTTCCAGCTGAGCCGGATCGTCGCCTACGTCCCGATCTTTCTCTTTCAGGCGGTGCAGTCGGCCCTCCTGCCCAAGCTCGCCACGCTTGCCAGCGGTGGACGGCACCGCGAGTTCCAGGCGCTCCTGACCAGGCTCCTCCTCCTCATGAGCGGCCTGGGAGCGGTGGCCATCGTGGGGTTCACGCTCCTCGGCCCGACCGTGACCCGGATCCTCTTCGGCCACGGGTTCGAGTTGAGCAACCTCGACTTCGCCCTCCTCTCAGCGAGCTGCATCGGTTTCATCTTCACCCAGATCTTCGGCTACGTCCTGATCTCGCTCGCCGGGTACCGGCGGGTGGCATTGGGGTGGACCAGCGGGGCCGTCGCGTTCTTCGTCGTGACCGCGATCGGCTCGTCGCTCTTCCTTCGTGTCGAGCTGGGACTGCTCTGCGGCGCGATCGCGTCGTCCCTGGTCATGGCTGCCCTGCTCCTCCCCCTGTTGCGAGAGCGCGGCGCTATCGAAACGGACCTGCTAATTTCCGATCTGGGCGGTCCGCCAGGCTGAGACTGCGCCCATGGGTGCTCGTGCCCGGATTGCGCTGGTCGGAGCCGGGGCGATGGGGGCCAACCACGCGCGCGTCATCTCGGAGTCGGACCGCGCCGACCTCGCGGTGATCATCGACACGGATCCCGAGCGGGTGCGCCCTCTCGCGGACCGCCTCGGCTGCGCCTTTGCCGAGGACCTCGACGCTGCCACCGGTTGCGACGCAGTGGTGATCGCGACCCCGACCGCCTTCCACGAGAGAGCTGCGTGCGCGCTGCTCGAGCTCGGCAAGCCGATTCTTGTCGAGAAGCCGGTGACCCCCGAGCTCGAGTCCACGCGAGCGCTGGTCGCGTGCGCGGAGCGCCGCGGGGTGCCGCTGATGTGCGGCTTCGTCGAACGATTCAACCCGGTGGTCGCCACCATGCGCAGCCTGCTCGACGAGGAACCGGTCCACATCGTCGGTCTCCGCCACTCCCCCGAGACGCCGAGAAGCACGCTCAGCGTCGTCTTCGATCTCCTGATCCACGAGATCGACCTCGCCCTCTGCTACATGGGCGGAGCGCGCCCATCGCGGGTCTGCGGAGGCACGAGCACGGCCGGCCGCGATGCGATCATGGAGGTCGCCGATTGCCTGCTGCAGTTCCCCAACGGGGCGATCGCCACCCTCTCGGCGAGCCGGGCGAGCCAGCGCAAGGTCCGATCGCAGCTGGTGGCCACACCGACCGCGCTGTATGACGTCGACCTGCTCCGCCAGGATCTGACCGTCTACCGGCATCGCGCCCACGCTCAGGGAGTTGGCGCCGGCCAGGCCGCGGGATATCGCGCCGAGACCGTGATCGACATCCCCTTCGTCCGGCACACCGGGGAGCCACTCGCGCTCCAGTTCGCGCACTTCCTCGACCTGGTCTCGGGAAGTGCGGATGCCTGCGTCGAGCGCAACTCGATTCTCCCGGCTCACGAGGTCGCCGCGGCCATCGAGGAGTGCTCATGAGCGAACCAACGATCACCTATGTCATCCCCGTGCACAACCAGATTGCCGAGCTTCGCAAGACCGTGCGCCTGCTGGTCACGCGCCTCGGTCATCTGCCGGGATCGGAGGTCATCCTCGTTGAGAACGGGTCGACCGATGGATCGGGGCCCCTGTGCCTCTCACTGGCGGCGACTCTGAACAGCGACGAGGTGTCGGTCCGGGTCACCACGTCGGCCAAGGGCCTCGGATTCGCCTGGCGCCGAGGGATGGCCATGGCTCGCGGCGATGCCCTGGTCCTGACCGCTGCCGACCTTCCCTTTGGGTTCACCGACCTCGACGGCTACCTGGGGCTGAGCCCCCGGCCACCACTGGTGATGGGATCCAAGACCCACCGCGGCTCGCAGATCGAGACGCCCGCGGTGCGGCGCGCCATGTCGGCCGGGTTCGGCCTCCTTCGCGCCGGACTCATCGGGCTCACGCTCGACACGCAGGGGTCGGTGCTCATCCAGCGCTCCCTGGCGCAGCTGTTGCTCCCGCGTCTTCGCGCCGGCGACTACCTGATCGGCGCCGAGATCAACCTGTGGGCGGTCCACGAGGGAATCACGCCCGTGGAGATCCCGGTCGTCTACACCGCGTCGGGCCGATCCACCGTCTCGCCGATCCGCGACTCCGTCGCCATGGCAGCCGGCCTCCTGACGCTGCGCCGGCGGATCGCCGACGAGAGGCGAACGACGAGCCATGCCGGCGAGGCGGTGGCGTCGTGACGGCCATCCACGCCCCGATTGCGACGCGGATCCGGATCTCGGCGCCCCAACTCGGCCCCGAGGTGGAGGACCTGGTCCTCGAGGTGCTCCGCAGCGGTCACCTGGCGCAGGGACCGATGGTTGGACGCTTCGAAGCGCTCTGCACCGAGATGGCCGGGACCGCGCACGCGGTTGCCGTTGCCAACGGGACGGTCGCGCTCGACGCCGCGCTCGCCGTGCTCGAGATCGGCCCCGGCCAGGAGGTGATCACTTCACCCTTCACCTTCGCCGCGACCATCAACGCGATCCTGCGCAGCGGGGCCTCAGTTCGTTTCGCCGACATCCGCGAGGACTTCACGATCGATCCCGACTCGGTGGCGGCGCTGATCGGGCCGCGAACCGCGGCGATCATGCCGGTGCATCTCTACGGACTCCCCGCTGACATGCACGTGCTCATGTCGCTGGCCTCGGCTCGCGGGCTTGCCGTCGTGGAGGACGCGGCGCAGGCGCACGCTGCGGACGTCGACGGGCGGCGCGTCGGCAGCTTCGGAGTCGGCTGCTTCTCCTTCTACGCAACCAAGAACGTGACCAGCGGCGAGGGTGGCTGCATCACCACCGACGATTCGATGCTCGCCGAACGCCTCCGCTCGCTCCGCAACCAGGGGATGCGATCCCGTTATGATTATGCCATGATCGGCCAGAACTGGCGGATGACCGATGTTGCGGCGGCGATCGCCATCCCTCAGATGCAGCATCTTGAAGAGATCGTGCGGACGCGGCGCCGCAACGCCGCGCTGCTGACATCGCTCATCGGCAACGACTCGGAGGTCACGACCCCGCGCGCTCCGGAGGGCCGTGGCCACGTCTGGCATCAGTACACGATCCTGCTCGAACCGGGTATCGATCGCGACCGCGTTGCCGCATCGATGTCGTCAGAGGGAGTCGATACCGGTGTGTACTACCCGGGACTGGTGTGGGACCACGAGGCATACCGCAACCATCCCAACGTGCATCGAGACGACACACCGCTTGCGCGCGAATGCACGGCGCGCTGTCTCTCGCTGCCTGTTCACCCGGGCCTCAGCACGCACGACCTCGAGCGCGTCGCCGGCGCTCTCGACCACGCACTGCTCACGTCCTGACCGCGGCCGAGCCCCAGGGTTACGCGGTCGACTCGATCGCTGAGAGCAATTCGTCGCCCTGGTCGGTCGGGCCGACCAGCGCAAGGCGCACGTCGTCGATGCCGGCCGCAATCTCCTCCGCGATCGACTGGACCTCTGCCGCGCTCACCTTCATGATCGCGTCGGCACGCTCATCCGGCGTCTCGAGGGGCAATCCAGCGCGCCAGCGCGTCCCGTAGAAGCGCGCGCTCGCGATTGCCGTCTCGGTCGAACGCAGCAGCCTGCCGACCATCGCCGATTTCGCGGCCGCAAGCTCGTCGGCGGCGACGCGCTTCGACGCCATCTTGCGGAACTCCTTGAACGAGAGAGTCGTGGCCTTGCGGGCGTCCTTGGGCCGCGTCGCCGTGGCGATCGCGAAGAGCCCGGTGTCGTCGAAGCCGGCATGGTGCGCGAAGATGCTGTAGGAGAGGCCGTTGCGCTCCCGGACCGTCTGGAACAGTCGCGATGACATGCCACCGCCGAGCACATGGGTCATCACCGACAACTGGGTGCGTCGTGGGTCGGTCGACGGGATGCCCGGTACCGCGAACACCATGTGCACCTGCGGCTCCTCCTGCGCCGTTACCGGCCGCACGTTGGCCGTGTACCGGTCGCCGAGGCCCCACTTGGCCTTCTTTCGCGCGCGCGGCTTCCCCTGCGGGATGTCCGCGAGCAGCTCGAGCGCCTGGTCATGGCTCAAGGTCGCGCCGCCGGAGATGACGAGGCACATCGACTTCGGGGCATAGAAGGCCCGGTGGTATTCGGTGAGCTGCTCGCGCGTCGCCTTCTCGATCACCGCGGGAAACCCCGCCGCGGACCACGACATCGGCTGGTTGCCGCCGAAGGCGACGGTCCCGAGACGGTCCCAGATCCAGCCGTCGGGGTCGGAGAGGCGCATGGAGAGTTCCTGGAGCACGACGTTGCGCTCGCGCTCGACCTCCTCGGCGGCGAAGAGCGGCCGGCTGAGCATGTCGCAGATGACGTCGGCAAGCTCGAACATCGCAGTCGCCGGGCCCTCGGCGAAATACGCGACCTCCTCGGTGTCGGTATATGCGTTGGTGTTGGCACCGAGACGGTCGATCTCGCGCGAGATGATCTTGGTGGTGGGGCGGCGCTCGGTGCCCTTGAAGAACATGTGCTCGAGGTAGTGGGCAAGCCCGGAGGTCTCCGCCGATTCGTCGCGCGAGCCGGCCCGAACGATCAGGAACACGCCGGAGTTCCTGCTGCTCGAGGGCGCGTTGAGCAGGCTGACACCGTTGCTGAGCACGCTGAGCTCGGGTCGGTAGGGCATGTTCACCGCCATGGTTATGTGGTCCCCGACTCCCAGGATGCGAGATATTTCTGCTGCTCCTCGGTGAGCGTGTCGATGCTCACGCCCATCGCCTGCAGCTTGAGGCGCGCGACCTCGCGGTCGATCTCCTGGGGCACGTCGTGGACGGCGAGCGCCATCTCCTTGTGATGCTTGGCGATGTGCTCCGCGCACAGCGCCTGGTTGGCGAAGCTCATGTCCATGACCGCCGCCGGGTGTCCTTCCGCCGCGGCGAGATTGAGGAGGCGGCCCTCGGCGAGTACATGGATGGTGCGTCCGTCCCGCAGCCGGTGCGACTGCACGAACGTGCGCGGGGCGGTGACCTCGACCGACAGGTCGTCGATCGCGGCCAGGTTGATCTCGTCGTTGAAATGGCCACTGTTGGCGATGATCGCGCCGTCCTTGAAGCGCTCGATGGAGCTGCGATCGATCACGTTGATGTCGCCGGTCACGGTGATCACGATATCGGCGCTCGGCGCTGCCTCAGCGAGGGGCATGACGCGGTAGCCGTCCATGACCGCCTCGAGGGCACGCGTCGGATCGACCTCGGTGACGATGACGTGCGCGCCGAGTCCGGTTGCACGGCTGGCGAGACCGCGGCCGCACCATCCGTAGCCGCAGACGACGAACGTCTTGCCGGCGAGCAACACGTTGGTGGCCCTGATCAGACCATCGATGGTGCTCTGCCCGGTGCCGTAGCGATTGTCAAAGAGGTGCTTGGTGAGCGCCTCGTTGACGGCGATGATCGGGAACTTGAGCGCGCCGTCGTGTGCCATGGCGCGAAGCCTGATCACGCCGGTGGTGGTCTCCTCGGTGCCCGCGATGACCTCGTCGAGCAGCTCGCGACGACCCTTGTGCAACTCGGCGACGAGGTCTGCACCGTCGTCCATGGTCACCTGTGGGTGAGTGTCGAGGACCGCCTGAATGTGCGAGTAATAGCTGGCGGAGTCCTCGCCTTTCACGGCATACGTCGGAATCCCGTGCTGCCGGGCAAGTGCCGCCGCGACGGGGTCCTGCGTCGACAGCGGGTTGCTTGCGCAGAGGCTGACGTGAGCGCCACCCGCCTTGAGCGTGATCGCGAGGTTCGCCGTTTCACTGGTGACGTGGAGGCAGGCGCCGAGGCGCAATCCTTCGAGCGGGCGCTCGCGCGCAAAACGCTCACGGATGATGCGGAGGACGGGCATCTCTCGCGCCGCCCAATCGATGAGGCGCTGGCCTTCGCCCGCCAGGCTCGGGTCGGCGACATCGGATTCCGCCACTTTCAACACGTTGGTCACGCGATTCCTCCATCTGTCGTCGTACGCAACAGCGCCGTGTACGGGCGCCCGCCGAGCGCGGCCGATCCCCCGAGTGCGCTCAACTCGATCAGAAAAGCAAAGCCCACGATATTCCCCCCCAGGCGGTCCACGAGCGCGGCAGCCGCTCCCGCGGTGCCGCCGGTCGCGAGCAGGTCGTCCACGATCAACACACGCTGGCCCGGCTCGATCGCGTCCGAGTGCATCTCGATGACCGCTACGCCGTACTCGAGCGTGTAGGCCTGCGATATCCGCGTCGACGGAAGCCGGCCTTCCTTGCGGACCAGGGCGAAACCCGCGCCGAGGCGGTCCGCGACCGCGCCACCCAGGATGAAACCCCGCGACTCGATACCGGCAACGATGTCGACGTTCTGGTCGACGTAGGGTTCGGTGAGCGCGGTGACCGCCTCGTGGAACGCCGGACCGTCGCCGAGCAACCGGGTGATGTCCTTGAAGACGATTCCCGGCCGGGGGAAATCGGGCACGTCACGGATCAGTGAGCGCAGCCGTTCCACCACGTCCCGCTCTTGAATCGTCACCGGAGCCAGTCTATCCGACAGACTCTGTGGCCGTGCCCTCCCCAACGAGCCCTCCCCGATGAGGGTCGTCATGGATGGGCGGCCGCTCCAGGGAGCGTCCTCGGTACGCGGGATCGGTAGCTACGAGCGGGGCCTGCTGGCGGGGTTCGCCCAGCTCGATCACCCGCCCCAGGTCAGCCTGCTGCTCTCCGCACACCAGGAACCGCCCGCCGAGGTTTCCAGCGCCGTGCGGCCATCGACTCGGCGGATTCCGGTGATCCACCCCACGCTCCAGCCGATCGCGGACGTCGCTTTCGTGGCGAGTGCACTTCGCGGCTCCAAGGCCGATCTCTATCACGCCATCGAGTTCGGACAGCCGTTTCGGACGCGACTCCCGGTGGTGGTCACGGTCCACGACCTGATCCCGTTTGTGATGCCGCACGACTATCCGTGGGTCCGTCGGGCGCGAGTGCCGGGATTGCACCTGATCCGCCGAGCCGATGCGGTTATCGCCGTGTCGGACTCGACCCGTCGTGATGTGCTCCGCTTCACGAGGACGGATCCGCGGCGGATCACCGTGATCCCGGAGGGAATCTCGCCCGTGTTCCGACCCGCCTCCGCCGATACGGTGCAGCGGCTTCGCGCAAAGCTGCGGCTGGACCGGCCGTTCCTTTTCGCGGTCGGCACCTTCGACCCTCGCAAGCGCATCGCGCTCCTCGCCGAGGTGGTGAGCCGCGTTCGCCAGCGCCACGATGTCGCTCTGGTCATCGCCGGCGATCAGGGAACCTTCACGCAATTGGTGACCGACCAGCTGGCTCGGGCCGGTCTCGCCGAGCACGCTCGCGTGATCGGCCACGTGACCACCGACGACCTCGTTGCCCTGTACACCGCCGCAGAGCTCTTCGTCTTCACCTCCGCGTATGAGGGCTTCGGATTGCCGCCGCTGGAGGCGATGGCGTGCGGCACTCCCGCAGTCGTCTTCGACAATTCATCGATTCCCGAGGTGAGCGGGTCCGCCGCGAGCATGGTGCCTGACGGTGATGCAGGTGCCATGGCCGCCGCGATCAACCGCCTCCTGAGCGACCCGGCGGAACGCGAACGACGGCAATCCGAGGGCCTCGCGTGGTCCGCTACCTTCACCTGGCGCCGCGCCGCGGAGATGACCGGCGACGTCTATCGCAGCGCAGTCGAGCGCTGACCGCGGAGAGCGGCTACTCCTTTTCGGTCACGTGGTACTCGAGGTACGCGCCGAACATCAGCCGGGTCTGCGCCTCGAGCGCGGGGATGACGCTCAGGGCCAATCCGACAACCGGGTAGGTGAACAGCTGGAGCTCCGCCCATCGCCGGCGCCACCATGGCCATCCTCGCGGTTTCGGGCTGATGCGATAGTCAACCTGCACGAGCAGGAGCGTGTTCAGCAGCGTGATGGTGAGAATGCTCGCGCTGAGACTTCCGAGCAACGCTGACGTTGACGACAGGCTGTAGTCGAGGTCGATGAACGCCGGGAGCGCACCCCCGAAGAAGAGCAGCAATGGGAGCGTCGCCCACGTCAGATGGTTGAAGATGAGGTTCGAGTATCGCCGCGCGCGCACCCGCCACGGAATCTCCGGGTGCAGCAGCATTCGTGAAGTCACGTAAGGGATATCGGTTGCTCCCCATGCCCATCGCTTGATCTGGTTGTACTGCGATGCGTGGGTCGCGGCGTAGCCGCGTGCGCGCGGCGCATCGCCATACACGGGAAGGAATGCCGGCCTGGTGTTGAGCTTGCCGCCGGTGTGGAAGAACGCCTTCCAGAAGAACCGCGAGTCCTCGGGGATCACGTCGGAGTCCCAGTAGCCGACGCTCGCCAGCAGCTCGAGCGACATCGAGTATGAGGAGAACATCACGAGGCGACGCGGGTGCTGGTGCAGGAACATCTGCCACTGTGTCGCCGCGGTGGCCATCACGCGCACGGCGGTGGGGACTCGCCAGATGTTGTTGAGAAAGACCGGAACGGGCTGCCAGATCGAGAGAAGCCGGTCCTTCGCCGAGCAGAACTGGAAGGTGATGTATGCGAAGTACTGCGGATGCAGCCGGAAATCGGAGTCGAGGTCGGTCACCATGGTGCGCGCCGGGTCGAGACCGAGCTCGTCGCAGGCCGCCTTGAGGACGGGGCCGCCATATGCCATCGCCGCCGATTTGCCGACGACGATGCCGGGCAGCAGCGGATCCTTGATGTGCAGGAACAATCGAAACGATCCGGCGAACTCCTCGCGCAGCCTGGTCACGTTCTCGATGCCGCCCAGGTCGGTCTCGCGAGTGATGATGGCGCAGACGCGGAGGTGTTCCGGGTAGTTCTGCGCAACCAGGGCGGCCACAGTTGCGCGGAGGACGTCATACGACTCCGTGTAGGTTGGGATGAGCGCGCACTGCACAACCTCCGATGGAGCCGGCGCTCCTTGCGGCAGCGACGCCTCGAGCTGCTGGCAGCGCTGCCACCAGTCGATGACCTCGGTCGCCTTGAGCGCCTTGAGCGTCTGACGCACGCCTCGGACGGTCACCGTGGTCCGCACCAGCCAGTAGGCGTCGAGCAGGACCGCACCGAGGCCGAGGATCCAGAGCATCCCGGGGTCGTTCAGCCTGATTGCGAACGCCGCAACCACCGGGACGAGCAGCGCGAACCACGTGAGCGCGCCCGGGAGGATTTCAAGGAGCCGCTGCTGGGTATGTTGCGACAGCGGGATCGCCGTGGATCGCGCGATCATCTGCACCCAGTCTACCGATCCATCACATACGAGCCTGAATGCCCCAAAAACCCAGCGACCCCACCGTCGACACCGACTCGGACGAAGCAGAGACGCCGGCAGCCGAGGTGCTCGAGGTCGTCGAGGATGACGATGAGGACGACGCCGACGACATCGCGATCGAGATCGGCGTGGTCGCCGAGGTCGACGACGATGACGATGACGACGATGAGGAGGAGGCGGTCGTCGCGGTCGCTCCGCCCGTCGTGGTCGCGCCCGCTCCGCGTCCTTCGCCGACTCCCGGCCGCCCGCCCGGGGCGCGCGAGGAGCCGCCGCCACCCTTCGGGGTCGGTGAGCACGTGATCCTCACGTCGAACACACGGCCCCGCACCGGCAGCCCGATCGGCGACTACCCGGTCGGATCGACCGGCATCGTCGAGACGGTCCTGAGCCAGACCGCGATCGTCCGGTTCGACCGCCACTCGGAAACCAAGGAGGTGGTCGCCTTCACATGCCTGGAGACCGCCGAGACACCGGAACGGCACGCCGAGCTCACCCTGCTCATGGTCGAGCCCGTCCGCGTGGGCGATCGAGGGCCACGACCGGCAGCGAATGGAGCATCGGCGCCTCCGGCGGTCGAGCCCGAGCCCAAGCCCGCTGAGGTGGCAGCAGCGCCACCCAAGGCAGCCCCGGCGCCGTCGCAACCCGCTACCGCAGGCAAGCCGTCCGGAGCGAACGCGTCGAGGACGGCGACGGCGTCCAAGCCGGCGACGGCGTCCAAGCCGGCGCAGCCCCTGAAGGTGGGATCCGCTCCGAAGACGGCCGCGGCTACGAAAGCAGTGACGGCCAAGAGTTCGGCTCCAACCAAGAGTTCGGCTCCAGCCAAAAGTTCAGTTGCACCCAAGAGTTCGGTTGCAGCCAAGAGTTCGGTTGCAGCCAAGACCCCGGCAGCGGCCAAGATCGCCGCGAAGCCGAAGCCCACCCTGAAAGCCAAGCCCGCGGCCAAAGACACGTCCGCTGCCAAGGTGAAGCCTCCGGCCGCCGCCAAGTCAAAATCGGCGGCCAGGACCAGCACGGTCAGCAAGACCGCGGCGCGATCCAAAGCTCCGGCTGCGAAGTCGTCGGCCAAATCGACCGCGAAGCCGGTGGCGAAGGCTATGCCGGCAAAGAAACCGGTGGCCAAGGCCAAGCCTGTAGCGGCGAAGAAGCCGGTCGCGAAGCCGGTGGCGAAGGCCAAGGCCGTGCAGGCGAAGAAGCCGGTAGCCAAGCCGGTGACCAGGCCTGCTGCCAAGACAGCCGCAAAGGCGGCTCGTCCGGTGGCCGCGAAACGGCCGTCGGCAGCGGCCAAGTCGGCGAAAGCAAAGTCCGCAGCAACCCGCCGGGGTCGCTGATCAGCCCGGCCTCCTACCCCGCCTGGGGTGTGGCCAAGGGCTCCGGCAGCGCGGCGTAGACCCCGCGGTACGCGGGGGGCAGGAGTTCGGCGATTCGCGATCCGATGAGATCCGCGACCGCCTGGTCGTCACGCCGATCTCCGGGAACCCGCTCCGGCAGTTTGAAGGCGGGTCCCACGCTCAGGCGGATGGGCACGCGTTTGGGGAACTTCCGACCACGGGGGAGCGCGGCCTCGCTACCCCAGACCCCCACGGGCAGGATCGAGGCGCCCGACCGTCGCGCGAGAAATCCAACGCCCGCCTCGGCACGACGCATGCCGGGTGTGGACGAGCGGGTGCCCTCGAGGAAGATCAGCAGGCGACCCCGCCTGGAGAGGATGTCGAGGGCGGTTCGCAGGGCGCGCCGGTCGGCGGCACCGCGGTCGATCGGGAAGCAATTGCACCCGGCGAGGATCCAGGCGATGATCGGGTTGTTGAACAGCTCGCGCTTTGACATGCAGTAGAGAACGCCCGGTCCGAAGCCCCCGAAGATCCAGGGATCGATGTTGCTCAGGTGGTTGCAGACAATCAGCAGGGGTCCCTGGGGCGGCACCTTCGACATGGCGTCGACCTGGAGCCCACGCCCGAAGAATCCGCGCAGCGAGGCCCGACAGGTCAGCGAGACCGCCTTGTAGCGCCAGCTCCTGGTCCCATCGTCGCGAACCGGAAACCGCTCGGGAAACCCAGGGATTTCGTCAGTCACGAGCTCGATGGTAGGGCGTGGCGCATAGGCGGCAATACAATCCTGGGTCCGGCCCCCTTAGCTCATCGGTAGAGCAGCCGGCTTTTAACCGGTTGAGGGAGGTTCGATTCCTCCAGGGGGCATCTCGCGAATGTCGACATCCAGCAGCGCCTGCGCCTCACGCAGCGCGGCCTCCACGGGCTCCGGACTGTCTCCGCGGGCGAAGATGAAACCGAGGTAGCGGTCTCCTTCCGGCAGCGGCACCACGGGCTGGCCCACGGGAATCGACAGCGTGACGCCGGTGATGCCCGGAATCGACTCAGCGAGATTCGCACCACCGATACCGCGCAGGATCCCTGCGGCCGGTATGGGCAGCATGAATACACCGCACGCCCTGTCGACCATGTGCATCGCGCCCAACTCGAGTCCACACGCCTCGCGAAGGATGACGTTCTCCAGCGACCGCGTCTCCCCGGGTGCGTCGTCGCACTCGACGCGGATGATCTGCGAGCACAGCCCGCCAATCGAGCGTGCCGCGACCTCGATGACAATCGGAACCGAGTCCGCCATGCGGATCTCCACGTGGACCGGGCCGTGCTGCAGTCCGAGTGCGGTGACCGCGTCGCGCGCCGCGTTGATGACGGCGACCTGCGCCGCGTCATCGAGGCGCGACGGGGTCACGTATATCGTCTCCTCGAAGAATGGGCCGGCCAGGGCATCGGGCTTGTCGAAGATCGCGATGACCTCGAGAACTCCTTGCTGCACAAGGCCTTCGAGGGCCACCTCGACACCGTCCACGTAGCTTTCCACGAGCAGCGGGGAGACCGATGCATCCGCACAGATCTCGCGCAGGAGTGATGCCACTCGCACCACGGCTGCACCTGCGGCAGTCCGGTCATCAGCGCGGATCACGCCGCGACTCGCCGCCAGATCAACCGGTTTGATGACGCACGGCAGGCCCGTGACAGTGATCGCCGAGTCGATGTCGGCAGCGCCGGCGTCGACATCGAGCGCCGCGAAACGAGGTTGCGGCAGCCCGCTCTCGGTGAGGCGTTGGCGGAGGAGCCGCTTGTCGCGCGTGGCCGCGACCGACTGCACGGGATTCCGGCTCAGCGTCCTCAGCCGTTCGGCGACAGTTGCGGCGGTGAGCACCGATCCCTCGTCGACTCCCACGACCGCGTCGACCGGCCATCGGCTCGCAAAGTCCGCGGCGCGCTCCGCCGACTCTTCGGGGCGCCGAAGATCGAGCGTCAGCACGCGTCCCTCCATCAGCGTGGCGAGCGTCGGTGCCTCGTTTGAGGCGACCACGACCTGAAGGCCAAGCTCCTCGGCTGCATGGAGAAATGCCGTCGCGCGATATGTCTCAGTGGGCAGGATGAGCATCACCCGCGGCATTGGATCAGCCTACGCCGGCGATTCCAGGCGACGTACCATGGTCGTGCGCGTGAAGGAACCGACAATCTCAATCACCGACTTCGCTTTGACCCGCATCGAGCAGGTGCGCGCCAATCGCAAACAGCCGGAAGCAGGCGTGCGAATCGCCATCACAGGACGGCAGGCCGGCGCGTTCACCTATGACCTGTCGCTGGTCAATCCCGGCGACGAGCGCGACGGCGAGATGGTGGTCGATGGACCCTCGGGGGTGCGCTTCACGATGCCGGTTGCTTCGGCGCAGTACCTCGACGGCGTCACCATCGACGCCGACCGGGCTCGTGGCGCCCTGACCGTGGACAACCCGAATCCGCTCTGGTTCGACGACCTTGCTCGCGACGTGCAGCAACTCCTGGATGACGAGATCAACCCGTCGGTTGCGAGCCACGGCGGGTACATCGACCTGCTCGACGTCAGCGACGGCGTTGCCTTCATCCACATGGGCGGCGGTTGCCAGGGCTGCGGCATGGCCGAAGTGACTTTGGGGCAGGGCGTGCGCGTGGCGATCCTCGAGCGATTCCCTCAGATCACCGACGTCCGGGATACGACCGACCATGCCCAGGGTGCGAATCCCTACTACCAGGCGGCGAAGAAATAGCCGCGACCTACCCCTGAGCCGGTGAGCTCTCCCCAGCCGGGGTGACCCCGGTTTCGAGCCAGTAGTCGATCCAGTTCTCGCGGGTGGCGCCGAGGTGGTCGTAGACCGCCTGCGCGGCCAGGTTGTCGGGTGCCGTCTGCCAGGTCATGCGAATCGCCCCGTGCCGCCGGCAGCGCTCGAGGCAGGCAGCGACCAGCGCGGATCCGACACCCTGCCCCCGAGACGAGGCGACGACGTACAGGTCGTTCATGACGCCGATCCGCCCCGAGGTCGTCGTCTCCCAGCTCCAGAACAGGGTTGCGAAGCCGACATCCTCGCCACCGTCGGAGGCGATCAACTGCACCCCTTCGTGGGTTGGATCCGACATCAGTGAGCGTGCCATCGAGAGCAGCGCCGGATCGGACGGCTGGACGCGGTAGAAATCGCAATAGGCGCGCATCAACGGGATCAGTCGGAGCAGGCGTGCCTCGGTATCGACGATGCCAATCTCCACGCGGGCAATTTCCGGCATCTCTCTCTCCTGGATTTGCACCGATTCTGGCCGGCACGCTTTCTGGCTTTTTAGCGGCCTGAGGTCATTGTCGTTCCACAGTCGCAACCGGAATTCAACACGAGATCGGCAAAGCTGCTCGGGTGAGTTCCGCGGCCCCTCGCGAAAGGCGGGCACTCCCGACAGTCCTCAGGGCGACCGGGCGATTCCCGAAGGCGCTTTGGGCCGTCTACGCGGTCATGGCCACGCTGCTGACCGCCTACATCGTCTCGCTCCTGGTGCGCTCACCGGACGATAGCTGGCCATGGATCGACGGCTGGGGCGTGGCCATCTACGAGGTGATCCTCGCCTCGCTGCTCCTCCTCCGTGGGTTCACCAAGCTGCCCGGGCGGGCGGTGCCGATGGCTCTGGGCGCGGGGGTGATGGCCTGGGCTCTCGGTGACGTGGCGCTCACAGCCGAAGGCTGGGGCGGCGCGGCCGTTGGGACCCCGTCTCTTGCCGACGCCTTCTACATCGGCTTTTACC
>CABEDX010000028.1_pt1 | contig 45310 bp, 33 predicted proteins | sample 3132991 | NCBI WGS metagenome assembly CABEDX01 (sample SAMEA5534332, study PRJEB31848) | metagenome | biome: tundra; feature: field; material: soil | place: USA | collected 2013-05 | depth 0.15 m
CCGCCAGCCTCATGGCCTGGCGGCTTCGAGCGGGGTTGGACACCGCGACGCACAGGACGTCGGTTTTGCCACCGCCGTTCGCTGCGCAGGCGCAGGGCGATTGCGTGCTTGCAGCTGACCTCTGGCGACAGCTGCACTGTCCCTACGAGGCCGCGCTCGCACTCGCCGATTCGGACGATTCCGGCGCGTTGCGGCAGGCCCTCATGGAACTACACCGCCTGGGCGCCAGGCCGGCGGCGGCGATCGTGGCTCGACGCCTGCAGGAGCGCGGGATTCGCGACCTGCCGCGCGGACCGCGGCCTGCGACGCAGCGAAACTGGGCGATGCTCACCGGGCGCGAGGTTGAAGTCCTTCGCTTGCTGGAGGCCGGCGTGTCGAACGGTGAGATTGCGAGCCGCCTGTTCCTATCAACGCGAACCGTAGACCACCACGTCTCGGCGATCCTCGCCAAGCTCGGGGTGCGATCCCGGGCCGAAGCCGCCAGGAAGCTGCGAGAGCTGCCGATCCCGGACGGCTGAGCCACCTCCAAGCGCCTCAACAGAGAACTGCGCCTTGATTCATGACCATCGTTTGCTGCGCGTAGGGTCTCGCGCCAGTTGCGGAGCCGGCCGGGCCGCGGTCAGAGGTGCGGGCGCACAGCCCTGGCAAGGTCCCGCACGGCCGGTTCGACTGCGGATTCGGGCACGCGCCCGTAACCGATCACGAGTCCACCGCTGTTCGACGGTACGATTCGAAACGACGAGAGAGCAGCGACCCGGATACCGGCGCTTCTCGCGTCCAACGCGATCGCGCTGTCATCGACCCAAGGGGGCGTTCGCAACAGGAGGTGCAGGCCGGCGGCGACTCCCTCCACCTTGAGCTCCGGCAGATGCTTGGTGAGCGCCTCGATCAGGCGATCCCGGCGCCCGCGGTAGACACCACGTGCTCGCCTCACATGGCGATCGTAGTCCCCGCGAGTCAAGAACTCTGCGAGCGTCAGTTGGTCGAGGGAAGGAGAGAACTGGTCGAGGAGGTGCTTTGTGCGGTCCACCTCATCGACGAGATGTGCCGGCACAACGAGCCAGCCAAGTCGCAGGGCTGGAGCCAGTGTTTTCGATACGGTGCCGATCTGCACAACGTGTTCCGGCGCAACACCCTGCAGCGCACGCACCGGTTCACGGTCGTAGCGGAACTCAGCGTCGTAATCGTCTTCGATAATCAGCGCACGGTTCGCGCACGCCCAGGCGATCAGCTGGCGGCGTCTCTCCTCGCTCAGAACGCAGCCGGTTGGGAACTGGTGCGCCGGCGTGACCAGCACTGCGTCGGCGTCAAGACCGCTGACGACCATGCCCTGGCTGTCAACCGGCTGCGGCACGACTGCAAGGCCGTTTGCCGCGATGCGATCGCGCGCAGTTGTTTGCGACGGATCTTCAACGGCGACGCGGGAAGCTCGGCGTGCCTGGAGCGTACGCATCACAAGATCGACACCTTGAGCGGTTCCCTGGACGATCAGGATCTGGGCCGGGTCGGCAATGACCCCTCGCGTGCGGCCGAGATGATCGGCGAGCACGTCACGCAGGGCGCGCTCTCCGCGAGCCTCCCGGTAGTCGAGGATGGCCGGCCCACCACGGGCGACACGCTGCGCGGTAGCGAGCCACCTCGTGAGCGGGAACAGCGACACATCCGGCCTTGTCGCACTCAGGTCATGGCGCAGCTGCGGCGCTGGTGGGTCGGCTTCGGCTCGAACTCTATTGCGCGCCCGCACCTCAGCGACAACCGGCGCTTCGCGCTCCCGGCTGAGCAGGAAACCTTGAGCTTGAAGCTGGTTGTAGGCATCACTGACAACGCGGCGCGAGATGCCGAGTTGCTGAGCCAGCGCGCGTGAAGCCGGCAGCCGAACGCCGGCACGCAACGCGCGGCTGACAATCGCCTCGCGCAGCGTCCGTTCCAGAGCCGATCGAAGGGTCTCGCCGGCGCGTCGGTCCAAGGAGAGCCATCTAGCCTCATCAGACGCCATCGGGTGGATGGTGTCATACCCCGTTCCGCGGTGTGAGCTGCGCCTCTTCTGGCACCCAGATTTCGCGTGTGTTTGGACTCATGCGAAGCCGTGTACGCAGTGCGATATCGCTCGGCAACGTGCCATGAAACGGCGCTGATCTGGCACCCGCATCTCGCGCGAAACTGGTCTCATTCGTTGGAATGAATTCTGACGCAGAGCCTTGCAAAAACCCTTGCCTCTCATGACTATTCTCGACGAGAGTCGCGTTCGCGACGAGACGTGAACAAGGGAGGTCCGATGAGCGTTCGCAGCATGCTGGTTCGAAGCACCGAGAGAAAGACTCGCGGTGTCGCCCGCTGGAGCGGCATCCTGGCAATCGCTGCGCTCGCGGTCGTCGCGTGCGGCTCGACGGGCACCTCCACAGCCTCCCCGGGCGCTGCGCAGGGCAACGACCTGTTCAACCCGAGCGACTTCAACGTATCGAACATCTCGTGGCTGTCCGCAAACCAGAACGCGAGCGGCTCGCCAGTGATGGGAGGCACGCTGCAAATCGAGGGGAGTACCGACCTCTCGGCCGCTGCAGACCCTCAAGGGGAATACGAGACCATCGGCTTCACGCTCGAGCGCGCGTACGCCCGCCAGCTGCTGTCCTACCCGGCATCCACTGACCTCACCAAGGCGGAGAGCGTCGTCCCCGACGCAGCCGCGACCATGCCCACGATCAGCTCCGATGGCTTGACGTACAGCTTCACGCTGCGATCGGGGCTGATGTGGAACACCACGCCACCGCGGCCAGTGACGTCGCAGGACTTCGAGCGTGGCATCCTGCGCAACTGCGATCCGACGCTGGCGCCGAACGGCAACCCCGGCTATTACGTCTCCACGATTGCAGGCTTCAAGGCGTTCTGCACTGCGTTCGAGAATCAGAGCCCGTCAGAGAGTCCCGCCGTTCGCGCGGCGACCATCAACGCCGGCATGACCAGCGTGTCCGGCATCAAGACGCCGGACAGCAACACCATTGTCTTCACACTCACACAGCCGGCCACGGATTTCGACAACATCATCGCGTTGCCCTTCGCCTCGGCCGCACCTGTTGAGTACCTCAAATACACGCCGCTCACCCCTGGCAACGTCCTGTACTCGGATGGGCCATACGCCATCACCACGTACAACGTCGGTCACGAGATCATCCTCACTCGGAACGCCGCGTGGACACAGGCCTCCGATTCGATCCGGCACCAGTACGTCGACACGATTGACGTCAAGCTCGACCTTGCAGGTTCGGCGGCCGCTACCGAGGTGCAGCAGGACCTGGCGGCAGGCACCGCGGATCTCGAGTGGAACACCAACGTGCCTCCGGCGGATATCCACGGTCTCGAATCTCCAAGCCGGAACCCGCAGCTCGGCGTCTTCCCCGCTCCGGGCACGACCAATCCGTACCTCGTCTTCAATGTCCAGAGCCCGAACAACGGCGGAGCGCTCGGCAACGTCAAGGTGAGGCAGGCGCTCGAGTACGCCATCGACAAGGTGGCCATCAACAAGATCTACGGTGGCGCGAGTCTTAACGAGCCGCTCAACCAGGTGATCGCCGCCGGGGCCGAGGGCTACGTCCCCTTCAACGATTACCCGACGCCGAACAATCAGGGCGACCCCGGGAAATGCAAGTCGCTCCTGAAGGCTGCCGGGTACCCGAATGGGGTCACGCTCAAGGACTACTACCGCAACAGCGGCAATCATCCGGCCGTGTTCCAGGAGGTCCAGGCCGACTTCGCAAGGTGCGGTGTCACGGTTGTCGGCACTCCGATCGCGACCGGTTACTACGGCTCGTCGGGGATCGGTGTCACCTCGCCGAATGGCCTCAAGACGGGGAGCTGGGACATCACCGAGCCCGGCTGGGTCCCAGACTGGTTCGGTCCGACCAACGGTCGCGCCACCCTCCCCGACATCCTCGACGGTGCGCTCAGCTTTCCCGGCTCTGACTGGGGTGGCTACGACGATCCGACGGTGGACTCGTTAGTGACGCAGGCCGAGTCATCGATGACGCTCTCCGCCGCCGCGGCGCTCTGGCACCAGGCCGACGAGCAGGTGATGAAGGACGCAGCATTCATCCCATTCGAGACAACGCTGACACCACTCTTCCGGTCGGCGCGGGTCCATAACGCGATCTTCATCCCGTTCAGCGAGTACTACGACATCACGCAGGTCTGGCTCTCGTCATGAGCCTGTCGGCGATTGACGTCGCCTCCCCCGAGTCCCCGCTCGAGGAACGCGCGGCCGGCGGAATCGAGGCGCGCAGCCCACTGCGGCTCGTCCTCGCGCGGCTGCGCACCGACCGCGTGGCGATTGCGTCGGTCGCGGTGATCCTGCTCATCGTGGCCCTCGCGATCGCGGCTCCGTTGATCGCCGGTATCACCGGGCACGGGCCCACCGACACCAACGTCGATGGCGGCACGGACGCGAACGGCCAGCCACTGCCGCCGGGCAGTGCGGGCTACCTGTTGGGCACCGACAACCTCGGTCGCGACATCCTCGTGCGGATTGCCTATGGGGCGCGCATTTCGCTGCTGGTCGGCGTGCTCGCCACTGCGATCGCGGCGGTCGTCGGAGTCGTGATCGGCCTCGTCGCCGGGTATTTCGGCGGCTGGCTCGACAGCATCCTCGCCCGCCTCATGGACGTGGTGCTCTCGTTTCCGTACGTGCTGTTCGCCATCGTTCTGGTCTCCGTCTTCGGACCCAGCCTCCCACTGACGATCCTGGTCATCGCCTTCTTCTCGTTCGCGGCCATCGGGAGGATCGTTCGTGGCCAGGCACTGTCGCAGCGTGAAAAGGAATACGTGGAGGCCGCGCACTCACTGGGCGCCGGCAACCTGCGCATCATGTTCGTGGACATCCTTCCCAACCTGGTGGCACCGGTCATCGTGCTTGCCACGCTGCTGATTCCGGCGGCGATCATCTTCGAGGCCACGCTGTCATTCCTCGGTCTCGGCGTCGTGCCGCCAACCCCCTCGTGGGGGAACATGCTGTCCGATGCGGAGGGCGTCGGCTTCCAGGCTTGGTGGTTCTACATCTTCCCGATGCTCTTCCTGCTGGCCACGACGCTGGCGTTCAACCTGCTCGGTGACGCGATACGTGACGCACTCGATCCACGAACCGAGCGCATCTTCGCCGGCCGTCGGAAGAAGAAGACGGCATGATCCGCTTCCTCATCCGTCGGATCATCCTGGGCTTGATCACGCTGTGGGTGATCATCACGTTGGTCTTCATTCTGTATTACGCGCGCCCGGGTGTCGACCCGGCGCGGGAGCTGGCCGGACGCGCGGTGACGCCGGCGCTGCTCGCCAATATCAACAAGGAGTACGGGTTCGATCAACCCGTGATCGTCCAGTACTGGCATTACCTCGAGCGCCTGGTGCCGATTCCCGGGCACTTCAACCTGGGCACGTCGAACACCAACCGGCTGCCGGTGACCACGATCATCGCGCAGGCCGTGCCGATCGATCTCTCGCTGGCCGCGGGAGCAGCGATCCTCTGGACAGTGCTCGGGATCGGTGTTGGTGTGCTCGCTGCACGACGGCCACGAAGCCTCATGGACCGGGGCGCGACGGTGTTTGTCCTCACCGGAGTCTCCATGCCGGTCTTCATCCTCGGCCTGCTGCTTCTCTATGTCCTGTACTACCTGCTGACGATTCACGGCATTGCGATCTTTCCGAAACCGGGCAGCTGGACTCCGATCACCACGAATCCGCTGGAGTGGGCACACGACCTGATCCTGCCGTGGATCACGGTCGCCCTTGTCATTGCCGCGACCTACTCGCGGCTCACGCGGAGCTCGCTGCTCGAGACCTTGGGAGAGGACTACATCAGGACGGCCCGCGCCAAGGGGTTGAGCGAACGCCGCGTGGTCTACCGCCACGCCTTGCGCAGCTCGCTGACACCCATCGTGACCCAATTCGGCATCGACCTCGCAGGCGTGATGGGGGGCGCAATCGTCACGGAAAGCATCTTCGGGTTGCCCGGACTTGGACTCGCAGTGGTCCAAGCCATCCAGGTCCAGAACCTTCCCGTCGTGATCGGGATCGTCCTGGTCTCGGCCTTCTTTGTGGTGGCTGCGAATATCGTCGTCGATGCCTTGTACGCGGTCCTCGATCCGCGTGTGCGGGTCAGCTAAGGCCTGCTCCGAACGCCCGCTACCTCGCCCGCCTCTTCGCCGCGGCCTTGGACTGCGAAATCTCCGCCTGATACCGGGCCAGTTCGGCGTCAAAGCCTTCCAACCCGAACCCCTCACAACGCGATCGCGCATCTCGGAAAGTGAGGGCTCCGATCGCGACGTCACGCGCCAGTTTCCTGCCGTCAGCGGCTTCGTGCTCCTTGCTGTCCGCGGCCAGAGCGGCGAGGGGTTGACTGAGCGGGGATCGTCCCTGTGCCTTCCGCTCCGTCTCGACGGCGTGCACATCCGGCCCCACCAATTTCACAAGGTAGGAGGCTCGGTCGTCGCTGACATGGAGCTCGAGTTTCACGCCTTGCGCATGCAGGAACGTGAGGTCCGCTAGTGTGTCTGGGAAGTGGTCAGCTGCGATCTCCAGCAGCCGGCGCCATGGGCGCGCCGATGACTCATACCGGACGATGGTGTTGACCAGCCTCACGATGGGTCAGTGATGCCTCAGACCTGGGAGGCGAGATACTCGAGCGCTGCGGTTTTTGTGCTGTCGAGGATGTCAGCCAGGTAGACCTGGAAGTAGTGTGCGTGGCTTGCGAGGCCGATTTTGAACGCGGTCTCCAAATCGCCGTTCTCGGTCCCGTACCCGAACATCTGCCAGCCGGTATTTGTCCATTTGCTTGCGTTCCTGAGGATCGGCCAGTACCCGCTGGTCTCCGGCGTTGTCGCGCGAAGCGCGTTCTGCTGTATCCACACCTTTGATCCGAAGTGCGAGTGCACCCAGGGAATCAGAGTTCCGAGGACGTTGGAGACGCCGATGCCAAGGGGCTCCTCGATCGCCAGGGCCGAAGGGATGGACGGCGGCAGAGACGCGCGCCACGTGGTCAGCACCTGTTTCCAGCCGGCGAGCAACGATGCTGTGGTCACCCCCACGTCGGCCCAGGTGCCGGTGGTGGGTGGCGACAGAGTCATCTCACCCTGATCACCGAGTCCAGAAGCCTGGACGGACGTTATGCCGGCGGCGCCGGCCAGGTGGGCGCCGAGCGCAGCGATAAACGTGGTCCAATCGTCCAGGAAACAGGTCGAAGTCGGCACCGCGATGGTGACCACCTTCTGCGTGTGCAACAGCGTGATCGTGACATCCGGGCAGGCTGCGATAACCCACTGCGGCGCCTGGGTGCCGGGGAGGACTGTGATCTGGGAGGTGAATCCGGCGTTTGCAGCCGCGGTCACGGCGTTGTCCAGGACACTCCACTGGTAGCTGCCCGACATTGGCGACGTTGGCTCGAGGGTGGCCCAACTGACCGTCCAATCAAACCCTTGCACATCGGGGAATGGGCCGCCCACGACATCCGCGACGGCGGTCGCAGCATTCGCGGCGGCGTCGAACACGAAGATCCCACTCGGCTGAGACGTGCGTGCGGTCGCGGCGTGAACGGTTCCCGCCATCGAGCCGAACGAAATGACCAGGCCCATCGCAACGGCGACGCGGCTGACCATCCTTCCTGAAGTCCCCGGGCGAGCCACGATCGATGGAGCGTCGCACGCCAGAGGTGTCCGTCGCAAGTGGTCTCTCAGAAACCCCCGGTCGCGGTGGTTTGCCTAGCCATACGTGGGATGTCGCGGCCAGCCAGGCGGCGAATCTTCCCAGTCATCCTGGCGCTGCTAGACTCCAACGCACGGAAATGACGTCGACTGCACGCGCCGGCGTCATCCGGCGAGTGATCGGAGCGGCCCTTACCGGTAGCGGCGTTGAGCCAGGTTCAACCGCCGGCAGGAAGGAGGTCGCAACCGCGACCTCGCCCAGGAGCAGGCGTAGACGGTTTCTGCAATGCATGGTCATGTCGGCATGCGTCGTTGTTGCAGCCTCGTCGTGTGCATCCTCGACTCCGCCTCTCACTGGCCACATGCTGGACGGCATCCCGGTGGGCCTTCCGGACACGATCAAACCCTCCGCCTTCCAGGTGGCCTACACGCCGAAGACAGTGATGATCGACCGCGCCACGCAGGCATCGAGTCTGATCTCGATCTCGCCCAACGGGACCTACACCTTTTCCAACGCCAATGGGCCGCTGGCGCTACTCGCACCCGGAAAGGTGATGCTCCTGGAGGGCACCGACGTTGCCGATGTCACCGGCGTGAGCAACAGCGGGGGTCACCTCATCGTGAAGACGTCGCCCGCGGCAATCACCGACCTCATCAAGACAGGACATATCGCCTTCGCCACGCCGGTCAATTTCGCCAAGGCAATCGCCGTGACCGACCCGGGAGCTGCGACCGCGGGATCGTCGTCCACGCCCACTGCCGCGCCGGCGTCGAATCGCATCACCTCGGAACCCGCAGGGTCGGCCTTTCTGGCCGCCGCCGAGCCCCCAGCACCGAGTGCACTCTTCTCGTTCGAGGGTCAGATCTCGAACTCCGGGCGCTGGCGGTATCGGGTGACGTTCCAGGATGGGCCGGATGGCCTTCACTACGCCCTGACGATCTGCTTCGGACTCATCCTCAGCTTCACTGACGAACTCAGTGCCGGGTCGGGCCACTGCCTGAGCCCCTCGGGAGGATTTGCGGGACTTGGGGTAGCGCTCCAGTTCCAGGCTTCAGGGGTGGTCAGTTTCGGCACGGTGAAGGTCGACGAGCGGGTTGGTGCTTCCACCAACAGCAGCGCCATTTCGTTTGACGGTGCCCACTACACGCTTCACCTCAGCTACGCGCTCTCGGAAGGGACAGGCCCCTCGACACCGGGACTCCACCTCCCCGCGTTCCGCATTCCGTTTGGCATCGAATACCCCGTCGACCTTGGCATTCCGCTCTACATGAAGTTGCAGTGCGCCTTCATGTTCGACCTTGGTGTGGGCTTTTCCAAGAACTCCGTCATGCAGGCCAGCGCTGATGCAGACACAACCGCCTCCGTGGGCGGGACGTTGGGGGAGCAGAACTCATCGGTCGATCCCGGCAGCTCTTCCCATGGCAAGGGCTCAGTCACGCCCGGGGAATCGATCTCCGCGGCGGCCGAGTCCTGGGTGGCCGCGATTCAGTTTCCCCGATTCGGCATCGGTCTCGGATGGTCACTGGCCAACGCGCTCGTGTATTTCGACGCGGTGTGGTCGTACGGCGAGATCACGGGGTCGGCCATTGCCGGTGGCGGGACTGCCTATGGAGTCGGTGGCGGCATCTGCGACGGGTACGCCTTCACGGTTAGCTTTGGCATCCAGGGCGAGGTCGCCGTGGGTGTGAGCCACGGGACGATCAGGATCTCCACGCCTCGGGTGGCCTATCCCCAACCTGCGGGGGTTCTTTATGAACACCACACTCCCGGATGCCCGGCAATTGGGCCGTGACCCAGCCTCAACCGCCCTGGAGTTCGTTTCGCCTCAAGGGTCAGTAGACGTCACCACGTCCTGGTCTCCAACCGCGACGCACAGGCTGGCGCTCGCGCAGGTCGCACCGCCGGTCAGATGGTTGGACGTGCCCACCACGAACGTCGTCCACGCCGATGCCCCGCCGGTTGGATCCGATGTCGTCACAACGTCGCTCGCCACGTCCTCAGCGACACAGAGCGTCGAGCTCTGACACCAGAGGCCGTCAAGGGGCGCGCCGGAGTCGACACCAATCATCGGGGTCCAGGCAGCGAGGCCACCGGTCGGATTGGTGGAGGTGTAGATGGGCTTTCCTGCACTGCCCGATGCGGAGGCGAGACACAGGGTGGTGGTTGGACAGGTCACGACGCCGATCTCATTGGAGCCACCTGCCGGCGAGTCAAGCGCGAGCAGCGTCCACGCCGACGCGCCGCCGATTGGATTCGTCGTCGTGACCAGATTGCCGTTGAGATCCCCCGCGACGCAGAGCGAGGGAGCCGGGCACGACAGCGTCTGGAACCCGCCGGGGTTTGCGCCGTCGGCGGCGACGACTTTCCACGCCGACGCGGGGCCGGTCGGATTCGCGGAGCTGGCGATGTTCCCTTCCTCATCAGCCGCTATGCAGAGGCTGGCGGTCGGACACGAAACGGCTTCGAAGACGTAGTTACTGTCAACGTCGGTCGCTTTCCAGGCGGATGCGCCTCCAGTAGGGTTCGTCGACACGATCACCTGCCCGCTGTCATCGACCGCCACGCACAAGGTCGCCGACGGGCACGCCACGGCATTGAGCGAGTTCGTGCTATCGATGTCAACCGTGGTCCAGGCGGAAGCGCCTCCCGTGGGGTTGGTGGAGATGAGCGCGTTGCCGCCGTTGTCCACTGCGACACAGAGACCCGCGATTGGGCAGGCTACCGCCGTCAATCCGTTGGCGTCGGTGAGTGTGGTCACCGTCCACACCGGCGCGCTGGCCGTCGGCGTCGGCGAGCTTCGTGGGCTCGACGAGCTCTTCGGCGCCGGGGTGCGCGTGGCGCCTCCCGACGTGGAGCCGCATCCAACGGCGACCACCCCGGCAAGCACGAGTAGGGGCGTCCGGCGGTTCATCACGAGAGCAGGCCAACCTTAAATGGTTGGACACCCGAAAAGGTGGCCGTTCACACGCTCGGTTTAGCCGAGGTCAAGCCGGCTGGTGGTCCCTTTGAAGGCCACAGGTCGGGGCTCCGTTCGAACCTGGCAGCGGGTCCCAGTGAGCATCTGCTCACGCGCTTGATATCTGCTCAGTGTGCCGGTAAGGTGACCCTCGCGCGACCGAGATCTTGGGAGATTTAATGTCCGAGTTTGGCGGCCAGTAGATGCCGCTCGTCCCGCTGCAGCGAATCCTGGGCAAGGCCCGGTCTGACGGTTACGCCGTTGGGTACTTCGAGGCGTGGGACGCGTGCTCGCTCGAGGCGGTGCTCGCCGCTGCGGAGGAGGAGTCCGCTCCGGTGATCCTTGGTTTCGGCGCGATGATGGTGGACGGGACTTGGCTTGACGGCCTTGGCGTCGAGGTCCTTGGTGCGATCGGGCGCAGCTACGCGGTACGTAGTGCCGTTGACGTCGCCCTGCTTTTCAACGAGGCCCACAGCCTCGAGCAGGCCAGGCGTGGCATCGACGCGGGCTTCAATGCGGTGATGATCGACACGCATTCCTGGCAGACGGACGACGCCATCGTGGCGGTGAAGGAGCTCTGCCGGGTGGCGCACCAGTCGGGCATTGCCGTTGAGGGCGAGCTCGGCAGCCCCGCGGAAGCGACTGCCTTAGGCGTGGATCACAGTCACGCCAGCCTCACGGATCCAGACGAGGCCGCGCGCTTCGTCGAGGAAACCGGTGCCGACTGTCTGGCGGTTTCGGTCGGGAATGTCCACATCATGATGGACCGGGAAGCGTCCATCGATATGGAGCGGCTGCAATCGATCCACCAACGCGTCGACGTGCCACTGGTCATCCACGGAGGAACCAGCTTCCCGCCAGCTGCGGTGGCGCCGGCGATCGCGCTCGGGGTCGCGAAGTTCAATGTCGGCACGGTCCTCAAGCACGCCTTCTGGGATGGTCTGGAATCTGCGGTCCGCTCAGTTGGCACGAACTCAGATGTGCACCAGCTGCTCGGCTCCCACAAGGAGTCCGATGTGATGCGCGTCGCCCAGCAGCGGATGACTACCAAGGTTCGCTCACTCATCCGGCAGTACGGGGGAAGCGGGCGCCATGTGGTCGCGAGGGAGCTGAGCGCCCGATGAGCGACAGCGCACGTGCGGGAAGTGCTGAGCCCGATTCGGCGCAAGTCACGGCCGACGTCGACGCGACCCGCGAGCTCGACCTGTATCGCCGGATGCAGTTGATCCGCCGCTTCGAAGAGCGGGTCTATCTCCTCTACCTGCAGGGCGAGATCCCGGGGACGCTGCACCAGTCCCAGGGCCAGGAGGCGGTTGCGGTCGGCGTCTGCGACGTCCTTCGACGGACGGACTGGATCACCTCCACGCATCGACCACACGGTCACGCGCTCGCCAAGGGCGTCGACCTGCGGGCGGCGATGGCTGAGCTCTTTGGCAAAGCGACCGGTTGCTGCGGCGGCAAGGGCGGCTCGATGCATCTCGGCGACCCGTCGGTCGGCATGCTCCCGGCGATCGCCATCGTCGGCGGAGGCAACACGGTGGTCACCGGCCTCGGGCTCGCCTTCAAGCTGATGCGGACGGACCAGGTCGCCGTGTGCTTCTTCGGTGAGGGCGCGAGCAACGAAGGTGCATTTCACGAGGGTCTGAACTTCGCAGCGGTCCAATATCTTCCGATCGTGTTCGCCTGCGAGAACAACCTGTACGGCGCGTCAACTCCATTCCACCAGGTCAGCCTCGTTCCAGATGTCGCGAGCCGCGCTGCGGCGTATGGAGTGAGGGGAGAGATCGTCGACGGGATGGACGTGCTCGCCGTGCGGGAGGCTGCCGGTCGCGCCGTGGCGGAGGCGCGCGCCGGAGCCGGGCCAGTCCTTCTCGAGTTCAAGACCTATCGATTCGCCGGCCACAGCCGCGGTGACGTCAAGGGTTATCGCAGCCGTGACGAGGAGGCTGAGTGGACGGCGCGTGATCCAATCGTTCGTCTCCGCGAGCGCCTCGCCCCGACGCTGGACGAAGGAGTCCTCGCTGCGACGGATGCGGAGGTCGAGGCGGCGCTGGATGACGCCATCGAGTTCGCGCGACAGTCGCCACTCCCGCGAGCCGAAGACGCGTTGACCGGCGCGTACGCGACCGTGATCAGCAGGGAGTCATCATAGTGACCGCGTCTGCCCCGCCCGCCGCGGGCGAACGCCGGCTCACGATTGCCGAGGCGCTGCGCGAGGCGATCGCCGAGGAGATGCGGCACGACGAGAGGGTCTTTCTCATCGGCGAGGACATTGGCGTCCCCGGAGGGTTCGGTGGTGCGTTCGGCGTCTACCTCGGCCTGACCGAGGCATTCGGTCACGAGCGGATCATCGACACGCCGATCAGCGAGAAGGCGCTTGCGGGTGCAGCGGTCGGCGCCGCCCTGATGGGGATGCGACCGATCGCCGACCTGCAATACGCTGACTTCCTCTTCGAATGTATGGACGAGCTGGTCAACCAGGCGGCGAAGATGCGGTACATGTCGAACGGGAAGTTGAGCGTCCCCTTGGTGCTGCGCTGTCCGGTCGGCACGGCAAATCGGGGGGCGCAACATGGTCAGTGCCCGGAGAGCTACTTCGTGCACGTGCCCGGCCTGAAAGTCGTATGTGTTTCCGATGCGTATCACGCCAAGGGATTGCTGAAGACCGCGGTCCGCGACAACGATCCCGTGCTCTTCTTCGAGCACAAGTTGCTCTACGGCAGCAAGGGACGCGAGCAGGCCGGCGGCATGGATCTCACCGCGCATGTCCCCGAAGAGGAGTACTTCTTTCCCATTGGCAAGGCGGTGGTGAAGCGCGAAGGGACGTCGGTCACCGTGGTTGCCACGCACATGAGCCTCTACCGTTCCCTCGCGGCCGCCGAGGAGCTGGCTCAGGACGGTATCGAATGCGAGGTGATCGATCCGCTGACGCTGCTGCCGTTTGACGAGGAGACAATCTTCGCGTCAGTCAGGAAGACTGGCCGTCTGGTAATTGCCCACGAGGACACGCTGACCGGAGGATGGGGCGCCGAGCTCGCAGCCCGTGTGGCAGAGGAGTGCCTCTTCTCGCTGGAAGCGCCGATCAGGCGGGTGGCAAGCCGTGACGTCCCCCTGCCGGTCGCCCCGGTGATGGAGCAGACGGTCGTGCCGTCGATGGCGAGGATCAAGGCCGCCATCCAACGTTGCTGCGAAGGCTGACTAGAACTGTGGCGCACCGGATCGACATGCCATCGGTAGGTCAGACGACTGACGAGCTGGTCATTGTCGAATGGTTGAAGAAGGAAGGTGACACGGTCGCGCTGGGAGAGTCGCTCTTCAGAGTGCAGACCGACAAGGCACAGGTCGAGGTGGAGTCGGTGGCCGCCGGGACGCTACTGAAGGTCCTCCGCGATGCTGGAGACACTGTGCAATCGGGGTCGCCAGTGGCATATATCGGCGCTCCGGGCGAACCGGTGCCGGACGGCAGCGACGCTGCTCCTGCCGGCATCGCGGTCCCCGTCGCCGTCGGCGAGATCCCGGCGCCCACGCACGCTCCGCGAGCGGGACCCGAGCGTCGCTCGGCAGAAAGAGCGCCAGGCAGAGTCGCGGCACTGCCGGCCGCGCGGCGGCTGGCGAGCGCACTTGGCATTGATCTGACCACTCTCGCGGGCACCGGCCAGGATGGTGTCATCACCGTCCGCGACGTCGAGCGTGCCGGGGAGGAATCGTCGGTTCGCGCGGATGACCTCGAGAGTGGGGCAACGTGAGATGACCATCACCGCGCCGTCGCGGGTGACCAGCCGCTGGGACGACGAGCAGGCAGCCGCGTGTGAGACCGAGCTGGAGCTCCGTGCGTACACGTCGCGCCTGTTGGGTCAGGATCCCCGGTTGGTGCTCCACGGCGGTGGCAACACGTCGGTGAAGCGCACCGAGACCAACATCTTTGGTGAGGCGGAGGACATCCTCTGGGTCAAGGGCAGTGGCTGGGACCTGGCCACCATCGGGCCGGCCGGTTTCGCGCCGGTTCGGATGCAGCATCTGCTGCATCTCGCTGAGCTGACCGCACTCTCCGACCTGGACATGGCTCGGGAGCTCGGCGTCGGCACGATCGACCCTGCTGCGCCGGCGCCGTCGGTCGAGGCGATTCTCCACGCCATCGTCCCGTTCAAGTACGTCGACCACACCCACGCCGACGCGGTGCTCACGCTCACCAACTCGGTGAACGGAGCCGATTTGATCGAGCAGATCTATGGCGATCGTCTCCTGCATATCCCGTACGTGATGCCCGGATTCAAGCTGGCCGCCCTGTGCGCCGACCTGTATCCGCAGCAGCAGGGCGCCCCGACGGTCGGAATGCTGCTGATGAGCCATGGCATCTTCACCTGGGCTCACACGGCCCGCGAGTCGTACGAGCGAATGATCGACATGGTCGCGCTGGCAGAGGCGTACGTAGCCAAGCAGGCTCAAGGACGGAGCCGAGCCGCCGAGCGTGCACAGAGCTCCGCTTCATCCCAAGAGGTTGCCGCCCTTCGGCGCGAGATTTCGGATGTGGCCGGAGCCCCGATGATTTTGCAGGTGGACGATGGGCCGGACGCGCCTGCCTTTGCCAATCGGGCGGACGTGTCGGTGATTTCGCAACAAGGTCCGGCTACGCCCGATCACGTGATCCGAACCAAGCGACTGCCGATGCTGGGACGTGACGTGGAGAGGTACGCGCGCGAGTACGAGCACTACTTCGCGGAACACGCTGGCAGATCTGCAGCGCCGTTGCGGATGCTCGACGCCGCACCCAGAGTTGTCATCGACGCACAGATGGGAGTGGTCTCCGCGGGCCGATCCGCGGCCGACGCGTCCGCCGCTGCGGACATCTACCGGCACACCATCGAGATCATTCTCGACGCAACCGAGCTGGGTGGCTACCGAGCGCTGCCGGCTGAGGACATCTTCGATGTCGAGTACTGGGACCTCGAGCAAGCCAAGCTCGGAAAGGGCACGCGGCCGCCGTTCACCGGCGAGGTCGCTCTGGTCACGGGAGCGGCTTCGGGTATCGGTCGCGCCTGTGCGGAACTCCTTCTTCAGCAAGGCGCTGCGGTGGTTGGCCTGGATCTCAACCCGGGAGTCGCAGGCGTGGCCTCTGGACCGCCATGGCTCGGCGTCCAGTGCGACGTCACCGATCCCGAACAGGTGACCACCGCGATCGAGGCCGGGGTCAAGCGCTTCGGCGGCGTCGACATTGCCGTCCTCAATGCCGGCATCTTCCCTCCGAGCCAGCGCCTCGATGCGCTGGACCTGGGATCGTGGCGTGCGGCCATGAGCGTCAATGTCGAAGCGTCGGTTGCCCTCCTGCGTCACCTGCACCCACTCCTGCGACTCGCGCCCCGCGGCGGCCGGGTTGTTGTGATCGGCTCGAAAAACGTCCCGGCCCCCGGTCCCGGTGCCGCTGCGTACTCCGCCTCCAAGGCAGCGCTCACCCAGGTAGCGCGCGTGGCCGCCCTCGAGTGGGGTGCGGACGGTATCAGGGTCAATGTGATCCATCCCAACGCGGTCTTCGACACGGCGCTGTGGTCAGAGGAGATCCTTGATGCGCGCGCGCGCGAGTATGGGCTCAGTGCCGCTGAGTACCGAGCCAATAACGTGTTGCGAGTGGAGGTGACCAGTGGGGACGTCGCGCAGATGTGCGTGGCACTGTGCGGCCCCGCCTTTGCAAAGACCACGGGTGCGCAGGTTCCGGTCGACGGCGGCAACGAGCGGGTGATTTGATTGGACACCCGCAGCGAAACACAGCAGGTCGCAACGAGGCGGGAGCGCGTCGAGAGCGACATCGAGTTGATGACCCGCGTCGCCTCCCAGTACTACCTCGAGGGCATGACTCAGGAAGCGGTGGCGCGCTCCCTTCGTCTCTCCCGGCCCAAGGTCGGACGTTTGCTGGATCGCGCCCGAATCGCCGGGATCGTGGAAATCACGGTGCATGTGCATCCCGACATCGGCCTGCAGGTGGAGGCCGCATTGGTCTCGGAGTTCGGGCTTCACCAGGTCCTTCTGGTCAACGATCAGACCGACGAATCGGGCCAGCGGGCGTCCGTGGCCCGGGCGGCCGCAGGGTTGCTGCGGCGTCGGCTCAGCGACGGCGACGTGGTTGCGCTGGGCATGGGGAGGAATGTCGGCGCTGTGCCCGACTTCATCGGCACGCCCCAACCCCGCGCTGCGACGTTCGTCAGTGCCATCGGAGGATCGCCGCTGGTGGATACGGGCGTCAACCCGAATGAGATCTGCCGCCGCCTCGCCGAGGGGTTCGCTGGCACGGCAGAGGTGCTGTATGCGCCCGCCTACGCGGCGACGCCGGCAGTGCGCGATGCGTTCATCAATCACGACGGCGTGCGCGAAGTCCTCGAGCGCGCTCGCACGGCCAGCGTCGCCCTGATCGGGATCGGGAACGCTCGCGACGACAGCGCCGTCGTGCGAATGGGCTGCTTCTCGGTGTCCGAGATGCGCAGGCTGCGCGAACGCGGCGCGGTCGGCGACATCCTCGGCTCGTTCTTCGATGTAGATGGTCACGCCGTTGTCGACGGAATCGGGGACCGCGTGGTGGCGATCGGCCGTGCCGATCTCGAGGCCATCGAGTGCGTTGTCGCGATCTGCAGCGAGCGAGACAAAAGCGACGCGATCCTCGGCGCGCTGCGCAGCGGCATGGTGAACGTCCTGGTCACCAATCTTTCCGCGGCACGCACCGTCCTCGAGCTGTCGGGAGGCTCATGACTCCGCGCGTCCTCTGTGCGGGCATCCTCGTCGGCGACCTCTTCGTACCCCCGCTGGCTCGTCTGCCGGCGGCCGGTGAGCTCCTGGTGACCGACGACTTCCTGATGGGGGCCGGAGGCTGCGCCGCCAACGTCGCGGTGGTCCTGTCGAAATTGGGCGTGGCCTCCAGGGTTGTCGGAAGGGTCGGCCGTGACTCCTTCGGCGATTTCGTCACCGACTCGCTGGCGGGGTTGGGTATCGACGTGTCGTTCATCGGGCGGTCGGAGATGATGGGCACAGCAAAGACGGTGATCGTCCCCGTGGCCGGTGACGACCGGCGCTACATACACACTGTGGGCGCGAACGCCGACCTCACGGGACACGATTTCGTCCCAGGGGCAATGGCCGGGATCGACGTTGTCTACCTTGGCGGATACCTGGTGCTGCCCGGCCTCAACCCGAAGGCGGTGGTCGAGCTTTTCGAAGCGGCGCGTCGGGCGGGCGCGCAAACGCTACTGGATGTGGTCCTCCCCGGAGATACGCAAGCGTCAATGGACGATCTGCGTTCGATCCTGCCGAGCGTTGATTTCTTCCTGCCCAACGACGACGAGGCCCGCCAGCTGACGGGCGAACGCGACCCGGAGGGTCAGGCCGCCGTCTTCAATGAGGCCGGCGCTGAAACCGTGATCATCACCATGGGCTCGGAGGGACTCCTCGTTCGCACCGCGACCGACAGCCGGTACGTTGCTGCTCCGACCGTCGATGTTGTCGACGGTTCAGGAGCCGGCGACGCGTTCGCAGCGGGACTGATTGTCGGCATGCTCGAGGGCTGGCCGCTGGAGCGATCGCTCATGTTCGCAAGCGAGGTCGGCGCGCTCGCATGCAGGGCGTTGGGCTGCTCAGCTGGAATCCCGGATCGGCAGCAGGTGTTCCGGCGCATGGCGACGCATTAAGGTACGAGCTGTGTTGACACACGAGCAGATTCAGGACGCGCGGCGGCGAGCGGCGCAGATGCTCGCCGAGGCGGGATTCGTCCTCACTGGCGAGGAGCGCGACAGAATCGAAGTGGCGGACTTCGGCCTTTCGGAGCTCGAGCAAACGGGGCTGGAGGTCGTCGTGTACGTCAACACGCAGCGGGTCTGTGCCAAGGAGATCGTGATGTTCCCGGGCCAGACCTGCCCCGAGCATCGCCACCCGCCCTTCGACGATAGCCCCGGCAAGGAGGAGACATTCCGCTGCCGCGCGGGCGTGGTGTACCTGTACCTCGAGGGCCCGCCGGCGGAGCAGCCCAGCTGCTGGCCGGCAAAGGCAGACCGCGGCGCGTACACGGTCTGGCACGAGGTCGTCCTTCGACCGGGCGAGCAACAGCTCGTTCCGCCCAACACGCTGCACTGGTTCCAGGCGGGTCCAGACGGTGCCATCGTCTCGGAGTTCTCCACCCAGAGCCGTGACGATCTCGACGTCTTCACGGATCCTGACATCGTTCGGACCACCGTCCTCACCTCGACCTGGGTTTCGGCGGGCGAGGGCGAGGACCCGGCGGCCGCTGCCCATCGGTAACGCCACGGAGCCACGGAGTGGCCACCCTGGAGTCCCTCGCGGCCGCGTCGCGTGGATCAGTCGATGAACAGGCGCGATGCGGCGTTAATACTGCTCGACGGGCGTCCGCCGATGACGAGCGTGGTGATAGTGATCGTCGACCCTCGCCGGACGCCCGACGAGGATCGACAGATCACCTTCGTGATGAACTGTTCAGCTGAAGGTGAAGAAACGCTGGGCCACGTTCTCGAACGAGTTGTCGCTTCGCGACACCGACACGTTGTCGTTGATCCCCAGCCACACTCCGTAGTGATCGTCGAAGATCCGGTTGTCACGGATCGTCACGTGCACCGGCACGGTCCCCGAGAAAACCAGAACACCGGTTGTGCGGAAGTCCTGCGCGGGAGGTCCATCGAGGGGATCGCCGGGGACCAAGGGGCTGCCGACGTTGTTGCGCCCGATCACATTGTCGATGATGCGGTTGCCGTTGAGGTCCTCGAAGGCTCCGGGTGGAAGGGTGTGCGCATGCATGGTCACACCCGACAACTCATTGCCGGCGATGTAGTTGTCCTCGACGAGGTTGTCGTAGGAGGCGGTTCCCGGCCCTGCGTTGGCGAACAGCACACCCGCACCCTCTCCCTGCAAGCCGTTGTCTGTGATGCGATTGCCACGGATGACGTTGCCGTACACGCCGGCGACCAAGGGCTGCGGATTGCCGCTTGCGTCGAGCGCAAACGGGTTATGCCCAGGGGCGGTCACGCCGCAGTCGAATGGGTTCGCTGTGATCGTGTTGTCTTCGACCAGGTTGCCGTGCGTCGGCCCAAACTCGTCCGTAAGGAGGACGCCACCCTCGTTGCCGCTGACGTGGTTGCCCGCTACCACGGAGTGAGTGACGCCCATGAGATGGATGCCCTCACCGCAGTCGCCGGGGATCTGGCCGTTAGCCGCGCACTGCGGATAGGGCGAGTTCGGAGAAGGGGGAATCCCGCCGATGTTGTTACCGGCGACCCAGTTGTTCGTGATGCTCACGTCGGTGATCGAGCCGCCTTTCAGGGTGCCGGTGGCAAGGATGCCCTCGCCGATGGCGCCCGTGACCGTGAAACCCTCAACCGAGACGTGCGAGCTCCTGATGGTCAGACCGGCGAGGCAGGGAGCCACACCGGGGCCCGTGGGTCCCAGTTGATCGCACAGGAACCCGGTCTTCGCCGTTCCCTTGATCGTCGCGTCGCGGCCCTGCAGGGAGAGGGGCGAGGACACGACGACGTCCTGCTTGTATGTGCCTTTGCACACGACCACGGTGGCCCACTTCGGGGCGGCATTCACTGCTGACTGGATCGTCTTGTAGCGGGCGGTCGCGCACGACTCGCCCGAATTGGTCGGGGCCCCCCGCGGCGACACGAAGATCGCCCCCCTATCGTGATCCCCGGTGCTGGCTGCGGCCACATTGAGGTTTTGAGCGACGCCGACGCCGGCGAGCAGTCCTGCTGCCAGTACGAATCGGATAATTCTTGTAGCTTTCATTGCTTCCCCCATATCGCTGGTCGGACATCTCCCAGCCATTCACTACGACGTGCGCAACCCCCGGCTGGCACGGCGCAGTCTAGCCTTTCTTATAGAGCACCGATGCAGGGGGATTGTCTCGATTGCCTCGAACAGGTCAAGCGCCCCCCGATGGCTGCGGCCCGTTTGCGCTTACGGATACCCTACGGTCGACGGGGCTCTTGAACCGGCAACAACCACCGACGTCGGAGCAGAGGGAACCAGAACCGGTGGACATACGATCCGCAATGGCCGCACCGGCAGCTGCGACGGCGCCGGGGGACGCGCCGCCCCGGCTGTCCATTCAGATCGTTCCACGCGCAGCGCTTCCTGTCATCGCAGTTATCGTCGCCGGCCTGATCATCACGATTGCCGGCAATTGGCTCTGGGCACTGGTCTTCTACCACGTGGTCGGCGGCGGGCTGTGGACCGGCATCGACCTGTTCGTCGGGTTCGTCATCGGCCCGATTCTCGGGCGGCTCTCCATTCCTGCTCGCGCTGAGTTCTCGGCACGATTCATGCCGATGATGGTGGTCATCATGCCCACGGTTGTGCTCATGACCCTGGCCTCGGGATTCCAGCTGGCGCTTGGGCTCGGTAACCTCCAATCCCTCAACCCGAACCACGGGTGGCTGGTGGCGTCGTTTGTCGTCGTCGGCGTCATGGCCATCGTCGCGCTTGGCATCCTCGAGCCCGCAAACATCGCCGTCCTGTTCGAGATGAAGAAGCCGCATCCCAACGGAGAGCTCATCGCCCGGTTGATGCGGCGCTTCGTCTATGCGGCCGGGATCACCGGGGCGATGCAGATCGCGACCCTGGTGATCATGACCCGTGTGGCCACGCAATGACCGAGGTCGGCCGTCAGGGCATGACACCGAGCGCCACGAGGGGTGCATACCCGCCCGCGGCCGAGCTCGCCACTGTGTCACTAGCTCTGGTCGTTGTCGGCGGAGTGTTCATGGCGGCGTACTTCCCGACTCGACCGCCGCTGGCGCTTCCGATCGCGCTTGTCGCGGCCAGCGCCGCGTTGCTGGGCAGCGCAATCCTGCTCCTCGTGCGCTGGCGCGGCTTTGCGTGGGCAGCCTTCTCGCTGGTCGTGCGCTGGGCCCTGGTCGCATATGTCATCTCGGCGGGGATGATCGAGTTCTCATTCGTGCGCAACCACGCCGCCGGTGGGCCACTGGTCGTGGTCTCGCTGATGCTGGTGTTGTTCGCCGTCGACGTGCCCGTGATCATCGCTGTCACCGTGGCGCGCTACCAGTCGTCGCACCCCGTCTGATCCGCGCGGGAGGCGACCGCCACGGTCCGCCTAACGCTGCGACGGTAGGGACATCTATCGTCCGTGAACGTCGTCGAGACGATGACCCAAATCCCTTGCATCGTCGACTACCGGGGGTCCGCGGTCCCATGTGCTGTAGGGACGCTGGTGCTCAATGACACGACGGTCTCTGCGTTGAGCCCTCGATTCCATGAGCGTGGAGCTTCTGGCATTTCGTGGGGCGCCTCGTCGGGCGATTTACCTGATCGACTTGGCCGCCGAAGATTCGCGCGCATGCTCCTCGGCACGAGCTATGCTGCGGCCTGCCACGGCATCCTGAGAACGCACCGCGCGGCGTACGTATCCAGTGAGATCGCGCGACTGGTGGCGCTGCGCCCCGGATGAGCACGACGATTTCTATCGTGCAGCCGCCGAACGCGGACCGTCGAAGTCGCAGTTTGCTGGTTCGGGTCGACAGGTTCCCCCAACATCGAAGCGTGCGGCGGTCGGAACGGGCGACTTTCAGCAGCACGCCAAGGGTTTCGACCGGTGTGCGTCGCCCGCGGACAATGCGCGCTTCGCACCGTTTGCATTTCGCGTGACATCGCGCGCAGGGTGGGACGTGGGCCAGCTGAGATACTCGGCGCCCGACACAGGAGGCAAGTCATGCACGCATATGACTTCACCATCGTCGCACCCCAGAGCAAGGGCAGTCTTGCGAAGCTCGCGGAGGAACTGGGCCGCGAGAAGATCAACATCGAGGGCCTGTGCGCCGTCGAGCAGAACGGGACGTCCATGTTCCACCTGCTGACCACGGACAAGGCTGCGACAACGCAGGCCATCACCAAGGTCGGATACAAAGTCGCTCGCGAGACGGAAGTGATCGTTGAGCGCGTTGAGAATCACCCCGGCGCGCTTGGCATGGTGACGCGTCGCCTCGCCGACGCGGGCATCAACCTCACTACTGTCTACCTCGCCACCGACACGCGTCTGGTGCTCGGTTGCGAGAACCTCTCAGCGCTGGAGAGCGCCTGGAAGAACGTAGCGGCTGTCGCGTCCCGCTAATTCCCCGTAGTGAACCGGTCGGCCTTCGGGCCGGCCGGTCCTCGCGTGTCATGTCGACAAGCGACCGACCCGGCACTCGCGGGAACTCCTGAAGCCGAGTCGTCGTTGCTGGATGTCAACGCGAGGGCGCACCCAAGACCCACCCCCGGCTGCGATCAGCTTCTCTCCTCGAGCACCTTGAAGGCCAGACGCCGGCTGTGCCCGTGCTTCATCACCATCGTGAACCAGAGACGGAGCAACCCGTCCACGACGTCGACATCCTCTGAACCGCCCACCCGCACAGGCCGGAATCCAACATCGGCGATCAACTGCTCAATTGTGACGCGGGGTGCGCCATCGGGTCCGCAATAGAACCCGTCCGCCTGAGTTCCGTCGAAATCCGGTCGCTCTATTTGCTCCCATCCGTAGCAGCTGAACGCCCTGCAGTACGCCGCCCCTGGTGCCGCGTCCGCAACCGCGACCGCACTGTGCATATGCTCGGCGCTCACGTTGTTGGCAGCATCGACCACAAGCTTGTCGTTGAGCAGGCTCCCCAGACGCGACAGGGTCTCCGCCATCTCGTTGCCAGGGATCGCGAAGAGCACGATCTCGCTGTGCCGCGCGGCACCTTCTATGTCATCACGCTTGGCCCCGATCTGCTCCGCCAGTTCCACTAGCGCGGGCTTGCTCGGTGAACGCGCTCCGAAGGTCACCGCGTGCCCCTTGGCAGCCCACTTCTTCGCCAATCCTCCGCCGATCTTCCCTGAACCGATGACCGCGATACTCGTCATGCCAACCTCCACGCGCGCCCGAATTGCTGCATTGAGAGAGGCGCCACGGCTCTCACGTTACCTCGCGACGCGGCTCCGCACGGTGCCTCTCGGCATGCGATCTTCGCACCCTGGTGATTTGAATGCACGCTCCGCCAGTTGATGCACGTTGGGCATGCTCTCTCGGTCGGCCGGGGGAGGCGCCCAGGTTTGGCTGACCCAACCAAGGGTGCGCCGGGGCCAGCCGTGCGTGAGCCGGACGACGTGTCACTATCGGCAATGCTTGTGGCTGCACAGCGTCGGCCGGCGACACTCATGACAGAATGCCGCGGTGGCTCAAGATGCGGTGCCCGTCGCCGCGCCAGGCACGGAGACCTCGCGGCCGGCAGCGATCGAAACCCGTGATCTGACCAAGCGGTTCGGCGAGCGTCGCGCCGTCGACGCGCTCTCGATCCGGGTGCCGCGAGGCGTCATCGCGGGACTGGTTGGACCCAACGGAGCCGGCAAGACGACCACGCTCCGCATGCTGCTCGGACTGATACGTCCGACTGACGGGAGCGCGTCCGTCCTCGGTGAGTCGATCCGTCACCCACGCGCATTCATGCACAGCGTCGGGGCGCTTATCGAAGGACCGGCCTTCTACCCGACCTTGTCAGGGAGAACCAACCTCTCGACGCTCGCGACGCTCGGACGACATCGCGACGCGGACATCTCGGGGCTGCTCCAGACGGTAGGCCTTGCCGATCGCGCGCGGCACTTGGTCGGCTCGTATTCCCTCGGCATGAAGCAGCGCCTCGGCATCGCGGCCGCGCTCCTGTCCAACCCCGAGCTGCTGCTCCTCGACGAGCCGGCCAATGGTCTCGATCCGCCCGGGATCATCGAGATGCGTGAACTGATGCGGCGCCTACGTGATGGTGGCACGACGCTCCTTGTCAGCAGTCACCTCCTCGCCGAGGTGGACCAGATTGCTGACTGGCTGATCGTCCTGGTGGCGGGCAAGGCTGTCTACTCCGGTCCGGCCGCGAGCCTGCCGGGGCGGCAGAGCATGGCGATCGTGGTGGCGACGGAAACCCCGGAGCAACTGGAAACCGTCGCCAGGATCGCTCGCGATCATGGCTACGCGGTCGTGATCGAGAACGGCCGCGCTCAGATAGCGGCGCCGCCATCATTCGCCGGTGAGCTGAACCGGCTCGCCATGCAGGCAGGCGCAACCCTCGTCGAGCTGCATCAGGTCCAGACCACTCTTGAGGAAAGCTTCCTGCAGATCATCGGGGAGGCCACCTGATGCTCGCGGCATTCCTGTCCGAATGGCCGAAGATCCGCCGGCGCAGCATCCTCCTGGCGCTGCTCGTCATGGTGGGGCTCACGGCGCTCGCCGTCGGCGTCACGCTGGCGCGCATTCAGCGGCGTTCGCTGGAGCAGCAGTTCCTCATCAAGACCGATCTCGGGCTCGTCGGCACGCTCCAACCGAGCGCGAGCCTTGTGGCGGTCATCGTGCTCATCACGATCGCTGCGGTGCTGGGGGCCGACTGGACTCAGGGCACGTGGCGAAACCTCCTGGTGCAGGAGCCGGGGCGCGTACGACTCCTCTCGGGACGGGTGCTCGCTCTGCTCGTGTACATGATCATCTCGACGGCGCTCACCATTGGCGTCGGCACCCTTGTTGCGATGCTCATCGCGCCGCATGAAGGCATCAACACCGCGGTGTGGTGGGACTCGACAGGCACTCGCGACTACTTTGAATTTCTCGGCAATCTCGTGCTCGCAGTCATCGGGTGGACGATCTTCGGCACGCTGGTCGCCGTGCTGGTCCGCAACCCTGCGGGGGCAGTGGGCGCCGCGATCGCATGGTTGCTGGTTATCGAGGGCCTCGTCAACCAGGTGGAGCCGACCGTCGGTCAATACCTGCCTGGACGGATCCTGTCGGTAGTCCTGACCGGCGGTCAAGCAACCCTATTCAATGCGGCGGGCTCGTCGAGCGTTTCCTATGCAACTGCGCTGATCATTGCGGGTCTGTACGCCGTCGGGATGTCGGTCGTCGCTGGCGCGAGCTTCTGGTACCGCGACATCACAGCCTAGAATTTGCCGAGCCTCCAGAGAGTGCCGGCAGGCGCGCAAACCCACGCGGCAGGCGAGGTCACGACAGGCATGGCTAGAACATAAGCGCCGGCGGGATCCTGGAGCCTCGGCCCATGTGTGAGATTTACACTGGGATGACCGACGCGACTGTGATTCAGTTGACCGAAATGAGACGTTGCCCTTCTCGCTATACGGAAGCGGCGAGCAGGCCCTCAGCCTCGCGGACGTAGCGAGTCGCGCCGACCGAACGGTAGAAGGCAAGGACGCGCTGCAGCTCGACGTCGGCCTCAGCCCGGGAGCCCTGGTCGATCAGCGTCTCCGCAAGCCAAAGCCGGTCGCGCGCCTCCTCAGTGGCGGCGCCCATGAGGCCGCAGATGTCCGCCGCACGGCGCAGATCTCCCGAGGCGAAGGCAGCGGCCGCCTGGACCCATGGGACATCCGAGGTGGGGAGAACCTCGATCAGCTCTTCTCCTCGACGCAGGGTGGCAAGCGTCCAAGCGAGTACGTGCACGGCGGTCATGGCTGAGGCGACTCGTCTTCGCGTCTTTAACGCAGCGAGGAACTCATCAGCCAGCGCTGATGCCCGCTCCGACTCGCCGCTTTCGCACAAGATGTGCGCGCACGCCGCCAACGTAGGCAAGAGAATCTGCGGATCCTTGATCGCGCGGGCGAGCTCCAGCGCTTGCTCAGCATCGGCTAGTGCTCCCTGAACGTTGTCGCGACCGATCCGGGTTTTGGCCCGAATGAGGTATGTCCACGACGCATCGTAGTGGGGGGACCCGGCCTCCACCTGCGCGAGCAACTCCTCCGCGACACTCAGAGCTTCGTTCCAGTTGCCGCGGTCAAACGCGTCGCCCGCTTGATCGCCCCGTATCCAGCGCTGTTGTCCAACCAGGCCGAAGCGGGATGCGGTCTCCGCCGCCGTAAACGCAACCGCAGCCGACTGCTCGAGCTGCCCATTCATAAACAGCGCCGCCGAGAGGTTCCCCTGTGCCCGGCAGATCGCTGTCGGCACATTCGCCTCCAGCGCAAGAGCGCGGCCTCGCTCAAGATCCTCGATGCCACCAGGGTCGCCGCTGTCCACCCTGGACATGCCGATGGTGATCAATGCGTTCGCACGTAACTCGTCCAGACCGAGCTCTTCTGCCATGGCTAACGCGTCGCGCCCAAGGCTAATCGCATCACCGCTCTCTGAGGAGAGCATCAGGAACCGGGAGATGCTGCCGATGACAGCGGCCTTGGCGCGTGATGGCTCGCTCGCATCCACGAGCTCGCGGGCGCGCCGCACGTGTTCGGCGGACTCACGAGAATCTCCCCGGTACCAATGCAACTCGGCGAGCGTCGCCTCCGCCTCGGCAGCCGTTTCACGGTCGCCTGCTGCCACCAACTCGGCGCAGGCCATGACGAGCACAGTGGGTTCCAGATCACCGCTGATGAGCTGCGTCCGGCCGAGGTGGAACAACAGATGTGCTCGGCTCATTGAACCCGCCGGGGCCAGGTCCAGCGCAGACTGGTAGAAGGCCACCGCGCTGGCATGGGCATTGAGCGAGAAGGCACGATCGCCCGCGTCAGAGAAGCTTGCCTGGGCGCGCTCGGTGAAGGCGGGGTCGATGGGTTGCGACGCCGCGCGCCGAAGCTCGAGGGAGCTCAGATAGTGGTGGGCAATCATCTCGGCGTGGTCCTCGGTCCGACCCAGTGAACTTATCCACTCCGCCGCCAGCTGATGTTGCTCGGCGCGCCGCCCACGGGGGATCTGCCCGTAGGCGACGTCTCGGACCAGCACATGGAGGAACGCATACTCCGCCTCATTCGCCACCGACGAGCGAAGCGCCCGTTGCACGAAGTCCTTGCGCTCCAGTGCGTGGAGATGAAGTTCCACTGCCCGGCGGTCAAGCCCGCTCCCCTGGGCCGCGGCACCCAGCCAGAAGACCTTGCCGATGACCGCCGCCGTCTGCAGCAGACTCTTCTCCTCGGTCGGGAGGGCGTCGAGCCGGGCCGCGATGATGCCTTGCACGGTCTCTGGCAGCGGCAACTTCTCGGCGTCGCCCCGCTCAGCCAGCATGTGCACGTACTGCTCGGCGTAGAGCGGGTTGCCGTCGGCCCGCGCCAGCAGCGCCTGCTGCGTCTCGGCCGCCATCATCGGTTCATCACTGAGGCCGCTGATCAGCTCAGCCGTCTCCCTATTGGAGAGCCGTGAGAGCGACAGGGTGATGGCTTGGCGCTTGCCGCCGGCCCAGCCGGACCGACGCTCGAGCAGCTCCGGCCGGGAATTGCAGACGATGAGCATGGGTAGGCCGCTTGCCCAATCGACGAGATACTCGACGAAATCGAGGAGATTGTCGTCTGCCCAGTGCACGTCCTCGAAAACCAGCACCAAGGGGCGCTCCTCGGCAAGCGCCTCGAAGAATCGCCGCCATGCGGCGAATGCCTCCTCGCGCCGGTCGCTGCCGGCCTCGCTGTTGCTGCTGAGGCCAGCTAGCGGGCGCAGATGGCCCTCCACCCATTTCGCATCCGCCCGTTCGAGGATGACCGTGGCGACGGCCGCCGTAAGCTTCTCCTTCGCTTGCTCAGGAGAGTCCGTCTCGAGAATCCCCGCCTGCGCTTTCACCATCTCGCCAAGTGCCCAGAATGTGACCCCATCGCCGTACGGGAGAGAGCGACCCTGGCGCCAGCACACGGTGTCGCTCGGGTCCTGGTCGACCACCTGAAACAGCTCGGCCACGAGTCGGCTCTTGCCGATCCCCGGTACCCCGACGATGGTAACGAGTTGCGGGGAACGATCCTGCCGGACCCCTGCGAGGGCGTCCCTGAGCACACCCAGTTCGTGGGTGCGGCCGACCATTGGCGGTCGGCTCGCCGGGGCAAGGTCCACGCCGAACCGCGAGCGCGCATCGAGGGCTTCCCACGCCGGCACCGTCTCCGCCTTGCCCTTCGCCACTATTGGGTCCACAGCTCGGTAGGTGATCACCTGCGAGGTGGCCCGGTAGGCCGTCTCCCCCACCAGGATGCCGTTCACGGGTGCCGCCGTCTGCAGCCGCGCCGCGGTGTTCACCACGTCGCCGGAGGCCATGCCCTCACCCTGGGCGGGCCTGGCCCCGAGCGTAACCAGCACCTCGCCGGTGTTGACCGCGATGCGCAGTTGCAAGTCCGCCTGCTGCTCCAGCACCCAGTCGCGGATCGCAAGGGCCGCCCGCACGGCCCGCTCGGGATCATCCTCGTGGGCAACGGGCGCCCCGAAGAGCGCCATCACCGCGTCGCCGATGAACTTCTCAACGGTGCCCCCGAAGCGCTCGAGCTCGGTGCGGAGTCGCGTGTAGTACGGGGACAGTAGGGCGCGCACATCCTCGGGATCGAGTTGCTCGGAGCGCGATGTGAAGCCCACAAGATCGGCGAAGAGCACCGTCACGACCTTGCGCTCCTCATGGGCGGCGGCACCGGCCTCGACCATCGGAGTGCCGCACTTCGAGCAGAAGTTCGCCCCAGGCTGATTCTCATGTCCGCACGCAGGACAGAGCTTCATGCAGGTAGCGTAGCCGCTGAGGAGGTACCGACTCCGGCGTTAAGGCCATCAGGCCTCCGATGCCAAATGTCTGAGACCGCTACCGGTCGCCACGTTCGCTGAATAACGACTGCCACGTCCCCGAGCGGTACGGCGACCCGTGCGGCATCAAGCCGCCCGATTGGTGTAATCCCGGAACTATCTACTGTGGCCTATCGAGGATGTAGTGTCTTGGGATGGATACCGATAGGGCGCTCGTCTATTTCACGTTTCTCGCGGCCTGCCTGCTCGGGGCGTCGGCGTGCGGTTCGGCGCCGCCGTCGTCATCATCGGGAACCTCCTTATCGAGCGGGTCGAGCTCACCGACGCCGGCCGCGACTGCGTGCACCATGCCCGTTGTCGAGGATGTCTATGACGGGTTCCACATTGGAGTGCCGAGCGGTTGGTCGGTGTTCTCTGCTAACGGCACCGTCTATGTGTCGAAGGACCAAAGCGCCACCGAGGAGTCCACGGTTACGCCGGTCCTGATGACATCGGGACTCACGCCGGCCTCGGTCTTCTCCTCCTCACTCGACTCGCTGCAGAAGCAATTCGATGCGGCGGGGGGGACAATGACCTCCAGGGTTACGGGCGCGGGAAGTACGTCTCCAACGGCGAGTCTCAGCCTGCAGTCTGGCTCAGTCACGATGACCGGCCAAGCAAGCGTGGTGGTCTTACCAGAACCGACCGCGCACGGCGGGTCCGTCGCTGCCCTCCTCGCAAGCTGGGCTCCCACCTCGACGTTTGCCACTGAGCGGCCCATGCTCAGCGCTATCAGCCATTGCTACGGGCCGCAGCAAGGAGCGCTGTACCAGGTAATCAGTGATCAGGTTTTCACGTATGCCATCCCACTTGGCTGGAGAATTGCCAGTGAGGGTCAGGACCTCATCGAAATCGCGGACGGCAACAATGCTTCGGCAACGTACCTACTGAACTTGTTCCTACCCGGATCCGGTGTGGATTCGCCTCAGGGAGTCATCACATTCGACTTCGGCAAGCTCGGGATAACCATCGATCAGATAATTGGCTCGCATCAATCGCAACAGGTCGTCAACGGGACCACCGAGGGGCTGTTAAGTGAAGAGTTTATCGGGACCATTTCTACGGGTCAAGCGGTCCACGGGGAGGTGCACGTAGTCGCCGATACCACCAGCAGCACACCTTCCGGAGTCATCCGTCTCGCTCTAACCACGCCGGCTCTCTGGAACTCCACCAACGGGGCACTCGCCCACATCCTCAACAGTATCCAGCACAGCTTTGCGCAGGATTACCAGCAATGGGAACACGTCACCCAACAGCAGCAGGCGTTTGCGCAGCAGGTTCAAGGGTTCGACTACGCCCTTACCGGCGTCGACCTGGTCAACGATCCCGCGACCGGAGCGACGTTCGAAGCGCCGTACGACACGTATAACCAAACGGGGCCCGACGGCCCCGGTTATTACGATCAGGCGAACAACAAGCTGACGATAGAAACACCCTGAACGGACCCCATTTGCTCCGACGGAATCACGGCTCAGTCCATGCAGACGATGGGAGAAGTCGGGTCAGATGATGTTGACGTTGCCCATGCAGCGAGATCAGGCGGTGCACAGAGGGTCGGATAGTTCCTCATCAGTTGGTAGTCACGTCATCTGTTCAGCAGGCTGCAACCCGGGTAGTCGATGATCATGATCTCCTGCGGGGATCCCCTTGGAAAGCGCCCGGCAAAGCTTGTTGGCAGCGAGATGGCTTCCTGTCGGGCTATCGCAGTGGGGCCGGGAACGCTGCCTGATTGAAGGCCAGCTTGACCATCCCGGCGGGGCGGCGCACTATGGGGCGACCGAGCGGGAACAGGCCGCCGGAGACGCTCATACAGCCGGGCGAGTTGGCAGTGACCGAGCAATACATCATCGGGGAGTTGTCGGTTCAGCTCGCGCAGCTGGAAGCCGTCGCCCCTAACGAGCAGTTTGCGTGCGAGTTCGCCCGGCTGCGGGTGGAGACTGAGAAAGCGCCGTTTGAGACGCTGCCCTACATGGCCCTGCACGCGCTCCACCTGGTCCGCGGGCTTTGCCGAGAGTCTCTTGCGCGAGGCGACCTCCAAGCACTGTCCTCGCAGGCGACGATGGCCGCTGAACTTCGGGAGTTCGCCGTCTCTGCAAGGCTGCTGGCGGAAGGCTAGAGTGGAGGCGTTCACCCTGGGATGGAGCGATGCGGGTCAGGCGGTAAGTCGGAGGTCGACCAATGGCAGTGGAAGTGCAGGTCACTGAAGCACAGATTGCGGTGCACTGGCGCGAGGAGGATTACTTCGCCCCGCCACCGAAGTTCATCGGACAGGCGAATGCCAGCGACCCCAGCATCCGCGAGCGGTTCCGCGAGGAGAACTTCCCCGAGTGCTTCAAAGAGTACGCGGACCTGCTCACCTGGGATAAGTACTGGCACACCACTTTGGACACCAGCAACCCGCCGTTTTGGAAGTGGTTCGTCGGTGGCCGGCTCAACGCGAGCGTCAACTGTGTCGATCGTCACCTTGCGAAATCCCGCAACAAGGCAGCTCTTATTTGGGTCCCAGAGCCTGAAGCCGAGGAGACCAAGGCGATCACCTATCAGGAGCTCTACAAGCGGGTTAACGAGTTTGCTGCGCTCCTGCGCGGTTTCGGCGGCGTGAAGGTCGGTGACCGCGTCACCTTTCATATGCCAATGGTTCCCGATCTCCCGGTTTCGATGCTCGCCTGCGCCCGCCTCGGCGTCATCCACAACCAGGTGTTCGGCGGGTTCAGCGGGACAGCTTGTGGAGGCCGTATGGCCGACTCCGGGAGCACCATCCTGGTGACGATGGATGGGTACTACCGCAACGGCGAACTTATCGACCATAAGGCCAAGGCCGACGAAGCGATCGCCGTTGCTCGCGAGCAGGGGGTCGAGGTCGAGAAGGTACTGGTGTGGCGACGCCATCCGGGTCAGTACAGCTCCAAGACCCCTATGGTCGAAGGCCGGGACTTCTTCGTTGACGATCTGTTGAAAGACTATGCCGGCAAGATGGTCGAGCCGGTGTCGATGCCGGCCGAAGCGCCGCTTTTCATGATGTACACGAGCGGTACCACCGGACGTCCGAAGGGCTGTGTGCACAGCACGGGTGGCTACCTCGCTTACGTCGCTGGTACGTCAAAGTTCTATCAGGACATCCATCCCGAAGATACGTACTGGTGTTTTGCCGACATCGGATGGATCACCGGGCACTCCTACATCGTGTACGGCCCGCTGTCGCTCGGGACGACGAGCGTGATGTATGAGGGAGTGCCGCTCTATCCGGATGCCGGTCGACCCTGGAGGATCGCGGAGCGTCTTGGCGTGAATATCTTCCACACGGCGCCCACCACCATCCGGATGCTCCGCAAGTTCGGCCCGGATGAGCCAGCGAAGTACGACTACCACTTCAAGCACATGACAACGGTTGGCGAGCCTATCGAACCGGAGGTGTGGCGCTGGTATCACCGGGTCGTGGGAAAAGGCGAAGCGGTCATCGTCGACACGTGGTGGCAGACGGAGAACGGCGGATTCCTGGGCAGCACACTTCCCGCACTCGACCAGATGAAACCGGGCAGCTGCGGGCCCGGCGTCCTCGGCATCTATCCCGTGATCTACGACGAGGATCGCAAGGTCGTCGAGCCGGGGAGCAATCGCGCAGGCAACATCTGCATCCGCAACCCGTGGCCGGGGATCTTTCAGACGATCTGGGGTCAACCCGAGCGGTTCGTGGATACGTACTACAGGAAGTACTGCCGGGACCCGGAGAGCAAGGACTGGCACGACTGGCCGTACCTCGCGGGTGACGGCGCCGTCCAGGCAGCGGATGGCTACATACGAATCCTTGGTCGTGTCGACGACGTGATCAACGTGGCCGGGCACCGATTGGGGACCAAGGAGTTGGAGTCGGCGTGCCTTACGGTTGATGAGATCGCCGAAGCGGCGGCGGTCCCGGTTGTTGACGAGCTTCGCGGTCGCGCGGTGGAAATGTATGTGGCACTGAAGCCGGGTGTGCAACCGAGCGACGAAATCAAGAAGAAGATCGTCGAAGCGATCGACCGTGAGATCGGGAAGATCGCGCGTCCGCACAATGTCTGGATTGTTCCCGACATGCCCAAGACCAGGTCAGGCAAGATCATGCGGCGGGTGATCGCGTCGATCTCCAACTTCACCGATATTGGGGATGTGACCACGCTGGCAAATCCAGAGATCGTGGAGAGTATCCGCCAGCAAGTCCAGACCGAGAAGGTGGCGAAAGGCGACCAACCGCGCGAGCTGTCGCCGCAAGAGCTTGAGGAGATCAAGGCCTTCGGTAGCGTTGAATAACTAACGGTTCCGAGGGTTCGGAACCTCGCCCGGATTCTCTGTTCAGCAGGCTTCGCTCCGCGTCTGAAGCGAGTCGGAATCGAAGTGCGCTTTTAGGAGTCCCCTGGAAGATCACCGACCGCGTTACGTCGTGGAACCTCCGGTACCTTCGCTCTGATGCAGCCTGGAACAGGGCCCTCGTCAGTGACCTCGACCACAAAGTACCGACAGCGGACGAGGCGACGATACCCGTCGGCTGACAAACCAAGCTGGAACTCGGGGCACTCGAGCACGCGATCGGGGGACGCCGGACAAGGTGTGCAGAAGAGGGGATGGGGCAGGTTACTCCGTCCGCTGCTCATGACTAAGGTTTGACTGTCCTCACCACATCGGTCGCGCCAAGGTCCCTCGGCGATGACGCTCACCAGGGGAGGTGCGTTGTGGCGGCGTCATGAAGCTCCTTCCCGAACGAAGAGGGGGCAGCGCCCAGGCTCCATTCTTGTGACCGTGAGCGACACCCCGAGGCCCGCTTCTTCTCCCACAGAGACCAGGTGCAGGCCCGCACAGATGTAGGGCGGACTCTCCGCGACCGGGCAGCGACCATCCACGGTTGGACCGTCGCACTCGTCAAGCACCTGGTCCGTCGCCGGATCAAGCATCACGAACCGTCGGTTCCTTTCCATCTGTCGAGCATTGCGTGAGGCACGGAAGGCGGCCAGGGCCAAAGGTCGTCGATTTGGGGACCTTCGGCCCGGTTCGTGTGGGCAAGAACGAGTGCCATCGCGGGCTCGCCATCATCCTCGATGGGACCGCATCCGGAAGCGGCGGTGGGTATCGAACGCACCCTCAGACTGTGCCCGTCCCACGTCCCTCGCTGGCGCGATGCTGGTCGAATGCAGACACCGCTGCCGCGATGACCGCCGCTCCCTCGGGGCCGAGAGAGCCGTCTCGGTGCGCGTGCTGCAAGACAATCGCCGCGGCGAAAGCGAGTACCTCGAGTGCCCGTGGCACCGCGACCCGCGCCACGGCGACGAGCTGACAATCACCGGACTTGGGAGTGGCAATTCCGAGCGATGACCCAAGCTCGGCATCGAGCTCCATGCCGAGCACCAGATGTCCGGGGTCCCACGGCGGCGGCGTCGTCGTGCGGTCGAGTTCCGCCAAGCTCTCCAGGAAGGACGCCCTTGCGCCATCAGTAGCGTCGAGGATGGTCAGGATCTGGCGGATGCCGATGGCCGCCGGCACCGACTGGTTCGCGCTCGCGCGCAGTGCAAGCCCCTCGACGGCATCCACGGCCTCGAGCAGGTTCATCACGGCCGTCCGATAGACAACGATGAGGCGGCTGTCCAGCGGGCGGTGCGGGGCGAAGCCGAGCGGCATGAATGACCCGGTCTCGCGCACTCCGTACAGCTCCCCGTCGCTGGCCCAGGGGGCTGGTGTCGCCAGGCTATCCAGCTGGCGGATCTCCTCTCGGTAGGTCATCATCCGCTCGCCGGCGATGGTACGGCCTGGTGATCCACTGCCGTTTGGCGTCCCAGCTAGCCAGCGAGTCTCATGGGCGCGCATGATGCCACCCATGCCGCTGCAAACCATCATCGAGCCCTTCCGCATCCATTCCGTTGAGCCGCTTCGCATAACGACGCCGGAGGAACGTCAGCGTGCCGTGCGCGTCGCCGGCTACAACCTGTTCGCGTTGCATTCCGATGACGTTCTCATCGACCTGCTCACCGACTCCGGAACTGGTGCGATGTCGCGGGATCAGTGGGCGGCCATTCAGCACGGCGACGAGAGCTATGCGGGCTCCCCGTCGTGGTTTCGCTTCCTCGAAGCCGTCCAGGATCTCTTCCCGTTCAAGCACGTCATCCCGACGCACCAGGGCAGGGCGGCGGAAAAGATCCTCTTCACCGCCATCGGCGGACCGGGCAAGAGCGTACCGAACAATACGCACTTCGACACCACGCGCGCCAACGTCGAGTTTACGGGCGCGGAAGCGGTGGACTTGCTCGTTCCAGAGGGGCACGATCCGTCAGCACAGCATCCGTTCAAGGGCAACATGGATGTCGACCGGCTCGACGCGTTCCTCAGGTCACACGACGGCTCGGTCCCCGTCGTGTTCATGACTATCACGAACAACTCAGGAGGCGGCCAGCCGGTCTCCTTGGCGAATCTGCGTGCGGTTCGACAAGTGTGCGACCGCTTTGGGGTTCCGCTGTTTCTCGATGCGTGCCGGTTCGCTGAGAATGCGTGGTTCATCCGCGAGCGAGAGCCGGGTCAGCAGGACCGGGAAGTGCGCGATATCGTGCGTGAGATGGCGGGGCTCGTGGACGGCATGACCATGAGCGCCAAGAAGGACGGGCTTGCCAACATCGGCGGCTGGCTCGCGATGAACGACGACGGCCTCGCGGCGCAGTGTCGCAACCTGCTGATCCTGACTGAGGGGTTCCCGACCTACGGTGGTTTGGCGGGCCGTGACCTGGAGGCGATTGCCCAGGGTCTCCATGAGGTGGTCCAGCACGACTACCTGCGTTATCGCATCCGCTCGACGGCGTATCTCGGCGACGCGTTGACCGGCCTCGGCATCCCGATCGTCCAGCCGCCTGGGGGACACGCGATCTACGTGGACGCACGCGGGTTGTTGCCGCATATCAAGCCCCTCCAATACCCGGGTCAGGCCTTGGCGGTTGCCCTCTACGAGACCGGCGGGATCCGAAGCTGTGAGATCGGCACGGTCATGTTCGGTCGACAGCCTGACGGCTCAGAGCGGCCCGCGGATATGGACCTGGTTCGGCTGGCGATCCCGCGACGCACGTATACGCAGAGCCACATCGACTACGTCATTGCGGTGTGCGGCGAGGTGGCAGCGCACGCCGGAGACCTTCCGGGATATCGGATCGTGGAGGAGCCGCCTGCACTGCGCCATTTCACTGCGCGCTTTGAGCCGGTGCAGTCGCAGTAACTTCGCGCGGCGCGTCGCTCAGGCGTGCGAGGGACGCCGCCGGAGGTTTCCGACCTAGGGCCGTCCCCTCAGTATCGACATTGATCCTGGTGTCGACAGATCCGTGGCGTAGACGGTATTGGTCTCCTCGTTGATGGCGATGCCCAGCGGCTGTGAACCCACGGCCTGTTCCGGCGCAGGTCGGCCGCAACCGCTGGTGACCTCAGCGTTGCATGTTGATCCGTTGAGCACCGATACCCCGGCACTCGAGAAATCGGCGACGTAGATCGTGTCTGTTCTGATGTCGACCGCGAGGATGAGTGGCGATCGGCCAATGACAACCGTGGGGAATGGGCCAGCACAGCCCGCGGTGTCGCGGCCGTTGCAGGTTGCGCTATTGATCACCGACACGGTCCCGGGGGTGTCTCCGTTGGTATTATTTGCCACATATACGGTGTTCGTGGCGTCGTCAACGTCCACACCGAACGGGCCAACGCCAACCGTTAGCGTGGCTGCGAGGGAACCGCAACCGGAATGGTGCGTGCCGTTGCAGGTGGCCCCGTTGATGACGTCGACGGTATCACCCGACGCAAACGGGATCCCCACGTTGGTCGCATAGATTGTGTTCTGCTTCACACTGACCGCCACAGCGGCCGTGTTCTCACCGACAGCAACCACGGCCGGGGTCTGTCCGCAGCCCGATGTTACCTCGGCATTACAGGTGGCGGTGTTCACCACCGCGAGCTCGTTGGAATTTGCGCCGAAGGAAACGTAGAGGGACTGCGTCGCGGGGTTGAGCGCCGGCGGCCCGAGATTCGTGCCGACCGTGATCGTCGCCTCCGGGGTGGCACATCCGGCGGTGTGAGCCGCGTTGCAGGCGGCGGTGTTGATGGCCACGACAATGCCTGAGCTGTCGGATGCGTACAGGGTGTGATCGGCGTCATTGATCGCCCCCATGGAGGCGTCGGGACTGACCATCGGTATTTCAGCGACCGGCGCGCATCCCGAGACGTGTTTGGCGTCGCAGGTCGCGCCCTTGATCACATCGATCTCCGGGAGATTGAGGTTGCTCGCGTAGATCGTATTGGTGGCCGGATCGACCGACACCTCGTACTCGGAATCTGGTGCCCTCGGCGCCACCTTGAGACAGCCCGAGGTATTGATAGCATTGCAGCGGCCCAGCGTAATCACCGACACGCGGTTCTCTCCGCCGACGTTCACCAGGTACGCGGTGTCCGTATGCGGAAGCAGTGTCATCGTGTTGGGGAATCCGGTGTATCCGGGGTTGTGGTTCGATCCGGCCGACGCGGTCGGTGGAGTCTTCGAACACCCCGATGTCACCATGCCCTTGCAAGTCCGCGTGTTGATCGCCGAGAGCGTGTCGTCTCCCTGGTTAAGCGCGAACACAGTATGCAGCCGGTCGTCGACCGCCACAAAGACGGCTCCGGCGCCGACCGCAACCGACGGAGGAATGAGGTTGCATCCAGCCGTTATCTCTGCGTTGCACCGAGCGCCATTGATCACCGAAACGGTGTTGACGTTGTTGCTTGCCACGTAGATGGTATCGGTGGCTTGGTCAACAGCGTCCCAGAAGGCACCACTCCCAACGGTGACCGTGTGCGGCGCCGACCCGCAGCCGCTGCCCGTGCTCCCATTGCAGGTTGCACCGTCGATCACCGACACGGTGCTCCCACTCCCCGAATCGTTATTGACGGCGTAGACGGTGTCCGTCGCCACATCCACGTCAAGGGCCTGGGGGCCGAGGCCGTCCGTGACCTTTTTCACGGGCTTCGCGCATCCCGAGGCTGTCGTCGCGTTGCAACTGGCTCCATCGATGACGAAGACGTCGCCCGCCGGGCTTGCGACGTATAGCGTTCGAGTCATCGGGTCGAAGACGTCGTCGACGGGGAAGCCGCCGGTGTGAATGGTCGCCACCGGCGTTGCGCAACCGCTCGTCACCGTCACATTGCACAGCGACCCGTTCACAACAGAGACACTTCCAGTGCCATTCGCAACATAGATGGTGTCGGTCTTCTCGTCCACCGCCGCCGCCAGCGGACTGTCACCAACCCTTGCTCTGGCGACGACGTGGCAATCAGTTGTGACCGCGGTGTTGCACGTCGAGGTGTTGATCAGATCCATTTCGTGCGTTAGAGGTGACGGCGGGCAACCGATGGGGCATTGCACGGGCACGTATAGGGTCCCCGTCCTCGGATTGACTGCCGGGACACCCGGACTTCCGCTGATGTCAATGAACCCTCGTTGGATCGAGCCGGGCACGGCTGGGCTGGCGCTCGGTGTGATCTGCGCTCCGACCTGTATCGGGCTCGCGATCGCCATGAGGACCAAGGCAACCACTGCCCCGGGTACGAGACGGCCCTTCCTGAGGCGCATGTCACCACCTCCGTGCGCGTCCCCGTTGTGGTCACAACCGGAGTCCGCGAGCTTCCCTAACCGCCTCCGCGGCTTCTGTTGAGTCAGGCGTTCATTTCGGGTGAACGAATGTTCAGTCGCTGATGGCGCCGCCGATGGACACGCGCCACGCAATATCCACCCGAGGATCCGGGGTGTAGGCGCAGACCGTTCCGGTGTGGATCGTCGCATCGAGGTGGGCGCCCAGGTCGGCGTCCGCGGCGGCAATGCGCTGCATTGCTGACCTGACTGCGCGAACCACGTTCAATCGGGCCCGCTCTGCGATCGACCCGGCGTGGCGCGAACGCCCTCCCAGCCCGAGCGCTCTGCTCAGCTCGTGGGTGATGAAGTCCAGCTCCTCGCGGACAAGACCGACCTCATCCGCAGTACCCGACGCCTCGGCGGTCTCGATCGCCTCGCGCAGCTCGGTTACCCGGGCGCGGTATGCCCGGCGTGCCTCCGCGTCGAGCAGCTCCCCCGCGTCGCCCGACGCGATGGCATGGGCCGTCTGATCGTCACCTGGTGAGCCGAGACGTTCGAGATCCAGAGCGGCGTGCGGACGTCCGGGGTCCGCAAGCAGGTGCGCGAGCACCCGGAGCCCCTTGCTGTCGCGAAGCCGGATGACTCGCGTCGCGTACGTGATCGCCCAGTATTCGCCCTCGCGCTCGAAGCGGGCGTCGTCATTGGCCAGGATCGGTGCCTCGAGGACGCTCCCGTCGACACGGCGTCGCCGAATCGGGATGGTCCCGGTGTGACGTATGGCTTGCCTGAGCGCCTCGTCGATCGTGAGCGTCTCTCCTTCGGCACAGGCTGCGACAAACGCCGCGTCACCGAGGTGTCCGCGTAGCGTTTTCGCCCATAGCTCGTAGCGCTTCCGCTCGTCACCGAGCATGCGGAATCCCAGTGCACGTTCTTCGGCCTCGACGGCACCCCAGACCCGGGCGGCAAGGGGATATGCCCCCAACCCGACCAGGGCGCCGGCGATGCCTGCCGCGCACAGGATCCGGCTGCGGCGTTCGCTTGCCCCTGTGATGTCCAGGCTTGCCTGGTAATACGCCACCGCGCCCCGATAGTCGCCCCGGTCCAGCGCCAGATCGCCGAGGCTGTGCAGCGAGTGCCTGACCAGTCCCGGAAACGAGGAGCGAGCCAACCGAATCGCATCCGTGAACAGCCGCTCACTCTCATCGTATGAGCCCTGATCACGCGCGACGCCTGCGAGCAGGTGCAATGTCGCCGCGCGTCCCGCGTTGTCCGTGATCTCTTCGAACAACCCAAGAGCCTCGCGATGAAAGCTGATGGCTGTGTCCAGATCTGCTCGCTCGCTCGCGATCCGGCCGAGGCGGTTGAGCAGGAAGGCAACCCGCGGCGTGTTCCCGAGCTCGCGGTGCAGGGCGAGGCTCTGTGTGTAGTACCGCTCCGCCTGGTCAGGGTCGGTCACCACGAAGTAGTCGAGGAGTCCGGCAGCCTCCAGCGCGGCCGCACGAAGCGATGGGCCGACTGAGACCTCGGCGAGGGGCGCCGCCTCCAGCCACAGACAGGCATCGTCGCGATGGCCCCGGTCGATCCAGAACCTGGACAGCGCGACGCCGAGTCGTAAGCAGAGAGCAGCTTCGCCGTTCGTCTGCGTCCAGGCAAGCGCAGCCCGCAGGTTCGCCAGGTCCTCGTCGAGCTCTCCGAACGTCTCCGGGTTGGACGGCCAGCTCTGCGCGCCGGCCATCGCCTCGACGGCCTGAGCGAAATACGCACCATGGCGTCGAGCGAGCTCATGTTGCTCCGTAACGGTCAGCCGCTCGGCGGCGAACTCCTGCACGGTCTCCAGCAGCGCGAAGCGATCGTCCCTTCGATGAACCAGACTCTTGTCGACGAGCGATGAGATCGTAGGGAGATCCGCTGCACATACCTCCTCCGCCGCCATGAGATCGAAGCTGGCCGGAAATATCGCGAGGCGTTTGAACAGCTCGCGCTCCCCCGTCGACAGCAGGTCCTCGCTCCACTCAATCGTTGCTCTGAGGGTCTGATGACGCGCAGGCATGTCGCGTGCCCCGCCCGTGAGCATCGGCAATCGACGGTTCAACCGCGTCAGCAAACCGCTGAGGGTCAGCACATTCACCCGCGTTGCGGCAAGCTCGAGGGCGAGCGGGAGACGGTCGAGACGGCTGCAGATCGCCTCGACCGTCGCCTCTTCGACGAACGCGGGATCGACGGCACGAGCTCGCTCGACGAAGAGGGCGACCGCATCGGCGGGGCTGAGCGGCTGCACCGTGAAGCGCTGTTCAGCGGTCAGGCGGAGCGGCTCCCGGCTGGTAACGAGGATGTGGACCGAGGGGCACGCGGCGAGCACTGACGCGAGCAAAGGCGCGACTGTAGCGACAACCTGTTCGACGTTGTCCAGCACCAGGAGAAGGCTTTGCGTCGCAAGGTGCTGGGCGATCGAGCCGTTGGCTCCCACCGATCGCGCGATTGTCTGCTCCACCAGGCGAGAGTCCCGAACGGACGCCAGCGGCACCCAGCAGACACCGGCCGGGAACCGCTCGGCGGCGTCGACGGCGATCTGGATTGCGAGCCGAGTTTTGCCGGAGCCGCCGGCGCCAAGCAGGGTCACCAGCTGATGCGTACGGAGGAACGCACCTGCGACCTGCAGCTCATCCACCCGGCCGATAAACCGGCTCTGCTGGACTGGAAGATTCATTGCGGAAACCCTCTGTCAGACGCGTTGAGCTCCCCCGATCGTAACGTGCCAGACGAGAGGTACCCGGGGGTCTGGCCGGTATACGCAGACGGTTCCAGTGTGGACCGCCGCGTTGAGATGAACCCCGAGAGCGGCGTCGGCTGAGGAGATGCGCTGCATCGCTGACCTGAGCGCGCGCGTGACGTTCAACCGAGCCCGCTCAGCAATCGATCCGGCGTGGCGCGGTCGCCCTCCTAGTCCTAGTGCTCTGCTCAGCTCGTGGTTGATGAAGTCCATCTCTTCGCGCAGGAGGCCGCTCTCGTCCGGCTTGCCCCACATTTCAGCTGCCTCAATCGCCTCATGCAGCTCCGCAACTCGCGCCCGGTATGCCCTCCGTGCCTCGTCATCGAGGAGCTCGCCAGCGCTGCCCGAGGCAACCGCTCGAGCTGTTGCCTCGCCTCCGGATACACCCAGCCGCTCGAGGTCGAGAGCGGTGTGTGGACGTCCCGGGTCGGCGAGGAGTTGGGCGAGGATACGAACGCCCTTGCTATCCCGAACGCGGAGGACCCGCGAGTCGTATGCAACGGTCCAGTACTCCCCTTCTCGGTCGAACCGTGCGATTTCACTTGACACGGCTACCTCGCTGGCGATCGGTGAGGCAACGCGACTGGTTCGTGTCGGCGCCGCGGCCTCGTAACCCGCGGCCTGGCCGAGCGCCTCCTCAATCTGAAGGCCCGCGCCTTCCAAAATGGCGTCACGGAACGCCCGTTCACCGAGTCGACTCTGTGTGGTGTCCGCCCATCGTTCATAACGCTTTCGCTCGTCGGAGAGCATGCGAAAACCGAGGGCGCGCTCATTGGCGTCGACGGCACCCCAGAGCCGCGCCGCGAGAGGGTACGCGCCCAGACCGGCGAGGGCGCTACTGAACCCCGCGACGCGCAGGATGAGGCTGCGGTGCTCATTCCTGCTGGTCATCTCCAGACTTTCCTGGTAGTACCCGAATGCACGTGCATAGTCGCCGCGGTCCAGCTCGAGATCCCCGAGGCTGTGGAGCGAGTGCCGAACCTGTCCCGGAAACGCCGTGCGCGCCAAGCGAATCGCGTCTGTAAAGAGCTGCTCGGCATCCTCGTATCGGTGCTGCCTGGACGCGGCTTCAGCGAGCAGGTGCAGCGTCGCTGCACGCCCCGCGTTATCGGCCATATCTTCGTACAACGCCAGCGCGTCGCGATGAAAGCGGTTGGCTTTGACGAGATCTGCACGCAACATAGCGATGCGACCAACACGGTTGAGCAGGAACGCAACCCGCTGCTTGTTGCCGAGCTCGCGATAGAGCACCAGGCTCTGCCTGAAGTACTGCTCTGCCTCGTCGTAACCGGCGACCATGAAGTAGTCGATCAGCCCAGCTGCTTCCAGGGATGCTGCGCGAAGCGGTGTGGGTACTGAGTCGTCGGTGAGCGGTGCGGTCTCGAGCCATGCGCAGGCATCGTGGCGATGACCCCTATCGATCCAGTACCTGGAGAGCGCGACGCCAAGCCGAAGCGTCAGCTCGTTCAAGCCTTTCGACCGCGTCCACGCGAGCGCCGCGCGGAGATTCGCGATGTCGTCGTCCAGCCTCCCAAAGGTCTCAGGGTTGGTTGGCCAACTCTGAGCACCCGCCGCAACCTCGGCGGCCACAACGAAGTACTCCGCATGCCGGCGCGCGAGTTCGTCTCGCTCGCTCGCGGTCAAGTGCTCGTCTGCGAACTCGTGAACTGTTTCCAGCAGCGCGAAGCGATTGCCACTTGTGCGAGTAACCAGGCACTTGTCGACGAGCGAGGAGAGGGCCGCAAGATCTGTCACGCACACCTCTTCCGCGGCCCGGAGATCGAAGCTCGCCGGGAAGATCGCGAGACGATGGAAGACGGCGCGTTCACTCGCTTGCAGCAGGTCCTCGCTCCATTCGATCGTCGCCTTCAGTGTCTGATGGCGCTCGGGCATGTCACGCCGCCCGCCGGTGAGCAGCGGCAGGCGGCGCTCGAGTCGCGCGAGGAGCGCGTCAGGGGTCAGCACGTTGACCCGGGTGGCTGCGAGCTCGACGGCGAGTGGCAGACAGTCGAGCCGAATGCAGATGGCCTCCACGGTCGCGTGCTCAACGAACGTCGAGTCAACTGCGCGGGCCCGTTCGACGAAGAGCGCAACCGCGTCAGCGTTGCCCAGCGTCTCCACGGTGAAGCACTGCTCGGGGGCGATGCGCAGCGGCTCTCGGCTCGTGACGAGCGCATACAGGCTGGGACACACCCTGAGGAGCGACCCCAGCATGTTCGCCGCCGCCAAGACCTGCTCCATGTTGTCCAGGACCAAGAGGGCGCGCTTGCCGGCCAGGTGGTCAGCGAGCTCAGCCTTTGCACCGACGGACCGGGCGATGGTCTGCTCCACGAGGTCAGGGTCGCGAACCGGTGCCAGCGGCACCCAGAAGATGCCTTCAGGGAACCTTTCGGCTGCCCCAGCAGCGAGTTGCAGCGCGAGCCGTGTCTTTCCTGAGCCGCCGGCGCCAACGAGCGTCAGCAGCCGGTGAGTGCGGAGCAACTCGCCAGCTGCTCGGAGTTCGAGCACCCGGCCAATAAACGGGGTCTGCTGGATCGGCAGGTTCATTGCTGCAACGCCCTTCGCGAGGCAAGTATCGGCCTCTCGTCGGAGATGTTCAACGCTTCTGAACATTCGTGCGCCCGGAATGAACGCCTAATTGGCAGGCCCTGTGCCAGCGACAAGGAGGTGGATCATGCGTCTTGCGAGGCACCGTTACCTGGTGGGCGCTGTGATCGCCATCGTGTTCACGGCGGGCGGGGGGTCGATTCAAGCAGGCGCGACGTCACGCGCAGTGACCCACGCCGAACGATCAAGCGCGACGGGGGCCGTCTGGGCCGCGACCGCCACGAATCCAAGGGGGAGCTTCGGGTCCGCCTTGCTGGCGTCGGCACGTGTGAAGGTAGGCCCATCCGCGCTGGCGATCGACACGGCAACCGATACGATCTACTCAGCGAACGGCAGTAATGCGAACGGCACCAGCCCCGGCGGAAACACCGTGTCGGTGATCGACGGACGCCACTGCCAGGCGCCGGACGTCTCGCGGTGCAAGGGGCCATGGCCGACGATCAGGGTGGGGAACATGCCGTCGACGATCACCGTCGATGAAGTGACCGACACGGTGTACGTCACCATAAACGGCAATGGCGGGACGACAAACGCGGTGTCTGTATTCAACGGCGCGATCTGCAGCGGGCGCGTGACCTGGGGGTGTGACCAGACACCGGCGAGGGTGCGGGTTGGGGGATTCCCGTTCGGGATCTTCGCCGATTCCTCGAACCACACGGTGTACGTGACCAGCCTCGGTGGCGACACCGTGTCGATGATCAACTCGTCGACATGTAACGCGACCGATCTGACGGGGTGTTCGAGCCAGACTCCACCGACGGTGACGGTCGGCAGCGGGCCAGGCGACATTTCAGTCAACCAGTCAACCCACACCGTCTACGTGGCTGAAAACGGCGGAGTCTCTGCGTTCGACGCGAACACATGCAATGCGATCGTGCAATCAGGCTGCGGCGCGGTCGGCATGCTCAACGGCGCTCCGGCGGTCAGTGGCGTCACGGTGGACGCCGCAAACGACACGATCTACACGGCCGACTATTCGACCCAATCGGGGGGCGGGACCGTGTCCGCATTCGATGGGCGTTCGTGTAACGCAAGTGACCTGGCAGAGTGTGCGGCGCAAAAGCGCGGCATAGTGATCGTGGGCCCTCCTCCGTCTTTCGAAGTCGCCTTCTTTCTCGCCGTGGACGTGCCGCGCCACACGGTCTACGTGGTCAACCAGGGAGACGATGACCTCTCGGT
>CABEDX010000036.1_pt1 | contig 44754 bp, 36 predicted proteins | sample 3132991 | NCBI WGS metagenome assembly CABEDX01 (sample SAMEA5534332, study PRJEB31848) | metagenome | biome: tundra; feature: field; material: soil | place: USA | collected 2013-05 | depth 0.15 m
TGCTCTTCCAGGCCGGCGAGCGTGCAGCATCAGTGGCGGCCAACTCCGAGGCCGAGCGCTATTTCCAGCAGGCCGCGCGCCTGGTGCCTGACTCGGCGCGACAAGCCGAGATGCATGAGCGCGCCGGACAGATGGCCGCGCGCGGGGGTCGCAACGTGTCTGCCATAGCGCATCTCGAGCGAGCTGTCGCGCTGTACGAGAGCGAGAACCTCCCGCATCCCGCAGCACGCGCACTGTCTCGCTTAGGGCTGGTGGAGTCGGTGAGCGGGCAGTTGGACGGATCGATACAGCGAATGGAGCGCGCCTACGCAGTGCTGGCCGACGACGCGCCGGATGAGGACCTCGCCACGCTAGCGGTGCGGCTCGGTTCATTGCTGCATTTCAAGGGCGACCCCGATACCGCGAGCAAGCGAGTCGAGGTCGCGCTCGATATCGCCGAGAAACTGGGGTTGCCCGAAATCCTCTCGCAAGCGCTGAACGTCAAGGCGATGCTCGCCATGCAACGCCGGCACGACGAGGAGGCCATGGCGCTCTACGCTCACGCGTTGAAGCTTGGCCTCGATAACGATCTGCCGACAGCAACCGTTCGCGCCCATTTCAACCTCGCGGATCTGCTGTGTCACCGGGATCGTTACAGGGAGGCGCTCGGCCATTACCGCAGCGCACTCGCCCTCACGAGGAAGATCGGGGATAGATCCTACGAGCGCAGCACGCTTGGCGAGCTTGCCTTCAACCTTGCGCGCGTCGGTGAATGGGACGAGGCCGTCGAATTCGCTGACTCGATCGCGGAAGACGAGGTGCGCAGTGCGCCGACGGACGTCTTGTCCTTGCTGGCGTTCGGTGAGACCTACGTCGAACGCGGCCAGATTGCACAATTCGAAAAGCTCATGTCCTGGAGTGCGCAACTCGTCTCGTCGGATGACTGGCAGGCGCGCTCGTGCTACCTCGTGTGTCGCGCAGGTCTGCGGCGCGGCCAGGGCAGAGATGCCGAAGCGCTTGCAGACGCCAACGAAGCGATCAAAGTTGCTTTCGAGCTGGGGGGTGCAGGGCATCAAAACTTCAAAGACGGATTCCGGGTGGCGTGTGACTCCGCTTTAGCCCTGAAGGACCTGGCGAGGGTGGACGAACTGCTTGGTGTTGTCGATGGTCTCGGGCCAGGAGAACGACCACCATATTTGCGTGCCACGGCGCTTCGGTTTCGGGCGCGGGTTGCGGACCTCCGGCGCGATGCGGACGGCGCTGAACCCTCGTTCATCGCAGCTGAGGAGGCCTTTGCTCAGATCGGAATGCCCTTCTGGCTTGCAGTTACGACGTTGGAGCACGCCGAGTGGCTCATCGCGAATGGGCGGGATGTCGAGGCGGGCCCCATGCTCAGCGCAGCCGTCCAGACCTTTGAGCGCCTGAAGGCGCTCCCATGGCTCCATCGTGCCACGCAGTCAGCGCCAGCGGTTGGCCTAGTCTCCTGATGCGGTAAGGGCCATGAGCAGACAGTGCCGCCAGCGCGCGTCGGCGCCCCTCCCGATCGCACTCCCGCAGCACCGAAGTACGCTGCACCCGTGAAATGCGGGACGTGCGGCGCCGAGAACAAGGCGGGACGGCGCTTCTGCGGGCGCTGTGGTGCTCCCTTCGCACGGATCTGTGCCGTATGCGGCTCGCCAAACGAATCGGATGAGAGTTACTGCGGAGGGTGCGGATCGCTGCTGGATAGCGTCTCCGGCGGAACCGTAAGCGCCTTCGAGCCCTCGATCGGCGGGTCCGCGACCCTCGCGGCTGTGCGATCACCGGCCGCCGAGCGCCGCCATGTGACCGTGCTCTTCTCCGACCTGGTTGGATTCACGAACATCTCCCAGCAACGAGACGCCGAGGACGTCCGGGAGCTGCTGACACGTTACTTCGATGCCGCCAGCACGGTCATCACCAGATACGGCGGCACGGTCGAGAAGTTCATCGGCGACGCTGTGATGGCGGTGTGGGGGATGCCCGCCATACAGGAGGATGACGCCGAGCGCGCTGTCCGAGCCGCCCTGGATCTTGTTGATGCAGTAGCTGCATTCGGCGAAGCAGTTGGGGCACCGGGACTGCAGGCGCGGGTTGGCGTGCTCACCGGTGAAGCTGCTGTCAACCTTGATTCCAGCGGTCAGGCGATGGTGGCGGGCGACCTGGTCAACACAGCCTCCCGGGTGCAGTCCGCGGCAGCTCCTGGCAGTGTCCTGGTCGGCGAGGCGACGCGGCAGGCGACGGAGGCGGCGATCTTCTACGACGACGCCGGGATGCACGAAGTCAAAGGCAAGGGTGAACCCCTTCGCCTGTGGCGTGCCAACCGCGTCGTCGCCGCCCGGGGCGGCCTGATGCGTCCCACCGGCATCGAGCCGCCGTTCGTCGGTCGTGACCGCGAGTTGCGCCTTCTTAAAGAGATGCTGCATGCCACGGGGGAGGACGGCAAGGCGCGTCTGCTGTCGGTGGTGGGCGTTGCGGGCGTCGGCAAGTCACGTCTCTCGTGGGAATTCGAGAAGTACGTCGACGGTCTCACCCAACGGGTGTACTGGCACCGCGGTCGGTGCCTGGCCTATGGAGAGGGCATCGCGTACTGGGCGCTCGCCGAGATGGTCCGCACCCGCGCGGGCATGCTCGAGAGCGAGCCGCTGGAGGCGGCGCGAGCGAAGCTGCGGCGCACGGTCGAGCAGTTCATCACCGACGCCGAGGAACGCCACTGGGTGGAGCCACGCCTTGCGCAACTCCTGGGGCTCGACAGTGAGACCTCGAGCGAGCCTCGCGACCTGTTTGCTGCGTGGCGGATGTTCTTCGAGCGGCTCGCAGCGGACCAACTCACGGTCCTTGTTTTCGAGGACCTTCAATGGGCTGACAGCGGACTTCTCGACTTCATGGAGTATCTCCTCGAGTGGTCGCGAAACAGCCCGATCCTCGTCCTGACGCTGGCACGTCCCGAGGTTGCCGAGCGCCGTCCGGGCTGGGGCATCGGGAAGCGTGGACTCACGTCCCTCTACCTCGATCCATTGTCGGGCGAGGCGATGGCTGCGCTCCTCAGCGGAATGGTGCCCGGCCTCTCGGAAGAACTCCGCGGTCGTATCCTCGAGCGCGCAGCAGGGATCCCGCTCTATGCGGTGGAGACCGTGCGCATGCTGCTGGACCGAGGACTGGTCGTCGAGGAAGGAGGTGCGTACCATGCCACCGGCTCGCTCGACTCGCTCGAGGTGCCGGAAAGCCTGCACGCGATGATTGCCGCGAGGCTCGACGGCCTCGAACCCTCCGAGCGGCACCTGTTGCAGGACGCGGCGGTACTTGGAAAATCGTTCACGCCGGCAGCGCTTGCTTCCGTGTCAGGGCGACCCCTCCCCGTTGTCGAGGCTTCACTTGCGACATTGGTGGAGAAAGATCTGCTCTCCATCCAGTCGGATCCGCGCTCTCCCGAACGCGGTCAGTACGTGTTCGTGCAGGACCTCGTGCGCGGCGTGGCACAAGGCACACTGGCGCGAAAGGACCGACGTTCCCGCCACCTCGCCGCAGCCGACTACCTGGAATCGTCATGGGCGGGTGAAGAGGGCGTCGCCGAGGTGATTGCGGTGCACCTTGTGGCGGCTCACGAGGCCGAACCGACCGCAGAAGACGCTCCAGCGCTTCGCGATCGAGCTCTGCGTGCGTTGGTCCGTGCAGGCGATCACGCCGGCTCGCTCGGGGCACTGGACTCCTCGCAGCGGTACTACGAGCACGCGCTCGAGCTCGCGGAGGACGACACAACACGAGCAGAACTGAGTGCCAAGGCCGGCCTGTCGGCAAAGATGCAGGGGCGCGTCGTGCAGGCGAAGGCCCACTTCCTTACCGCGCACAGGCTGCACGCCTTGAAAGGAGACACTGGTGCAACAGCGCGGGCACTCGGCGAGATCGCCGGCATCGAGCTCTCCGAAGGCAAGGCAGACAGTGCCATCGAGCGCATGCAGACGGCGCTCACCATGCTGATGGGCGCGGACGAGGCTGACCCCGAGCGGAACGCTGCCCTGGCCTGGGCGGCCGCACGGCTGGCTGCGGCGGAATACTTCCACGGCGATCTGAACCACGCGCTGGAGCACGCCGACCTCGCCCTCCAGATCGCTGAGACGTGGAGGCTGCTCGACGTGCTGACGACGGCGCTCGACACAAAGTCGTGGGTTCTGGCGGCCCGTGGTCGACGCGAAGAGAGCGAGATCCTCGACGAGGGGGCTCTCAAGCTCGCGCGTGCAATCGGGCTCAGCCGGGTCGGAACGATCGAAAGCAACCTGGCCGATACACTCCAGGAGGCCGACCGCCTCGAGTCAGCGGTGCAGCATTTCGAACAGGCCGCCGTGTCCGCGCGGAGGGTAGGCGACCGAGTTAGCGCTTCGTTTGCGGATCTTGCGGGGACCGCGTCCCTGCTCGATCTCGGGCGCTGGGACAGGTGTGCCGAGATCATCACCTACTACTTCGATCACGACGCCGCGGACCTCGAGGCGCACGTGCCCACCGTGGGCTACGCCGTCGGCGCAACCTGGTTGTTCCTGTGGCGCGGCCAGCTGGATGGCGCACGCAGACTCGTCGCAGATGCCGATGCCCTGTTCGAGCGTGCTGGAACGGGAGGCAATGTCGCCGCTGATCTGCGGGCCTTGCTCGAAGCGGGTAAGGCGGGATTGGCAAACGCGGAGGGCAGGCACGGCGACGCTCTTGAAGCCGCTCAGGCAGGGCTTGCCATGGCCATTGAGTCCTACCCCACGATGGCTCGCCGAGCACTGTGTGAAGCAGTTGAAGCTGCGTTCGCGCTCGGCCGCGAGGCCGAAGCTGCGACCTTGGTCGACACGGCGAGCCGCCGTTTCCCGGCGGGCAGCCAGCCATCAGTCGATGCCCACACCCTGAGATGGAAGGCCCGCTTGGTCGATCATGCGGGCGACAACGAGCCTGCCGCACTCTTCCGCAAGGCGTTGGATGCCTTCGAACGTCTCGGGAGACCCTTCTGGCTGGCGGTCACGCACGTGGAGCTCGCAGAGTGGCTCATCGCACGCGGCCGTGACGACGACGCCCATGTTCACCTGGAGCAGGCACGGGTGACATTCGCCGAGTTGGCGGCTGAACCCTGGCTGAGCCGCGTCGACGCGGCCGTGCGCAGTAGTCTGCCCATTGTGGGTCGCGCATCGGGAGCCCCCTGACCGCTCGCTCGGATCCGTCGGGGACCCACGTGGTTGAGCGCAACCCGCGAAGAAACGTACCCTAGGCGGCGTGATCTGCCCCGCGTGCGCTGCTGAGAATCGGGCCGGCATGCGCTTCTGCGGCCAGTGCGGGGCCTCGCTGAGCTTGCTGTGTCGAGCGTGCGGCGCCAAGAATGATGCCAGCCAGTTGTTCTGCGGCCAGTGCGGAGCGAAGCTGGAGGCGGAGCCGGCTGAGCGCGATCAGTCGCAAGGCATACCCGCGACGAGGGGCCGACCCGCCGCCGAGCCGTCGCGGCTCGCCTCGGAGCGCCGCCACGTGACCGTGCTGTTCGTGGACCTGGTCGGCTTCACGTCGCTGTCGGAGCAACGCGACGCGGAGGATGTCCGCGAGCTGTTGAGCGAATATTTCGCCACGGCGCGCACGGTCATTGGTCGCTATGGCGGCACGATAGAGAAGTTCATCGGCGATGCAGTGATGGCGGTGTGGGGCGTCCGGGCCATCCACGAAAACGACGCGGAGCGCGCGGTGCGAGCGGCGCTGGAGCTCGTCGACGAGGTGGCGGCGTTCGGTGAGCAGGCGGGGATACCCGGGCTCCGAGCCCGAGCGGGCGTGCTCACCGGTGAAGCTGCGGTCAACCTCGACGCAGACGACGAGGGCATGGTCGCAGGCGACCTGGTGAACACCGCGAGCAGGGTGCAGTCGGTTGCAGAGCCGGGCAGTGTCTTCGTCGGTGAGAGCACCCGAAGCGCGAGCGAGGCTGCAATCGAATATCACGACGCCGGCAGCCATCAACTGAAGGGCAAGCCCGAGCCGCTGCGGCTCTGGCGCGCTGCTCGCGTAATCGCGGGGGCGGGCGGGGCGCTGCGTCCCACCGGTCTCGAGCCGCCCTTCGTGGGGCGGGACCGTGAGCTGCGGTTGCTGAAAGAATTCCTCCACGCGACGTCGGCGGAGGGGAGGGCGCGGCTGCTCTCGATCGTCGGTCTCGCAGGCGTGGGCAAGTCGAGACTGGCCTGGGAGTTCTTCAAATATATCGACGGGCTCACGGAGACCATCTGGTATCAGCGCGGCAGGTGCCTTGCGTACGGCGAAGGCGTGGCGTTCGCGGCGCTCACGGAGATGGTCCGCATGCGCACGGGGATTGTGGAGAACGAGTCGCCGGACACCGCCAGACAGAAACTGCGTCGAAGCGTCGAGGAGTTCATTCACGACGACGAAGAGCGCGCCTGGGTGGAACCGCGCGTGGCCCATCTCCTCGGACTCGAGGAGCGAGCCGGTGCGGATCCTCGCGATCTCTACGCGGCATGGAGAGTGTTCTTCGAGCGTATCGCCGTGCAAAACACCACGCTGCTCATCTTCGAGGACCTGCAGTGGGCGGACAGCGGCCTCCTCGATTTCATCGAGTACCTGCTCGAGTGGTCGCGCAACTCGCCGATCATGGTGGTCACCCTTGCTCGCCCCGATCTCGGCGAACGCCGTCCGGGGTGGGGCACGGGCAAGCGAGGCCTCACGTCGCTCTTCCTCGAACCACTTTCGACGGAAGCGATGGGGGAGTTGCTCAACGGCATGGTGCCGGGACTGCCCCAGGATCTGCGCGCACTCATCCTCGACCGCGCCGCCGGCGTCCCCCTGTATGCGGTTGAAACGGTGCGCATGCTCATCGACCGGGGGCTGCTCGTCGAGGAGCGCGGCACATACCGCGCGACGGGATCGCTGGAAGCACTCGAGGTTCCTGAGAGCCTGCACGCGCTGATCGCGGCGCGTCTCGATAGCCTCGCGTCGTCTGAGCGCTCGCTGCTGCAGGACGCTGCGGTCCTCGGCAAATCATTCACGGTACCTGCGCTCAGCGCCGTGACCAACATCCCCGAGTCCGACGTCGAGGCTGTGCTCACCACGCTGGTCGGCAAGGACCTCCTGGCGATCCAGTCGGACCCGCGCTCTCCGGAGCGCGGCCAGTACGCATTCGTGCAGGACCTGATCCGGAGCGTCGCTCATGGGACGTTGGCGCGCCGGGAGCGCAAGCTGCGTCACCTCGCTGCGGCGACATATCTGGCGAGTTCGTGGGCGGAAGAGGAGGAGATTGCCGAGGTCGTCGCCGCCCACCTGGTCGACGCATACGATGCGGACCCCACCGCCTCCGACGCTCCAGAAATACGCGACCGGGCGCGACTTGCGCTCGTGCGCGCGGCGGAGCACGCCGGCTCGCTCGGCGGTGCCGCGTCAGCGCAGCGTTATTACGAGCATGCGCTCGAGCTGAGCGGCGACGACGAGACGCGAGCGGATCTTCATCAGAAGGCCGGACGGGCTGCCCGGCTGCAGGGCGGCGGCGCGGAGCAGGCGAGAACACATTTCGAGGCAGCTCAGGCTCTCTACACTGCAACCGAACGGCCGTTGGGTGAGGCGACGACACTGTGCGAACTTGCCATGTCGGACTTTGAAGAAGGGAACCTCGCCGCAGCGCTGCAGCGCACCCTCGACGCGCTTGCGACCGTTCCCGAAGCCGGTACCGATGAAGAGCATCAGGCCACGCTGGCGAGCATCGAGGCACGACTCGCGAGGTTCATGTATTTCAGCAGCGACTACGATACAGCGCTCCCACACGTGGAGCACGCGCTGCAGATTGCCGAGACCGAGGGCCTGTGGGAGGTGCTATGCCTGGGGCTTGATACCAAGGGCTCCATCCTGGCTGCGCGTGGACGGCGCGCTGAAGCCGAGGTGCTCATCCGCGGGGCGCTCGCTGTTGCGCTCGAACACGAGCTCATGGAGCGCGCCTCGAATTCGTGTCTCAGCCTGGCCACCACCCTCGAGGAGGACGACCGTCTTGAGCCCTCTCTCGATCTTTACGCACAGGCTGAGGCGCTCCTGCAGCGGCTGGGAAATCGTCCGAATGCGGTCGGCGCGCGTCTCAACCGCATGCTGGGACTTCTCGAGCTGGGGCGGTGGGATGAGGTAGCGGCAATGTTCACCGAATACCTTGAGTCCGACGCCGAAGTGCTCGGATCGCGCATCTGGCCAGGCGCCGTAGCGGCCAACGCGGCATGGCTGTACGTCTTACGCGGCGACACAGCCGCCGCGCGTCGCGTGGTCGAGACGAGCGCGCCGATTGTTGAGCACGCCCAGCTGGAAATGCGTTCTCAGCACCAGGCCGCTCTGGCCGGGGTCGCGAACGCTGAAGGTGACCACGTGCTCGCGCTGCTCACAGCGGAGCAAGTCCTCCGTGCTTGCATCGACGAGTCCTTCCCTGTGGGAATGAGGTTGGCGCTCATCGAGGCGGTGGAGGCTGGCTTCCAACTGGGCCACGTTTCCAAGGTCGATGAGTTGTTGCGGCTGGTGCGAGATCACTTTCGCCCCGGCCGCCAGCCGTCGGTTGACGCCCATATTCTTCGATGGGAAGCCCGCATCGCGGCAAAGCGCAACGACAATGAGGCCGCAGCCCGCAAATTCACGGCTGCGATCGACGCCTTTACCAAATTGCAGCGTCCTTTCTGGGTCGCCGTGACCCGCTGCGAGTTCGCCGAATGTCTGGTAGCTCAGGGTCGCGACGGAGACGCGCAGGAGCTGGTGGCAAGCGCTCGCACAACGTTCGAACAGCTGGGCGCAATACCGTGGGTACACCGAGCGCGAGCCGCAATGCAGCGAGTGGATGTCGCGATGGAACCTGCGACGCTGGCTCAATGACAGCGGTGGACCCAGCCGCGTCTTGACGGGCTGCATGAAGAGGACTAGGGGAATTAGTGCAATTTTGTTGCACTAACCCTCGAAGACCGCCAGGGTGCGCTACATGCAGTACGCGCTGGTGTCGTTGTCGACGTACACGTCCGCGACCGGCCAGCAGCGGCGCTCGGCGAAGGCGCGGCAGTCCTCGATCTGTCGGGTGACGCCTGCGGCCAGGCCGTCAGGGTCGGAGGAGATCCGGGCATAGAGCGCCGCCGCCTTCGGAGCCATCAAGGTACATTAGCGTATCCTTGCGCACCCCAGCGTGCTCTCACATGAGCTCTCCGCAGCAGCCGAAACTCACAACAGCGTCAGGGTCACGTGTCAAACGAACGCCGCGGATCGTTCCTTTCAGCAACGCGCCTCCGGACCCGCTAATGCCACATTATCCGTTCTACGAGCACCCTCCACATTGCGCACTTTGCAATTCGAGAGCATTGAGTGATCCAGCACTCCCGATGGTGATGACCGACTAATTCCGTGGCGTGCACATCTCTCAAAATCGCTCGAAATCAGCATCTGATCATACGAAATTACCCGTTGCGAGGCACGGTCGATAGCGGCGGTGATGGCCGAAATTCACATGCATGATGTCCCGCACCCTAACATCGACCCAGCGCCCCGAACCTCGGTGTGGGCGCGATGGCTTAAAGCGCCACCGCGTTGATGAGAGGCTTGCGCGCGACCATGTGTGAGTTGGCCGCTCGAAACGGCCGATTTCGTTTAGATCGATCTGAACGTCAGGCGGAGCCGCAACGGTGCTAACGTCACTACGCGAGTAGTGAAAGAAATGTCCTGCCGCGCCGGCTCGGCTCGGTGCTCCAGGGAATTCCCAAGACGAAGACCTTGAGAGATATCGGGATCCGCTACATCGAGCTGGTCAATGAGATCACGGCACCGCTCCCGCCCCTCCCGATCGCCGAAATGAGTTCGCCGCCATGGACGCCACCGTCGTCGCCGCTGGAGGAGGCGACGGTCATGTTGGTGAGCAGCGCCGGGGTCCACTTTCGTTCGGATCCGCCCTTCGCTCCAGTCGATGATCTGAGCTTTCGCTGCATCCCCGTCGACACACCCGCTGCTCTCCTTCGCCCAAGCCACCCCAGCCCGATTCGGAGGCCTGGGCTCATCGACATCAACGTCGTGCACCCGGCAGAGCGCCTCTCCGAGCTCGCGGCGGGCGGCCGGATCGGCGCAGTCGCCGACCACCACCAGAGCATGCTCGGCGCCATCAAGTCCCTCGTCCAACTCGTCACCGAGCTTGGACCCGCAATGGCGGCGGACGCAGTCGCGTCGGGCGCGACGGTGGTGATGCTGGTTCCGCTCTGCCCCGCGTGCCACCAGACGATCGGTCTCCTGGCACGGGTCTTCGAGCGTGCGGGACTGACGACCGTCACCGTGACGGGCGCTCGCGATATCACCGAGCGGGTGCGCCCACCGCGAGCCGGCTGGCTCGACTTCCCCCTCGGCAATTCAGTGGGGCGGCCCAACGAGCCTGACGAGCAGCGCGCGATCTGCCTTGACGTTCTCGGCCTTGCAACCTCGGCTGCCAGTCCCGGAGCCATCGCAAACCTCAGCTATCAGTGGCCTGACCCGACGTGGGAGGACCGGATCGTCCAGCAATACCGCGATGAGGCGGACACGGTGGTGTCGCAGCGCCGGCATGAGTTCGACGCGTCGGGTGCTCACTTCGCGGCGGATGAGGTCGCAGCGGTCGAATCAATGGGACGGCGCGGGTTGTTGTGAACCCACAGCCACGAGCAGCGACAGGCTGGATCAGGCGAGCAAGTCGTATCCACGCAGCGTCAGGAACTCGGCAAGCCGGTCGCTGAAGACGAGCTCAGCGAACAGCGTCTGCGCCTGATCGAGGAAACTCTCCGCGCCTGATCCGCCCGCGATCTCGGCGCGGAACGTGGCGGCTTCCTCGTCCTCGATTCGCGCAATCAGCTCGCGTGTCACAGTGCGCCCGTCAGACATCGACGCGCCGCGCTGCAACCATTGCCAGAGCTGTGATCGGCAGATCTCCGCGGTTGCGACGTCTTCCATGAGGTTGAACACACCTGCGGCACCGTTTCCGCCGAACCACGATGTGAGGTAGCGCAGGCTGACGCTGATGTTGTTGCGCACCCCTGCCTCTGACACCTCGTGGCCCGCCGAGTCGAGGTCGAGCAGATCGCGAGCCGTCACTGCGACGTCCTCTCGAAGGCGGTCGAGCTGGTTGGGCTTGTCCGCGAGGACGGCGTCGAACTCTTCGCGCGCAGTCTCGACAAGGTCGGGATGCGCGACCCAAGTGCCGTCGAACCCGTCCCCTGCCTCACGGCGTTTGTCGGCCCGAACCCCGACCAGCGCAGCCGCGGTCGCCTCAGCATCGCGCCGGTTGGGGATCAACGCAGCCATGCCGCCGATGGCGTGCGCCCCCCGGCGATGGCAGGTGCGGACCAGCAGCTCGGTGTACGCGCGCATGAACGGCACCGTCATTGTGAGTCGCTGCCGGTCTGGGAGCACGCCGCGATCCTGTTTCGCGAAGGTTTTCACCGCGCTGAACATGTAGTCCCAGCGGCCTGCATTGAGACCGGCTGAGTGATCGCGCAGCTCGAAGAGAATCTCGTCCATCTCGAATGCCGCCGGCATCGTCTCGATGAGTACCGTGGCCCGAATGGAACCAGTCGTGAGGCCGAGATGACTTTCCGTGAAGACGAAGACGTCGTTCCAGAGTCGCGCCTCCAGATGGCTCTGCAGCTTGGGGAGGTAGAAGTACGGATTGGTGCCCCGATCATGCAATTGCCTCGCGTTGTGAAATGCGAAGAGTCCGAAGTCGAGCAGGCTGGCCGAGACCGGCGCGCCGTCGACCAGGAAGTGCTTTTCCACGAGGTGCCACCCTCGGGGACGCACCAACATGATCGCGACATCGTCATGCAGCCGGTACTGGCGTCCGTCCGGGCCACTGTAGGCGATGCTTCCGTTCGCCGCATCCCGGAGATTGGCCTGTCCCTCGACCATGTTCGCCCATGTCGGCGCGTTCGAATCCTCGAAGTCGGCCATGTAGCCGGTGGCACCAGAATTGAGCGCGTTGATGACCATCTTCCGGTCTGTCGGTCCGGTGATCTCGACACGCCGGTCCGTGAGGTCGGATGGCGCCGCAGCCACGGTCCACGCGCCGGCTCGAACATCGGCCGTGTCGGGGAGGAAGTCGAGCGAGCCGCCTGCGTCGACGCGTTCCTGCACAGAGGCGCGACGGGCAAGCAGTTGCTCCCGAACCGGATTGAACTGGGCGTGGAGCGCCGCGACGAATTCCTGCGCCGGGGTAGTGAGCACGGATGCACCCGATACCGTCGCAGGCCCAACGATCCTGATCACTGCGTACCTCTCAGCCCAAGCCTGGCGCTATGGTAGACTTGTTACGCCCTACGGGCGTAGTTACTGCCGACGGCCGCTCGCCGGCGTGCTGACAAGGTGGATGCGATGACGGACCATGGGGAGGCAATCGCTGAACGCCTCACACAACTTGGGTTCACGCACTACGAGGCCCGCACGTACCTTGGACTGCTGCAGACGGATAGTGCGACGGGCTACTCGATAGCGAATGACACGGGCGTCCCGCAGCCCAAGGTGTACGAGACCCTGCGGCGCCTAGTGGAGCGCGGTGCGGCGGCGCGCACCGGCGAGAAGCCTGCCCGCTATAGGGCCATCCCTCCGGATGCGCTCCTCCAGGGCATCGAAAAAGACTTCGCCGCGCGGGTGGCGGCGGCCCGCGACGACCTCGAGTCGCTGCCGCGTCGCGAGAGCCCGGCGCAACTCCTGCCCGTTTCTCGTGTCGAGTCGTTCGCCCCGGCCGTGGAGGCCGCGTCAGCGGCGATCGCGGCGGCGCGAACACGCGTCTATCTCAGCGGAAACCGCGATGAGCTGGCGGGGCTGCGCGCCGCGGTCGGCCACGCTGCGAATGCTGGAGTGGAATTCGTCGTCGTCCATTTCGGACCGCTACCCTTCCCCTCACCGCCCGGTCAGGTCATCCGTCACGCAAGCACCGACGGCGCCATCTACAGGTCCCGACACGCGCGTCACCTGGCCGTCGTAGTCGACTCGCGCTGGGCATTGTGGGGCGTGGCCCGCGACGGCACGCAATGGGACATTCTCACGAGCGAGTCGCCGCTGCTCGCGGGTCTCGTGAAGGCGTACATCCGCCACGACCTTTTTGTCCAGAGGATCTTCGCGGACCTGCCAGCGGAGCTCGAGCGGCTCTACGGCTCGGGACTCCTCGAGCTCGATCATGTGTCCTGGTCAGGGGAGCGCAGCGGTGCCGACCATGCAGAGGGGGCTGGCTGAGGTGCCGACCGCGATGACCGCGCTCCGGCCATGGTCGCCGGCAACCTCGGTCGAGTGATGCGCACGATCGACCTGCATTGCTATCCGGGCACGCCCGAATGGATTGCCTCGCAAGGGCCGTTCGTCGAAGCGCTCGCGGCGTACTGGAAGCGCGACTGGGTGGGCAAGGCAGAGGCGGAGGTCACCGCCGACTTCAGGCAAGCGGGTGTCAAAGCAGTGCTGGTGGCATTCGATATCGAGTCGGTGACCGGGTCGCCGCCGTGCACCAACGAGTACGTCGCCGGCATGCGGGATCGCAACCGCGACACCATCCTGCAGGCGTGGGGAGCGGTTGATCCACTCAAGGGGAGCGCGGCCATCGCCGAGGCAGAGCGCGCCGTCAACGAGTTTCACGTGCTCGGCTTCCACTTCCATCCGATCATGGGCCGTTACTCGGTCGACGACCCGGCGCTGCGTCCGCTGTTCGAGGCGATCGCCGGTCTCGGCGTACCCGTGATGATCGATGTCGGCACCACCGGCATGGGCGCGGGGCTTCCGGGTGGCCTCGGTTCGAAACTGCGCCACGCGCACCCGATGTCGATCGACGATCTCGCCTGCAACTTTCCGAATCTCACAATCGTTGCCGCGCATCCCGGGTGGCCGTGGGTCGAGGAGATGACCGCCGTCGCGCTCCACAAGGGCAATGTCTTCTGGGAAGTGTCCGGTTGGGCGCCCAAATATCTGCCCGACAGCCTCAAGCGGGATATCCGCGGCCGGTTGCGGGACAAGGTGATGTTCGGCAGCGACTACCCGAGCATGCCCTACGAGCGCATCTTCCGCGAATGGGGGGAACTCGGCTACTCCGATGACGTGATGTCCGGCCTATTTCACGCCAACGCCGAACGCATCCTTGGACTCGACCCCGCGATCGGCGTGGAAAACGCCGGGTGAGCATCGACGGAGCTCGCCCGGTCGCGCTGGTCACCGGCGCTGCGCGAGGAATCGGCCGCAGCACTGTGATCGCGTGCGCGCGCAACGGCTTCGATGTCGTGCTCAACTTCAGCCGCAGCCGTGCCGCAACCGAGGCGGTGGCCACGGAGGCGGAAGCGCTCGGCGCTCGCACGTTGCTCCTTCAGGCGGATGTCGCGGACGAGATGCTGGTGCAGGAGATGCTGCGTGCGGTCGGCAGCGAATTCGGCCGTCTCGATGCGCTCGTCAACAATGCCGGCACCACGGTTTCCACGCCGCCGAGCGACCTCGACGGTCTGCGCATGGAGGACTGGGACCGCGTCTTCGCGGTCAACGTCCGGGGGACCTTCCAGGTGACGAGGGCCGCGGTCCCCCTGTTGCGCGAGTCTCCTCGCGGAGCCGTCGTCAACCTCGCGAGCATCGTGGGATTGCGGCCAGGGCCACAGCCGTTTCCGTACGCGGCGAGCAAGGCCGCCATTGTCAATCTCACGCGCACGCTCGCAGGTGCACTCGGGCCCGCCATCCGCGTGAACGCCGTTGCGCCGGGATGGATGGTCGGCGACTGGATGGAGGAGGCCCTTGGCGACAACTACGACCGCCTGATGGACCGGCGCGCAAAGCTCACACCGCTGCGACGCTGCGTCACGCCGGATGAGGTTGCGGAGACGATTCTCAGCCTCCTGGTTAGCAACCCATTCGTCACCGGTGAAACCGTCGTCATCGACGGCGGATTCAGCGCGACGACGTAGCCAAGCTGGTGCCACCTCTCGACGGCGTCGTCCCGTTTCCCCCCGAATTCGCCGCGCGCTACCGCGCTGCCGGGTACTGGGAGGACCGCACCATCGACGAGGTGTTCAGCGGGCTGTTTGTGGAGCACGCGGAACGTGTCGCGCTCCTCCACGCTGACGAGACCATCACGTACCGGCAGCTCGCCGAACGCAGGGCATCCCTCGCTGCGCGCCTGCACGACATGGGGCTGCGCCGCAACGACCGCGCGGTCATGCACCTGCCGAATGCCCCGGAATTTCTCTACCTGTATTTCGCGCTCCAGATGCTCGGGGTGATCCCGGTCCTCGCCCTCGCGCCACACCGACGGCTCGAGATCGATCATTTCGTCAAGCTGACCGACGCCGTCGCGTACTTCGGCACCGACCCCGAGCTGGGCCGGGTCATTCGCGATGCCAACCCCGGACTCCGCCACGTTATCCTCATGGACGAGCTGGCGCCCGCGCCCGGAACCGCACAGCCGCCGCACGTCGATATCGATCCGACGGATCCGTGCTGCCTCCTGCTCTCCGGCGGCACCACCGGAATCCCCAAGCTCATCCCGCGCACGCACAACGACTATGCGTACAACTCGCGGGCCGCCGCGGCGGTGCACTATATCGATCGCGACAGCTGCCAGCTGGCGGTGGCGCCGCTCGCCCACAACATGCCGCTTGCGTGTCCTGGAGTGCAGGGCTTTCTAATGCACGGGGCTCGCGTGGTGCTCAGTGAGGGAACGCGCGCGAGCGAGATCCTCCCGCTCGTGGAGCGCCACCGGATCACGCACATCGCCGCGGTACCCGCCCTCTACATCCGCTGGCTCGCCGACCCGGACGCCGGCAACCACGACATGTCGTCGGTGCAGCTGCTCCAGTCGGGCGGACAGCGTCTGCAGCCCGAATTGCGCCGGCAGATGGCCGAGTTCTTCCCCAATGCCTTCGTCCAGGAGAATTTCGGCATGAGCGAGGGCACGCTTTTCTTCGTGCGTAAGGACCAACCCGAGGAGGCGCGGATGGAGACAGTCGGATTACCGGTATCGCCCGACGACGAGGTCAGGCTCTGCGATGAGTCGGGCGCCGAGGTCAGCGACGGCGAGGTCGGCGAGCTGACCGTGCGCGGGCCCTACACGCTGCGCGGGTACTACCGCGTACCCGAATACAACGAACGGCAGTTCACCCCGGACGGCTTCTATCGCTCGGGCGACCTCATGAGGCGTCATCCCTCGGGCGCCTACCTCGTTGAGGGGCGCATCAAGGACCTGATCAACCGAGGTGGCGAGAAGATCAGTGCCGAGGAGATCGAGAATCTCATACTCATGCATCCGGCGGTGCGCAACATCGCGTGCGTTCCCTACCCGGACCCGGTGCTCGGGGAGCGGATGTGCGCGTGCGTGATCCTGCGGCCCGGCGCTCAACTCACCCTCGATGCGCTCGCGCAGTTCCTCCTTGACCTCGGCATCGCGAAGTTCAAACTCCCCGAGCGCCTCGAGATCGTGGATGACTTTCCGCTCTCCCCGTTCGGCAAGACCTCCAAGAAGGCGCTGGCCGAGGACCTCCGCGACCGGAGCGCCGTATGACGGTCATCGACGCGTATGCGCACGTGTTTCCGATGCGTCTCATCGAGGCGCTCGAGGACGTGAGCCCGAGCGCGGAGTTGCGCGCCCTCCACAACCAGAGCTCGTACCTCTATGACGACGTGCGCCGCATCGCCTACATGGACGAGCACGGCTTCGACATCCAGGTCCTCGTGCTCGCCCGCCCGCCGGTGTGGCTCGGCATGAAGCGCGGTGATATCCACCGGCTCACTCGTGTCGCCAACGACAGCATCGCCGAGTTCGCAGGCCGCCACCCGCAGCGCTTCATCGGAGTTGGGGTGATTCCGGTCGTCGACGACGTCATGATCGAGGAGTTCGAGCGACTCCATACCGAGCTCGGTCTCCGTGGCGTTTTGATCTTCTCCAACATCGAAGGCAAGCCGCTGGACGACCCGTCAATGTGGCCGCTGTACGAGCGAGCCGCAGCGACCGGCGTGCCGATCTGGATCCATCCACAGCACGCGAACTTCTATCCGTGGATCGGCAAGGACGTGCTTGATCGCACGCTGGCGTGGCCGTTCGACACGTCACTGGCGATGGCGCGGCTCGTATATGGCGGCGTCTTCCAGAAGCACCCCGACATCAAGTTCGTGACCCACCACATGGGCGGCATGATCCCGTACTTCGCGTCGCGTATCGACGCATTCTCGCGCAGCACCGCGCCGGCATACGCGCGCCTCGGGATTGGTGAGAGTAGCGGACCGCAGCTCACCGGGCCGGCGATCGACCACTTCCGCCGTTTCTACAACGACTCGGTCAGCAACGGTTCGACCGACTCGCTCGGCCTCGCGCTGCGTTTCTTCGGCTCCGACCACATCATGTTCGGGACGGACTTCCCGTTCGGGCCGGAGGACGGGTCGTGGGCGGTCGAGGAGTTACGCGCCGTGCGCGCGGTGGACATTTCCGAAGAGGATCGCGAGCGGATCCTGCACGGCAACGTGGAGCATCTGCTCGGTCTGTAGCGGCGACTGGTCGCTCGCCGCTTACCGGGCGCGCTCGGCGCTGGCATCCTTCGGTGCCGTGGCGCCGAGAAAGATCTCGCGCATGTCCGGTTTTGCGAGCACTTCCTTGGCATCCGCCGACATGACCACCTCGCCGCGGACGAGCATGTACGCCCAGTCGGAAATGCCCAGCGCTGCCACCGCTTTCTGCTCGACGAGCAGCACCGCCTTGCCGAGATCGCCCAGCGCGCGGACCTGGGTCTCCAGGACGGATTTCGAGAGCTCCGGCGAAAGGCCCGCAGTGGGCTCATCGAGTACGAGCACCGACGGGTCGAGCATCAGCACTCGTGCGATTGCGGTCATCTTCCGCTCGCCGCCGCTGAGCGTCTCGACATAGCGATTGAGCCGCGGCCGCAGCTGCGGAAACACGATGAGCGCACGCTCCATGCGCTCGACGCGCTGCGCCCTGTTGAACAGGTATCCACCCATGTCGAGGTTCTCTCGGACGCGCAGGCCGTCGAAGACGTCGTCGACCTGCGGCACGTAGCCGATCCCCAGCCGAGCGAGCTTCTCGAGCGGAAGCCCGGTGACATCAGTGCCGTTGAGCTCGACCCGTCCGGCCTGCACGCGCGCGAGGCCGAGGATGGCCTTGAGCAAGGTGCTCTTCCCCGCGCCGTTCGGACCCACCACCGCCACCACCTGTCCCTTGGCGACGTCCATGTTGAGGTTCGTGACGATGGGCGGCCCGCCATATCCGGCCGTGATGCCGCGAATCGCCAGTGCCAGCGCGGGTTTCTGGGCTTCAACCGATGACATACGCGTCCTGCACTTCGCGGCTCACGCGCAGCTCCGACATCTTGCCCTCGGCCAGCACCTTTCCCTGCGCCATCACCACGACCTTGCCGCACAGCTTGTCCACACTTTCGAGCTCGTGCTCGACGAGGAGCAGCGAGAGACCGTCGGCGGCGAGCTTGAGCAGCACGTCCTCGAGCTCACGCGAGAGGCTCGGACTCAGTCCGGCCATGGGCTCGTCGAGCAAGAGCAGCTTGGGTTGCATCATCAGCGCGCGCATGATCTCGACCGCACGCTTCTGCCCGCCACTGAGCGTGCCGGCTAGGTCGTTCGCCTTCGGCGCCATGGAGAACGTCTCGAGCATCGCCTGGGCCTCGCTGACCAGCTGCGCCTCCTGGCCGCCCCAGAAACGCCTGCCACCGAGGACCCCGGCCGCGCGTTCCCCACGCTGGCGGGGCGCGGCGACGAGGAGGTTCTCCAGCGTTGTCAGGTTCGCGAAGACGCGAGCCATCTGGAAGGTTCGGACCAGGCCCCTTCGAGCCCGCGCATGCATGGCCATTCCGGTGATGTCGACGCCGTCGAAGCGGATGCGTCCGCCACTCGGCTGCACGAATCCGCCGATCATCGCCAGCGCGGTCGACTTGCCGGCGCCGTTGGGTCCGATGAGCCCGGTGATGCTCCCGCGTTCCACCGTGAACGAGATGCCGTCGACCGCGCGCACGCCGCCGTAGTGCTTTTCCAGGCGGTCGACTTCGAGGATCGGTGCGGTCGCGGCGAGTGCCACCCCAGTCAGCCAGGTAACTTCGACGATGACTCGCCGCGGTAGCGCGGCCGCCGTTCTTTGAGCACGCCCTGGGGACGGAACCAGATGAACGCGATCGTCGCCGTCCCCAGGATAATCCAGCCGAAGTCCTCGCTGAGTCCCGGAATCGAGGCGATCTGTGGAAGGAACTGGACACCCTGCAACAGGAGCACGGCGATGATCAACGTGCCCAGGCTGACACCCCGGTCGCTGCCCCTGCCACCGACGATGATGCAACTGAGAAAGGCGAGGGTCTCGATGTACGCCCACGCCGACGGCGACCAGCCCCCGATGAAGCCCGCGAGCAGCGCGCCGCTCAGCCCGCCGAGGGCACCGCCGACTGCCTGGACAATCAGGCGCAGCCGCACGATGTCCTTGCCCGCGGCGGATGCAGCAGTGTCGTCGTCTCGCATCGCTCGCAGCGTGCGGCCCATCGGCCCGGTGGTGAGGCGGCGCAGCACCACGAAGCCGATCAGGCAGCACACAGCGACCAGCGCAACGTATGCCCAGCGCGCCGTTTCCGGGTCGAGGCCGGAGAAGGGATTCGGAATGAGCGCGAGACCCGCGGTGCCGTTGAACAAGCCGGTATCGGCGCTGACGATCGTGACCACTGTCAGTGACACGACGAGCATCGCCACCCCCTGGTAGTCCTGGCGGAGCCGTTTGAGCCCGGTGAGCCCGATCAGCGTCCCGACGACGGCGCCGGCGGCGGCTCCAACCAGAAGCGCCAGCGGAAAGGGCAGCGTGAGGCCTCCGATGTACGTCTGGAATCCACCGTTGCCCGACGAAGGTCCGAGCGTCACCACGGCGTATGCGTATGCGCCCGCGGCGACGACGACGATGTATGCGAGGTTGGCGATCCCCGCCACGCCGAACTCGAGGTTGAGTCCCCACACCGCGAGCAGGTCGGTGCCCAGGTAGACGAGCATCACGACGAGGTAGTACTCCCAGGCCACGCCTACCCCTCCATCAACCGGCGACTCGACCAGGCGGCTCCGAAGAGACCGCGCGGCCGGATGAGCAGCACGATGATCAGGATCACGAACGCGACCACGTCCTTGTAGTTCGGGTTGCTCACCGCCGCGGCCACCTCGCTGGAGATGCCGATGATCAGGCCACCCAGCATCGCGCCGTACGGTTGACCGATACCGCCCAGCACCGCGGCGGCGATCATCGGGATCAGAAACAACGCGCCGAGAGAGAAGTCGAAGCTGACCGTCGTGATCGCCAGGGCGACGCCGGCCGCACCGCACAGGGATCCCGAGATGAACCACGCAATGTCGCTGATCCGGCTCGTGGCGATGCCGCAACTGCGCGCGAGCGTCCGGTTCGAGGAGGTCGCGCGCATCGCCTTTCCGAGGGTCGTCCGCGTCAGGAGTAGATGCAGCGCGAGCATCAAGACGGCGGTGAGCACGATGATCGTGACCTGTCCCGCTGAGAGCGTCAGATCCGCAAAGTGGAACGTCTGGCCGCTCTGCTCCCCGTAGCTCTGCGACGAGGGGCCGGCGATCGCGACGATCACATACTGCAGGATGGTTCCCGCGGACACGGTGACGATGATCATCGCGATCGCCCGGGTGCCACGCCGGACGAGCGGCGCCAGGAGAATGCGGTGGTAGATCACCGACACGGCCCCCACCGCAAGGGCGCTGAGCGCGAGCGCCGCCCAGGCGTTGACGCCGTGGCTGATCAGCATGAGTCCGATGTAGGCGGACAGCGTCATCAACGCGCCATAAGTGATGTTGAGGATGTTGCTGATGCCGAACTGCACCGAGAAGCCGACCGCACCGAGGGCGATCACGGCACCGGTCGCGACGCCGAAGCCGACGGCCTCGATGATCAGCTGCAACAGTCGCCCTCCTTACGCGCGCGAAGGAGCGGCGCCCGCCTCACCGCGAGTGCAGCTCGGTCCCGATTGTATGAATGAGGCACTGCCTCAGCCGTCACAGCAGGCCGAGGACCTGCGTTCCGGAGATGCTGCCCACCCGGCTGGCGCTGCCGTCCGGGGCGAAGACATTGGCGGCGAACTCGCCAGCGGAGTTGTGGTACTGGTTGAACACCACCGGGCCAAGGACACCGACGTACTGGATCTGCTTGCCGGCCTTCAGCGCCGCCACGCCATCCGCGAAGTTGCTCACCACGACCGCGCCCGGCTTAGGGGAGATCACCTTGGTCACGAACTGGTTGTAGTACGAGCCAATCGTCGACTTGGCCATGACCATGGCGAGCGCCAGGATGTTGATCCCGTCGTACTCGGACGCTGGTGGCCCGACCGCGCTGAGCACGTCGGCGATCGCGCTCGTCTTCGAGTCATTTTGAAGCGCCGTCTTGTACGTGTTGAACGCGGCGGTAGTCTGACTGAACGACGAGCCGACGAGGTAGACATCCTGGGTCACGTAGGTGACGCCAACCACCTTCTTGAGAGCGCCGAAAAAGTCCGGTGTGAGCGAGTCGGTGGCGGTTACCATCGCGGGTAGTGAGCCGTTGTTGAGCTGCTTGTACTCAGACATGAACGTTGCGGTCGTCTGCGGATCAGCCGACCAGATCAGCGCATCGGGGTGGGCATTGATGACCCGCGCGACCTCGCTCGAGTAGGACGCGGCGTCGGCGGGAATGGTCAATTGCAGCCCGAGGGTTCCGCCGAGCTTCGCCATCGCCGACGTCAGGCCCGGAAGGTTTCCCTCGGAGCCAATGCCGTTCTGGAAGACGACCGCGACGTTCTTGTAGCCCTTCTGCACGGCCCAAACGGCGAATGCGGCGCCGTTGGCGTCGTCCGACGGGGTGAGCCGCCAGTAGTAGGGATAGCTGTTCTTCGTGAAGGCCACCAGCCCATTGGTGGTAATGATCGGGATCTTGGCGGCATTGACGAGGGGGACGGTTGTCGCGGCCGTGTTGCTCTCGAGGCCGAGGGCCATGTCGAGGTTCGTCGTGGTCGCAATCGCTCGGGTGACGTTGGGCACCGCGTCCGCCGGGTCGCCGGTGTCGTCGATCGCCGAGCAGGTGATCGTCTTGCCGAGGATGCCGCCAGCCTTGTTGATCAAATCCGCGGCGGCGAAGCAGGGAGCAGACAGCAGCTTGCCGAACTGCGCAGCGGGCCCTGTGAAGGGCGCGATCACACCCGCGGTGATATTGCCCGACTGTGTCGGTACTGACGATGAGGAGGACGGGCTGCTGCTCCCGCATGCAGCGACCAGCGCGGTCGCTCCGACCAGAGCGGACACTCGCCAGGTTCTCTGGGAGCCCATGGGAAACCTCCTTGTGAAGGTCACGCCGTTCCGGTGGTGTCACGTCCACACCGTCCACCCTACCGTGGTGAGCAGTACCATAATGGACGCAGCAGACAAGTGCAAGGCCCACCGGCTTGTGCGTGTCGCGGTGCGGCAACCCGCCTCGAAACGGGCGAAGGAGACGCGATGATCGACGGCGGTTTCGAGATCAAATTCCTCCCCGGCATTCCTCCGCAGGAGGTGGGGTGTCCTCCGCTGTCGCCGCGCACGGAGCGGGTTGACGGCATGATCATCGAGTACGACACGGCCGTTCGCATGCGCGACGGAATCGAGATCTACGCGGACGTCTTCCGACCGGACAGCCCCGAGCCCGTGCCACCGATCATCGGCTGGGGGCCGTACGGCAAGCACGGCGCGGTCAAGTACGACATCTTCCCCAAGCACGGTGTCGACCCGGCATGGACCTCGAAATACGCCGGGTTCGAGGCGCCCGACCCGCTGTACTGGACGCGCCACGGATACGCCGTCATCAACGTCGATCCCCGCGGCATGTGGAACTCCCAGGGTGACGCCACCTTCTACTCGTCACAGGAGGCGCGCGACGTCTACGACTTCATCGAGTGGGCGGGAACGCAGCCGTGGAGCAACGGCAAGGTCGGCATGTCCGGGGTGTCCTATCTCGCCATCACCCAATGGCGGGCGGCGGCGGATCGCCCGCCGCATCTCGCCGCGATCAACCCGTGGGAGGGAGTCAGCGACCGCTATCGAGACATGTCGTACCACGGTGGCATTCCCGAGGACAACTTCGGACCGATGTGGCGGTCAAAGCGCGTCGCCTACTCCAACGGGATGGTCGAGAACACGGTCGCCATGCACGCGGACCATCCGCTGTTCGATGCGTACTGGGAGAGCAAGACACCTGACCTTTCGAAGGTGGAGATCCCCGCGTTCGTCGTCGCCAGCTGGTCGGACCAGGGACTGCACAACCGGGGCACGATCGAGGGCTACAAGCACATCAGCTCGAAGGACAAATGGCTGCTCGTCCACGGCCGGAAGAAGTGGCAGTTCTACTACCGTCCTGACAACGTCGAGCTGCTGCGCCAGTTCTTCGACAAGTTCCTGCGCGGTGTTGATGACAGTGGCGTCGATGCGTGGCCTCGGGTGCGGCTTGAGGTGCGCGAGCAGTTCTACGTCGGCGACTATCGCGACGAGTCCGACTGGCCCCTGGCGCAGACGCAGGCGCGGCGCCTGTACCTCGAGCCGGAGTCGAAAACGCTGGTCGCCGACATGCCGCCGGAGGAAGGCGCCGTGCGATACGCTGGAGCCACGGAGCGTGTCGAATTCATCCATCACTTCGAGGAACGGACGGATCTCATCGGCCCGATGAAACTGCACCTCTGGGTCGAGGCGGACGGCTCCAACGACATGGACCTCTTCGTCGCGATCCAGAAGCTCGACGAGCAGGGTGAGATCGTGCCCTTCTCGTTCCTCAACTCGCTCGAGGACGGTCCGGTTGCGCTCGGCTGGCTGCGCGCCTCACACCGCGAGCTGGACCCCGAGTTGTCCACCGACCTACAGCCGTGGCATCCCCACACGCGCGAGGAGTTGCTCGAGTCCGGGCAGATCGTGCCGGTCGACATCGAGATCTGGCCGTCCGGGACACGCTTCGAGGCTGGTGAGCAGCTGCGCATGATCCTCCAGGGCAGCGACATCTACATGTATCCGCCAGGGGTCGTGCGTATGGGCCACTCGAAGACGCGCAACGCGGGAACCCACGTGATCCACACGGGTGGTCGGTACGACTCGCACCTGCTGGTGCCGGTCATTCCCGCATAGGGTCATGTGGCGGGCGGTGGCATGAACGTCCTGCTCCTGCTCGCCTTCCCCGAGCCAGTCCGCACGGCGTACCTCGAGCGGCTGCGGCGAGCGTTCCCCGACGTGACCATCAACCTTGCGGAGCATCATGAGAAGGTCGATCCGTATATCGCCGATGCGGATGTGCTGATCACGTTTGGTGCACACATGGCTGACCGGGTCCTCGAAGAGGGCGTCAACCTTCGCTGGATCCAGGCGCTCGGCACCGGCGTCGACGGCATCGCCGATCGCTCCGCGTTGCGCGCCGGCGTGCTCGTCACCAACCTCCACGGGCTCCACGGGCCAGCCGTGTCCGAGTCGGTGCTCGCCTCGATGCTCGCGCTCTCACGCGACCTGCCGCGCTCGCTCGGCAACCAGCGGCGTGCGCAGTGGCAACGGTTCCCGGTTCGGCTGCTCAAGGGCAAGACGGCCGGCATCGTCGGGGTGGGCGTCATCGCCGAGGAGTTGGCGCCAAAGTGCAGTGCCCTCGGGATGCGAGTTGTCGGCGTCTCGTCGGCGCAGCGAACCGTGCCCGGCTTCGAACGCATCTGGGGGCTCGAGCGGCTCGAACAGGTGGCCGGTGAGGTGGACTACCTGGTGTTGCTGACCCCGTACACGGCTGCGACGCACCACATCATCAGCGCTCAGGTGCTCGTGGCGATGCGGCCGTCCAGCTTTCTGATCAATGTTGCGCGAGGCGGTATCGTCGACGAACCGGCGTTGATCACCGCGCTGGAGCAGCACCGCATCGCCGGTGCCGCGCTCGACGTGTTCAGCGAGGAGCCGCTGCCCGCAGATCACCCGCTCTGGAGGCTCGACAATGTCATCCTCACGCCGCACATCGCGGGGTTTCACGTCGGCTACGTCGATGATGCATTGCCCATCGTCGAGGAGAACTTACGCCGCTTCATCGCAGGGGATATCAGCAACATGCGCAACGTGGTGAGAACCTGATGGCCGGTTTCCCGGCGCTCCCGCGAGCAGCCGAGCGTGTCAACACGCCGATACCAACTCGCGAGCTCGAGCGGCGATGGAACGCAATCCGAGCTGCGATGGACGCAGCCGGGCTGAATGTGCTCCTGGCGCAGGCCAACAACGACTTCATGGGCGGCTACGTCAAATACCTGACCGACCTGCCCGCCACCAACGGTTACGTCACCACCGTCATCTTCTTCACGGACGAGCCGATGACGATCATTGGCCAGGGCGCGTTCGGCATGGACAGCCACCTGCCCGAGGAAGGTGACGGCGTCAGGCGGGGAGTCGCCCGCGTCATGGGCACGCCGAGCTACGCGTCAGCGCACTACAGCGCGGCATACGACGCCGAGCTGGCAGCGCGAGCACTGGACCGTCATGCAACAGGAACGATCGGCATGCTGGGCACCGCTGCCATCTCATTTGCGCTCATCGAGACGCTCCGGACCGGGGCATTGCGCGGGGCTCGTTTCGTCGATGCATCGGACGTCATCGACCCGATCAAGGCGGTGAAGAGCGCTGACGAGATGGAGCTGGTGCGCGTGGCCGCGGCCGCGCAGGACGAGGCGATGCGTGCCGCGCTTGCGGCCGTCAAGCCCGGGATGCGCGAGCTCGATGTTGCCGCGGTCGCCGAGCAGGTTGGGCACTCGTTCGGCAGCGAGCAGGGTCTGTTTCTTGCCTTCGCCGGGCCGGCGGGGCAACCGGGCCAGATCGTCAACCGCCACCTGCAATATCGCGTCATCCAGCCGGGCGATCAGTTCAGCCTCCTGATCGAGAACAACGGCCCAGGTGGGATGTACTGCGAGCTGGGACGCAGCATCGTGCTCGGCAAGGCGACGCCCGAGATGCGCGAGCAGCATCAATTCCTCCTTGAGGCGCAGCGGTTCTGCGTCGAGCAACTGCACGATGGCGCGGACTGTCCCGACATCTGGGACCGGTACAACGCGTTCATGCGCGAGCACGGGCGGCCGGAAGAGAAGCGCGTGCACTTCCACGGACAGGGCTACGACATGGTGGAGCGCCCACTCATTCGCCATGACGAGACGATGGCGATTCGCAACAACATGTATTTCTCGCTGCATCCCGCATTCAGCACTCCACACGGCTACAGTTGGATCTCCGACGACTACTTCCTCGACAACGAGGGTAAGGTGGAGCGTCTGCACGCGATGTCCCAGGAGCTGTTCGAAATCGATTGAGCACCAATGCCTGACGCCGTCGTGGTCGCCGCCGGGCGTTCGCCGATCGGGCGCGCCGGGAAAGGGTCGCTGGTCGGATGGCGGCCAGACGACCTCGGCGCGCATGTCGTGACGAAGGTGCTGGAACAGATCCCGCAACTTCCGCGCAATGAAATTGAAGATCTCATTTGCGGCTGCGGCCGCCCGGGCGGTGAGCAGGGCTTCAACCTCGGCCGAGTTGTGGCTCTCCTCGCCGGCCTCAATGTCCCGGGGACGACGGTCACGCGCTTCTGCGCGAGCTCGTTGCAGACCACGCGGATGGCCGCGCATGCCATTACTGTGGGCGAGGGCGAGGTGTTCCTGTCCGTGGGAATCGAGATGGTGTCGAGATTCGTCAATGGCATGCCCGACACGGCCGAGAACCGAAACCAGCGGCTCGCACCGGGCAACCCCGAGTCACTCCCGGATGTCTACGTCGCAATGGGACAGACGGCCGAGAACGTGTCCCGCCGCGAGGGGATCTCGCGGGAGGAGCAGGACCGGTTTGCGCTGCGCAGCCACGAGCGCGCCGTGGCGGCGCAGGACAGCGGCTTCTTCGACCGCGAGATCATTCCTGTGCCGCTCGATGACGACGCGCTCATGACCAGTGACGACGGCCCGCGGCGCGGGACGAGCATCGACAAGCTGGCGGCGCTCGCCCCCGTCTTCCGCGAGGACGGAACGGTCACCGCCGGCAACTCTTGTCCGCTCAACGACGGTGCCGCCGCAGTCGTTGTCATGAGTGACTCTCGTGCACGCGACCTGGGTATCACTCCGCTGGCCCGCATCGTCAGTACCGGGCTCGGATCCCTGGATCCCGAGTACATGGGACTGGGGCCGATTACTGCGAGCAGGCAGGCGCTCGCCCGCGCCGGCATGACCATTGACGACATCGATGTGGTCGAGCTCAACGAGGCGTTCGCCGCCCAGGTCATCCCGTCCGCGCGAGGGATCGGCATCGACCCGTGGGATGAGCGATTCAACCCGCACGGCGGGGCAATCGCGCTCGGTCACCCGTTCGGCATGACCGGGGCCCGCATCCTCACCACGCTGCTCAACGACCTGCGCACCATCGACAAGTCTATCGGCCTCGAGACGATGTGCGTGGGTGGCGGCATGGGGATGGCGATGATCGTGGAGCGGCTGAGTTAAATGGCATGAGTCAGCGCGAGATTGGGTGGTCGTCTCTTTCGACAGCGCGCGTCGCAGCGGGGTCGCCACCACGGCCTCGAAGTATGAACGCAAGAAGGACCGCGATCATCGCGTCAGCTCGCCGATGCGCTGCACGCCGATCCGCTGCAGCTCCGTCTCCGGCACCTGCGTGACGAGCGGCTCGCGGACGCGGTGCGCGCGGCTGCGGACCGTTTCGAGTGGGGTCGCGCGTCAAACGAACGTGGTCGTGGTGCAGGCATCGCGGCCGGATCCGAGAAGGGCGGCCGTGTCGCAACGTGCGTGCAGGTCCGCGTCGACGGCGCCCGGCTCGACATCCTGCGCGTCGTGACGGCCTTCGAATGCGGCGCGATCGTCGACCTGAGTTCGGAACGCGCGATTTTCAGTTGGCCGACGAGAGAGGATTCGAACCTCTGATTAGCTGAGCCAGAGGTATGCCATCTATCTCCAGCCCCCGCGCGACGGGCGTGCTGAACTCCGGAGGGTCGGCTGACCCGACGACCCCGCTCGTATGCATCGACTGATCCATTCACGGGGCGGTCACCGGCCGCTCAGGATGGCCCACTCCGCAACTCCGTGGCTCGATCTACGGGCACGCCCGCCCGGCCCTCGCGCGGCTGAGCACTCAGCTCGACGCGACGATGGTGGTCCGAGTGATGTCAGGGTCCGTGAAGACGTCGAGATCCTCCCGGCTCTGCGTGGAGAACCCTGAGACGATTGCACCCTCTGGCCCCGCCCGGAACCAGTGCAGCGGGTGGGCAGGACAAGTTGTTGCTGCCCCGGCCCGAGGACGAGAGTGCGGCTTGCTCCGAGTGGAGTAGGAGACGCCGCGTGCGGAGCGCTGTCACAACCGGGGCTGCTGCCTTGTCGTATTGGGTGTCGGTAGCACTCGAACAAGGAGTAGACCATGAGGGTGTATGTGGCAGGAGCGACGGGAGCGATTGGTCAGCAACTCGTGCCGCGCCTGGTTGCCGCGGGGCATGAGGTGTATGGCATGACGCGCAGCGGCTCGAAGCAGGCGATGCTCCGCGAGCTGGGCGCTGAGCCAGTGGTCGCGGACGCGCTTGACCCCGACCAGGTCGCGGAAGCGGTGGGCCGCGCACAGCCGGACATGATCGTCCACCAGCTGACCTCGATTCCACAGCGGTTGGACCTGCGCCACTTCGATCGAGACTTCGCGCTCACCAGCCGCCTGCGGACTGAGGGGACGGACTACCTGCTCTCGGCCGGGCAGGCTATGGGAGTACAGCGGTTTGTGGCTCAGAGCTACTTTGGTGCCTATGCGCGCACTGGCGCAGCCGTCAAGACCGAGGAGGACCCACTCGATCCAACGCCGGTGCGGGATATGCGCGGGGTTGCGGCTGCGATCCGCCACCTGGAGCATGCGGTTCTCGGTGCGCGGTGGACAGAGGGGATCGTGCTGCGCTACGGCGCGTTCTACGGGCCGGGCACGTCGCTGGCGCCGGGCGCAGCGCAGGTCGAGATGATCCGCAGGCACAAGTTTCCGATCGTCGGTGACGGTGGCGGCGTGTGGTCGTTCGTGCACGTCGCCGACGCGGCAGACGCGACGGTGGCGGCCGTCGAACATGGCCGTCGCGGTGTCTACAACGTTGTCGACGACGACCCCGCCCCGGTAGCCGAATGGCTGCCGGCGCTGGCTCAACAGCTGGGCGCCAAGCCACCCATGCGCGTGCCGCGGATCGCCGGCCGGCTATTCGCCGGCGAGGTCGGCGTGGTGATGATGACCGAGCTGCGCGGTGCGTCCAATACCAAGGCAAAACGCGAGCTGGCCTGGCGCCCCGCGCATCCGAGCTGGCGGGAGGGTTTCGCAGCGGCATGACCGAGCGCGAGCAGCTGCTTGCTGAGCTGCGGCCGGTCGCGTTCGCGATCGCATACCGGATGCTCGGCAGCGTGTCGGAGGCGGAGGACGTGGTCCAGGAAGCGCTGATGCGGGTGCATCAGGCGCTCGATGACGGCGAGCACATCGTGTCGCCCCGCGCGTACATCGCCACGATCACCACCCGGCTGGCGATCAACGAGTTGCACTCCGCGCGCGCCCGTCGCGAGCACTACGTCGGCGAATGGCTGCCGGAGCCGATCATCACCGACAGCCGCGACGATCCGGCCTGGCATGCTGAGCAGGCCGAATCGCTGTCGCTGGCGATGCTCGTGCTGCTGGAGTCCCTCTCACCGGAACAGCGGGCCGTGCTGCTGCTTCGCGATGTGTTTGACTACGGGTACCCGGAGATCGCGGCGATCGTCGGGAAGAGCGAGGACAACGTGCGCCAGCTCGCCACCCGCGCGAGACGCCACGTCGAGCAACGCCGGCCCCGTTACACGACGACCCGCGAGCAGCGCGACGCGCTGGCACGACGGTTCTTCGCCGCCGTCGAGCAGGGTGATCTCGCCGGTCTCGAGGCCCTGCTCGCCCACGATGTGGCGCTGACCGGCGATGGTGGCGGCAAGGCACCGGCGCTCGCGCGATCGCTGAGCGGGCGCAACCGTGTCGCCCGCATTCTGATCAACTGGGTCCGCCTTGGAGCCCGCCTTCCCGGCGTGTCGTTGCGCTCCGCCGAGGTGAACGGCGGCGCGGGAGCGCTGATTCTCGACGGACAGCAGCGGCTGCTCGGCGTGCTGTCGATCGATATCGACGGCAGCGAGGTCACTGCCATTCGCTCGATCGTCAATCCCGACAAGCTGTCACACCTCGGGCCGGTCGGCGACCTCCGATCGCTTATGCCCGGGTGACTGCCCTGCAAGACTCCTTGTCCCCAGCTTGGGGAGGCAACTCAGCGGACACACCTCCCCCGGCGAATGGGGAACGGCGGCTGAGCCGGCTACGCCAGCGGGATGTGCTGCGGGAGCACCCCGAGGGCGCCTACCGCCGGGGCGGGTGAGATGTTAGTGCGGCTTGTGAACGCAGGTGTGAGTAACCAGGTCGCTCCTGTTCCGGGTAGTCGTTATTCCACCCGACCAGACGATCGTCGGGGAGCCACACTCTCTGGCCACGATGGGGCGGTCCCAGCTGGGTGGTTGCGATGGCCCTGCGGTGGTGGTCATGGAGCACCTATGGTGAAAATGCTCCATCGGCCTGGAGTCCGAATGCCCGCCCCAGAATGGCCAAGAATGGCGTTGTCCATCGAGCCGTAGAATCCCTGAGAATCGAGTTCAGGAGGGGCGTCGTCGGGGGCTGGAGCCCAAGGTGAGGATTGAACTCACGGCCTACGCCTTACCAAGGCGTTGCTCTACCACTGAGCTACTTGGGCACGCCGGGCGATGGTACCAAGCGTCACGCCGCGATCAGGTGCGGGGCAATGAGGCGAGCCACGCGATCGCAAAGAACGCCGTCGCCACAGCCAGCGCGGGAAATGGCCTCCGCGACCGGGTGACGGTCACCGCAACAATCCCCACGGCGAGTACCGCGAGGCCGCCCCAGAACACCCAGCCACCCTGACCGAGCGGTCCCGCAACGAGCGCGGCGATCACGCCGGCGGTAGCCAGCCCGATCGGGCCGAACCACCGTGAAACCCTCTCGCCCAAGATGACTGGAAGGCTGCGTCTGCCGGATCGACGGTCGCCGTCGATGTCGGGGAGTGCATTGGCGAAATGGAGCCCGATTGCAATCAGCGCGGTCAGCGGAACCAACAGGAGCAGCCGCGAGGGGATCGATCCCGCCGACGCGTAGCCCTCGAGCGGGAGGACCACCATCCCGGCCCACCAGGGCACCCACGAGAGGGGCGTCCGGCGCAAGCCGAGGTCGTACGCGAGACCGGCGCCGAGCGCGAGCGCGTCGAATCCGAGCGTTTCGACGTTGATCGTGGCGGCGATCGCCAGTCCGATCGCGCCGAGCACGACACCCGCGCGCATCGCCGTCGATCGCCGGATGACGCCACGAACCAACGGCTTGTAAGGCTTTGCGGCCTTGTCCTCGGGCAGATCGACCACGTCGTTGATCACCCCGATGCAGAACTGGACCGGAAGCATCGCGCCGATCAACTGGAGGATTCGAATCGCGTCCGGGACGCGCTGCTCCGCAAGACCTGCGATTGCGATCAGGACCGCGGTGACCAGCACCGATGGGCCCGGATGGGCCAAAAAGACGAGCGATTGCACCGCTCCGTCCGGCTCGCGCTCGTCCCACCACACGGGGCGGGTGGCCCTATTCCTTGGGCGGATCGGAGTCGGAATCGGCAGCGCCGGGCTCGTCCTCACCGAGCTCATGGCTCGGGTTCGCGGCCGTCTCAGCGGCCTCACGTGCCGCGGTGAGCGAGCCGTACCCGGCCGCCTCCTCGGCCGCGACCTCGGCCGCGAGGAAACGGTCGTGCACGGCGTCCTCGAAGCGGCGAAGCCGGCTCTTTTCGTGCTCGGGAGGGTTCTCGGGCGGTGGCGTCTCGGTCATCTGCTCACTCATGGGCGCTTGGCCGCCTTCGCATCGCGGCCGGAATCGCAGTATGGGCGATCGCAGAGCGAAGCCATGCGCTGATGAAATCGCATGAAGGCTTCAGAGAAGCCGTTGCTCGATCTCACCTGACAGGTTTTCCACCCCGGGGACCAAAGCGTTATGAAGAAACATATCACGGAATCGGGGAGGCGTCAAGAAGTTTGTTGGCTTTTGACGTGGGTCAGCAAATCAGACCAAGTCGAGAGTCCAGAGACTCCGTCGACACGCTCAGTCGAGGTCGACGAGTCCCTCGGCGACCGTCCGGTCGCGGCCCTTTGCCTTCGCCTGGACGAGGCAATCGTCGGCGCGCTCGACGAGGTCGTCGATCGTCTCCGTCCCCTCAAAGGACACCAGGCCGGCCGAAAATGAGTGTCCTTCCGGCGTTTCCTCGCGCAGCCGCCAGCACAGTTGCACTGCGCTCACGGTCGTGCAGTTGACAAGCACGATCCCGAACTCATCCTCTCCCCAGCGGCCCATGAGATCCTCGGCGCGGAGCACGTCTCGCCAGCGCGCCGTGGCGTCGCGAAGGAACGCCTCCTCGGCCATGTGGCCTTCGGCGCCGTCGCGATCAGTGCCGTGATCGAATGCGATGAGCGCAAAGCAGAGCGGGTGTTTGCTGCGCTTCGCGTGGGCCACGTGACGTGCCGCCTCGGCGAGAAACGAAGAGCGATCCGGCAGGTTGTCGAGGCTGTAGCCGATCGAGCCGACGCTCAACGAGGCCATGTCCTCGCGATCCTCGACGCCGAACACTGCGAGGTCAGCCTCGGAGAGTTCATCCGCGAGGTCGTTCACGGCTGTCATCGGCCGGGTGCTGGGAGATCGGTGGCTGGGTGCGCGGCGAGTACGAAAGACGTCATGGGACAAGTCTGGTGAGGTCACATAGCGGGACACCATCCACTCGTGTCACGGCCCTGTATCGGCTACCCACGCGGAGCGAGTCGCAATGCCGCGCGATCGCGCTTCGGTGCACGCGCCGAGTCCCGCAAACGCGCGGCCAACGTCCGCAACGACCCGCGCAGCTCGGGCGGCCGCAACACCACGAGGTCGCACTCGAGACCGGCGAGGAACACCGCCGCCCAGTCGAAGTCGTCCGCGCTGAACCGCAGCACGGTGCCGCCGTCGGAGGTCTCCAGGGTGCCGTCGGTGGGTGACACGCGTTTCCTCGCGTCCTCGAGGCTGAGATCGAGCAGGACCTCGCAGCGCGTGCCGTATACCGCCTCGCCGATCGCCTGCCGGAGGTAGCCGATGACGTCGAAATCCTCAGGACGGTCGAAGGTCTGGTCGGTCCCCTCGGTCTCCAGCATCCGATCGAGCCGGAAGGTTCGAAGCGCGTCTCGGAAGCGATCGAAGCACACCAGGTACCAGTGGCCGCTCTGGAACGCGACGCCGTACGGGTCGACGACTCGCTCGGTCGTCTCCCCCGCCGCCGACCGGTACGTGAGGCGTACCCCGATGCGATCCCGCGCCGCGGTGCTCAGAAGGAGGATGGTCGCCGCATCCGCGTGATCCCTCCCGGCCGGCGAGAGCCCGAGGCTGACGAAGTCCTGCATCGCCTGCACCTGGACGCGCTGGGTCTCCGGGAGGAGCCGGTCGAGCTTGGCGAGCGCTCCCTGCACGGCAGTCCCCGACGCCGACAGCCCAAGGCGCTGTGCTGCGAGGAGGCCGATGATCATCACCAGTGCTTCGTCGTTGCTGAGCATCAGCGGGGGGAGCTTGAACCCGCGCTGAAGCCGGTAGCCGCCGGCGGGGCCGCGCTCGGTCTCCACGGGAATACCCATCTCCTGCAGTCCGGTGATGTACCGGCGAACGGTCCTCGGCGTGACCTCGAGGCGGCTGGCGATCTCCTCGGCGTTGAGCTGCCGGTAGACCTGGAGCAGCTCGATCAGGGTGAGCAGCCGCCCGACGGACAAATCCATGTTCGTCATCATATAGGACGGATACTGTCCTTATTGCCCTGTAGCATCACGGCCATGATGAACTGGAACGCGCTGCACGATCTCGCCCGGGAGCGAAGCCGCGACATGATCAACGACGCCAGCCATAGCCGGCGGCACCTGGCCCGCGAGCAGGACCTGCCGGCGTCGGAGGTGGCGTACCTCTACGGTCGATCCGCTCGGCTGATCGACGCTCGGGTCCGTGCGCAAGCACACCCCCGCGTCACGGCATCGGCGCTCGACCCGTCCTGACGGCGAGGGTCGCGGCGGCACCGATGTGCCGCGACCCTCGGCCTGCCGATCCTGAGGGATCATGCTCAGCGTCGTGAGGATCGAGGCCGTCGTCACCGATCTCGATGGCACTGTCGTTCGCTCCGACTTCTCCATCTCCCCGGCAACCCTCGAGGCGTTGGACCTCGTCCGGTCCGCCGGGATCGCGTTCGTCATCGCGACGGCGAGAACGCCTCAGGGACTCGAGCACTTCCAGGAGCTTGCCGGGCGCACAGCGATGGCGGTCTGCTGCTCGGGTGCGATCGGCTGGCGATCACACCCCAAGACGATGGCATGGATGGAAGAGTTGCCACCAACAGCGACCCGCCGCGTCGTCGAGATCGCTCTCGGCGAAGATGCCGGCGTGGCGAGCTTCGACGGCGCGCTCTGGCGCATGACCGGGGAGTACTGGCGGCTGAGCCCCACGCAGCCGCACGGGCCCACACGCGTCGTCGTCGATAGCGCGGTCGTGGCCGAGACGGCGTGCTGCACCATGGCGATGCGACACGCCAACGGCGATCTGCGCCACATCGCCGAACTCGTTGCGGCAGAAGCGGATTCGGCCGCGCTGAGTCATGTCGGGCGGTCGACCGTCCTGGACGTCACCGCTCGGGGCGTGGACAAGGGCACCGGGACATGTCGTGCGCTGCGCGCGCTCGGGATCGACGCGACCGCCGCGATCAGCTTCGGCGACATGCCCAATGACCTGGCCATGTTCCGCGTGACCGGCCGGAGCTATGCCGTGGGCGACAGCGACGAGGATGTCATGCGTACTGCTAATGAGGTGCTCCCGAGCGTCGAGGACGATGGCTTCGCTCGCAAGATCAGCGAGCTTGCCGCCGCGAACTGGACGATCGAGGACGCCGACCCTGCGGCGCTTCCCACCGGTTAGACCCTCAGGCACGGCCTTCGCAAAGGGCCTACCATCTGGCTGCTATGGGAACCATCGGCGGGCATCTTCCAGAGATGTTGGTCATGCTCGCGATACTGGCTGCGATCATCGCCATCATCATCGTCGGGGTCAGCCGTTATCACGAGCATCTCCACCGACGCATGTGAGTGCCGCGAGCGTCGGCGTGTGGTTCGAGGACCAGCTGAATCAGCTGGAGGCTCGAAAGATGCGCGGGCGCAACCAGCTTCCCGCCTCCATCGCGAAGGCGTACTGGCATAACGACGCATTCGCTCGAGACTCAGCTCGGCTTGAAAGCCTCGGGTACACGGTGGAGTCCGAAGCCGACAACGAGCCGTTCGTCAGCGCGACATACCCGGCGAATACCGGAGGCGGGTTGGGTCAGCTGAGCCGGACTGTCACTCGGCGGGTCCCTTCGATCCATGTCACCTATCGACGGGGGCAGTCGACCCGCTGATCCGATCGCGCACGTTCCTCAGACGCGCGCCGTCCCCTTCGCCTCGAACGCCATCGCGCGCTGCAGGGCGGCGGCGCGGAGCTCGTCCGGGATCTCGACCGGTCCGCCGATACTGCCCGCTCTGATGCCGGCCTGCGCGGCTTCCTCGACGATGCCGCCGACCATGATCGCGAGGTCAGGGGTTCGGTGGAACACGAGCACACCGTGGTTGGCCAGCAGCACCGCCGGCACGCCGGGCGTGACCGCCGCGCGGATGTTGGCCACGGCCTGCTCGGACCCTCGGGGTCCGTACCCGGCAACCGGCACGCCGGTCGGGAGACCGAACATCGCCAGGGCTTCAACCCAGCAGCCGATCGGGCGATGGGCCACCGCATGCGCGGTCGCGAAAGGCGAGTGCGTATGTAGCACGCAGCCGACATCCGGGTTGTCCGCGTACATGGCCTCGGCGCACCGCACACGAGATGGGGCCCGACCACGGACACCCTGGATCGGGACGCCCATCGCGACCCGATCACCGATAACCACGCTCCAACTGCCGGAGCCGATGGGGAGATTCGAACTCCCGACCAACCGCTTACAAGGCGGTTGCTCTACCCCTGAGCTACATCGGCTGGGCTCCCGGATTCTCCCATGGGGACCCCTCAAGGTTGCCCAAATTCGCGCCGCTGCGGTAATGTCAAACTTGGTCGAATGCCAAAAGCGAGCACCGTCACGGCGCCGGCAGGCAACCACCTGCTGGAGGCGCTGCCAGACGAGGAGCGCGACGCGCTCATGCAGCATCTTCGCCCTGGGCATCTCAGCGTGAAGACGGTCATCTTCGATCCCGGGCAGCCCATCCCGTACGTCCACTTCCCGGTCGACGGGGTGATCTCGCTGGTCACGCCGCTCGCCGACGGGAACATCGTCGAGGTGGCGACCATCGGCAACGAGGGGATCGTCGGGGTGCCGCTTGTCCCGGGAGGATCGCTCGCCGTCCGCGCCATCTCACAGGTCGCTGGACGGACGCTGCGCATCGAAGCCGGCGAGTTCGCCAAGGGACTCGAGCGGCTACCCGCATTCCGCGACCTGGTGCAGAACTACGTGCAGGCGCTCTTCGGGCAGATCTCGCAGGCGGCCGCATGCAACCGGCTGCATTCCAACGAGGAACGGCTGAGCCGCTGGCTGCTGATGAGCCACGACCGTGTCGGCACCGACACCTTCCCGATCACGCACGAATTCCTCGGCCAGATGCTCGGATCCCGCCGGGCCACGGTCACGCTCTCGGCGGGGCTCCTTCAGTCCGCGGGACTGATCCGCTACCACCGGGGCCGGGTCACCATCGTGGATCGGGAGGGCCTCGAGTCGGTCTCGTGCGAGTGCTACGGGATCATCAAGGCGGCGCTCGACCGGGTGGTCGCCTCCGAGGGCTGAGCCCTCAGGGACGCAGGTCTTCGCGCAGCTCGCCGGCGGCGGCGCGCCCGCCCTCGAACAGCCGGGCCACGGCCTGCTGCACCCCGACCGACATCGACGGGTAGGCGTGCACCGCCTGGGCCAGCCGCCCGCTGAACGCGTGCACCTGCATCCCGACCACGAACTCGTGGATCAGCTCCCCGGCGCCGGGTCCGGCGATGTGGGCGCCGAGGATGGTCCCGCCGCCCGCGTGACCGATTACGGGTCTACCACCGGTGACGACCTTGATCAGGCCCCTCGTGCGACGGGCGATCACGGCGCGATCGACGGCCGTGAACGGGAGCGTCACCACGCGCACGCCGTCGCCGTGCGCTCGCCGCGCCTCGGGTTCGGTGAGACCGACATGGGCGATCTCCGGGTCGGTGAAGATCACCCACGGGATCACTCGATATGAAGCCGCCTGCTGACGGTCGAACGCATTGTTCGCGGCCAACCGCCCCTGGTATGCGGCGACGTGGGTGAAGGGCAGCGTCCCGGTCACGTCGCCGGCCGCGAAGATGCCACGCACCGATGTGCGCAGATGCGCATCTACGACGATGCCGCGCTCCCCCACCCGCACGCCGATGGTTTCGAGACCGAGGCCCTCAGTACGCGCCTTACGGCCGGTGGCAACCAGGATCTGATCACCGACGAGCAGGCGCTCGTCCGCGCCGTCGCGGACCCTCAGCTCGACGCCACCGTGTGCGCGTGCGATGCGTACCGGCTGCACGCCAAGATGAAAGCGAATGCCCTCCGACTCGAGGATGTCGCGCATGACGGTCGCAATCTCCGGGTCCTCGCGTGGAAGAAACGCCTCCTCCACGTCGATGACCTCCACATCAGTCCCCAACCGGGCAAACGCCTGCGCGAGCTCGAGTCCAACTGCGCCGGCACCAAGGACCAGCAGACGGCGCGGCTGCTCGCGCAGCTCGAAGATGATCTCGTTGGTGAAGTACGGCACCCCGTCCAGGCCGTCGATCGCCGGGATCGCCGGCCTGCTTCCCGTGCACACCACAAAGTGCTCTGCGCTGAAACGATCGTCGCCGACGGCGAGGGTATGCGCATCAACGAAAGCGGCGCGCCCGCGGCGCACGACGACGCCGGCGGCCTCGAGATGCGACTCGTCCTCGTACCGCGCGATGTCGTTGATGACGCCGTGCACATGGTCCATGACCGCGGCGAAATCGACGCTCACGTCACCGACGCGGATTCCGAAGCGATCGGCGTTCGCCGCGGTGTGCCGCACCGATGCCGCCTCGATGAGCGCCTTCGACGGCACGCAGCCGTCCCACGTGCACTCCCCTCCCAGCGGCCCGTCGCTGACCAGGAGCACGCACCGTCGCTTCTGCGCCGCGGCCTGCGCCGCGACCAGCCCCGCCGTCCCTCCGCCGATGACGGCAAGGTCAAAGGCGCCGGTCACGCCGGGTCCGGTCCTCCCGCGAACACCAGGCACGCGTTGTGGCCTCCGAAACCGAACGAAGTGGTCATGGCTATTCGCGCACCCACCGCGCGGCCGGTGTTGGGCACGTAATCGAGATCGCACTCCGGGTCGGGGTTATCGAGGTTCACGGTCGGCGGAAGGAACCCGTCGCGCATCGCGAGGATGGTGACCATCGCCTCGAACGCTCCGGCGGCACCGAGCATGTGCCCGGTCATCGACTTGGTCGACGAGATCGGCACCTTGTATGCGAAGTCGCCGAACACCTGCTTGAGCGCACGGGTCTCGGCGAGGTCATTGAGCGGCGTCCCGGTGCCGTGGGCGTTGATGTACTCGATGTCCTCGGGACGCTTGCCGGCGCGCTCGAGCGCGCGACGCACGCAGCGCACCGCGCCGTGACCGCTGGGCTCCGGCGCGGTGATGTGATACGCATCCGCGGCGGCCGCGTAGCCGAGCAGCTCCGCGTAGATGGTCGCGCCGCGTGCGAGCGCGTGCTCGCGCTCCTCGAGGATGAGTACCGCCGATCCCTCGGCCGCCACGAAGCCATCGCGGTCGCGCTCGAACGGCCGCGACGCATGCGCGGCATCGTCGTTGCGCGTCGAGAGGGCGCGCGCGGCGGCGAACATGGCGATGCCGGTCGACGTGATCCCCGCCTCGGTACCGCCGGCGAGTACGGCCACGGCATCGCCCTGGCGGATCCAATTGGCCGCCTGGCCGATCGCGTCCGCCCCCGAGGCGCAGGCGCTGACCACGGCCATGTTCGGCCCTCGGGCGCCGAGGTCGATCGAGACCATGCCCGGCGCCATGTCGACGAGAGCCATCGCCGCTGCGAACGGCGACACCCGGCGCGCGCCCTCGGCGTCGAGGATGCGGGTGGTGTTCTCGATCACTTCGAGGCCGCCGATCCCCGAGGCGATCAGGACGCCGACGTCGGTCGAAGCGGCGGCGATGTCGAGACCGGAGTGCTGCACCGCTTCGCGCGCTGCCGCCATGGCGAACTGCACGTGGGGCGTGCTCCGGCGCGCCTCCTTGTTGCCGAAGATCGCGGCCGCGTCGAATCCCTTGACCTCGCCGGCGATCCGGACGGGGAGGCGCGACGCATCGAAGTGCGTGATCGGGGCGGTACCACTCCGACCAGCCCTGAGTGCCTCCCAGCTCTCGGGCACGCTGTTGCCGACCGGCGAGACGGTGCCCATGCCGGTGACCACGACGCGGCGTGAGCTGGACTCAGCCATGGTGGCGCCGCGCCCGCGAGTCCCAGGCACCGGTTCGACCGGCCTCGCGCAACGCGGCCCGGCGGATGCGGGTTGTCGCAGTCTTGGGAAGCTCGTCCTCGATCCGGATGAAGCGCGGGACCATGAATCTCGGCAGCTCGCCGGAGAGATGGGCGTGCAGGTCTGCCGGCGTCAGTGACGAGGGTTCGACGAGGACCACACAGAGCAGGATCTCATCCTCGACACCGTCATCGGCAGGCACGCCGATCGCAGCGGCTTCGCGAACCGCCGGATGCTGGAGCGCGACCGCCTCGACCTCCGCCGGAGCGATCGTCTCGCCACGCCGCCGGATTGCGTCGCGAAGGCGCCCGTGGAAGGTGAGGACACCGTCCTCACGCCGCGACAGCAGGTCGCCGGTCCGGTACCAGCCGTCGCCGGTCACGTCCGGCGCGCTGATGCCGGTCTCCGCGTACCCCTCGAAGATGACATGCGGCTCGAAGGGCCGGATACACAGTTCGCCCGGCTGTCCCGTCGTTGCCTCCACGCCGCTTGCGCCCAGGATCCGGGCCTCGAAGCGATCGCAGGGAACGCCCACGGTGCCGGGCACGGGGCCGCCGGGGTCCGCGTGGGTCCAGCAGGACGCGGTCTCGGTTTGACCCCAGACGTCCTCGAGGGTCACGCCGAAACGGCGCTCGAATGCGTCCCATAGGCCGGCCGGCGTCGCGCTGCCCATCGCTCGAGTGACCTGGTTGTCCGCGTCGTTGCGCCGCGGCGCGCGGGACATGAGCGTGCTGATGATGGTTCCCACGTAAGGAAAGAAGACCGCGCCAACCGATCGGTTCCGCGCCCAGAAGCGCAAGGGTTCGAAGCGCCGGTCGACCACTGTGCGTCCACCGCTCAGGATGGTCCCGAGCAGCGTGCCCTGGGCGGTGACATGGAACAGCGGGAGGCACGTGTAGACGGTCTCGCCGCGATCGATGCGCACCAGCTCGTCGCCGTAGCAGACCGCGTGCAGCGTCTCAGCGTTCCGGCTCCAGAGGACGCCCTTGGACTCGCCGGTCGTCCCGGAGGTGAACATCAGCCGGGCCGGCGCGGCGGGGTCGAGCGCCGGTGGTGGCGGAGGCTCGATACTCGCGGCGGCGACGGCCTGGTCGAAGCTCGCGAACCCGGATGGCACCCGGGTGCCGGTGACGAAGGTGAGCGGTGGATTCGGGATGGCGCGCAGCGCGGTGCGCGCGAGACCCGCGAGCGTCCCCTCGCAGACGAGCACTTGCCCGCGCGCACGGAAGACCACGTGCTCGAGTGGGTCGCCGCTCAGGGATGCGTTGAGCGGCGCGAAGACCGCTCCGATCTTCATGCACGCGAACCACGTGGCCACAAGCGCCGCGCTGTTGTGGCAGAGCGTCATGACCACGCTCCCCTCCCGCACCCCACGCTCGAGCAGCGCGTTGGCAGTCGCGTTCGCGAGCCGATCGACCTCACCGAAGCTGAGCGTCGCGTCGGGCAGGACAAGGCACTCCTGATTGCGATACGCGACGGCGGCAGCCGCGAGTCGCTCGGTGAGCGGCATGAGAGTCGTCGGTGCGCCTGGCATCGTCCGGATCAGTCTGCGGGAGCGGCGGCGAAGAGCGTCGACCGAGACAGGTTCGCGCGAAGTCGAGGAATCAGCAGCAGCGTCATGCCCGCCGCGATGGTGATCCCCGCGGCGTAGATGCACAGGTCGAAGGGCGGCGCGGGGATCGGAGACACCGTGCCCTTGATGATGTACGCCATGACCACGATCGCCGCCAGCAACCCGGCGACACGCACCACGCCCGCCTGCCCCCGCCGTATCGACCAGGCCAGTGCCGCGACCGAGGTGAGGAGGTACGCGATGATGATCAGGTCGGCGCCATACGTGGCCAGGTAGAAGAACGCATCGATGGGCGTCGTCCCATTGAGCATGAAGGGCACGACCGCAACGAGGCTCACGACACCGACAACCGCGAGCGCGCCCACCGGCGACCGCTCGCGCCGGTTCACCGCCGACAGCCAGCGCGGCCCGATACCGTCGCGTGCCAGTGCGTAGAGCAGACGGTTTGCGCCGTTGACGGTGGCGAGTTGCGCGCCGATGCCGCTGATCAACGCGGCGACGTTGATGATCGTGCCCATCGCCGGGGTCACGTACCGGCCGGCGATGTCGACCAGCGGCACCGACTGACTCGCAAGTGCCGTGGCGCTGGGGTACGCGATGGTCTCCACCCACGACATGACCACGTAGATGGCGCCGGAGACGAGCAGTGCGGCGATCATCGATACCGGGATCACGCGCCGGGGTCGCGACGTCTCCTCCCCGAGCGTGGCCGACACCTCGAAGCCGGAGAATCCCGTGAAGGCGAAGATGACTCCGAGACCGAGGGTCGCGATGGGCAGTCCGTTGAGCGTGAAGGGCGAGGCCGACACGGCGTGCGCGCCCGATCCTCCCTTGAGCAGCACCACCACGGCGACGATCAGCACGAGCACGATCGCGACGCCCTCGAGACCGAAGATGAGCATGGTGGACAGCCAGATCCGGCGATATGCAAGCACGAGCGCCAGCGCCCAGAAGAGCAGCGCGAACCCCGGCCATGCGATCGCCACGTGCGCCGACATCGCCAGGCTCTCCAGGAAATTCGCGTTGCTCGCGTAGATCGACGACGAGTACGCGATGTACACGCCGAGCAGCATCCATGCGGAGATGAACCCGTAGCCGTAGCCGAGCGCTCTGCCGTTGAAGGCGAACACCGATCCCGCTGACGCGAAGTCGGCGGCGAGCACGATGAACGCATACGACACGAGGAGCATCGCGAGCAGCGCCAGCAGAAATGCGAGCGGGCCGGCCTCACCGACGATCGCCGCCATCAGCGCCGGAAGAAACGTGACACCGGCGGTCGGTGCCTGAATGCCAACCGCGCTTGCGGTCGCTCCCGCGTAGCGCACGCTGCCGGCCCGCAGCGACGGCGAGTCCAGCATGGTCCGGTTAGCCTAGCGATCCTCGCCGCGCCGGAGGCGTTCGAGCCGGCGCCGGATCTCGGGGTCGAGGCCGTCCTCGAGCCGGCTGCTGCGCTTGCTGTCGTCGCGCATCCGGCGGGTCTCGACATTGACCGTGCCGGCGACCCGGGCGACCTCCGCCTGGAGGGCCCGCGCTCCCATGGTGGCGACACCCATCGCTCCGACGACGTCGCGTTCGAGGCGGTCGTCGGTGGCGACCACGACATCGGCGCCCTCGCCGCGCTGCGACGCCTTGTACGCAGCGCGTTCGATGACATGGTCCGCGGTCGACCGTTTGGAACCGAAGATCACCGTGACCCCGTCGAGCTTCTCCGTCGACGGGATGGCGCCCGGACGCGCGTGCGCATCGAAGACGACGGTCACCGCGACACCGGTCTGCGCCGCATACTCCCCCAGCGCGCTCACCAGCTGGCGGCGCGCGTCTTCGAGACCGCGGTCGCGCAGCGTCGCATGCAGCGACGGCCACGCGTGAATGATGTTGTAACCGTCGACGATCAGCGCTTGCATCGAGTGACGCCTCGTCTCAGCGCGGAGCGAAGCCGCGCTGCCGTTGCGCTTCGAAGAGCAGGACCGCGGCAGCCGCTCCGGCGTTGAGCGACTCGACGTGGCCCATCATCGGTATCGACACGAGCACATCGCAGTGCTCGCGGGTGAGGCGGCGCATGCCGGCTCCCTCGGCTCCAACGACGATCGCCGCGGGCCCCGAGAGATCGACCGTGTCGTATCGATCCCGCGCATCGGCGTCGAGGCCGACCCGCCACATCCCAGCCGCGCCGATCACCTCGAGCGCCTGCGCGAGGTTGGGGACGGTGACCATCGGCAGGTGCTCGGTGGCTCCTGCCGATGCCTTGACCGCCGCGGCGGTGAGCGGCGCCGCATGGTGGCGCGGCACCACGATGCCGTCGGCGCCGCATGCCTCCGCGCTGCGCGCGATGGCGCCGACGTTCTGCGGATCCTGGATGCCGTCGAGGACCACGAGCAGTGCCGGCGGGCGCGTCTGGTCGAGCAGGTCGTGCAGGTCGACCGCGGCGCGCGCGTGGAAATATCCGGCGACGCCCTGGTGATGCTCGGTGTGGGCGATGTCGTCGAGGCGCTGGCGGGACACCTCCTCCACCAGGATGTCTCGCGCTTCCGCGTGTTCGAGGATCTCGGTGAGCCGCGCCTCGGGGCGGATGGCGGCGGCGATGACGATCTTGCGTGCGGGGCGTCCCGCTCGCAGGGCCTCGAGCACGGGGTTGCGCCCGTAGAGGATGTCCACCGCGTCAGCCGCGGTGCGGCGAGGTCCGCTTCCAGCGCTGACCCTGGGGCGTGTCCTCGACCTCGATCCCGCGACCGGCGAGCTGCACGCGGAGATGGTCGGACTGCGCGAAGTCGCGAGCCGCGCGTGCGGCGGCGCGTTCATCGAGCCACCGCTGCTCCTCCGCATCGGGAGCGGCCTGACGATCGCGGGCGACCAGGGCGAGCACGCCGAGCACATCGTCGATGTCCGTGAGGAGATGCTGCAGCGTGCGCTGCGTCTCCGCGCTGACTGCTCCACTGTCGAGCACGCGGTTGACGTCACGCAGCCCCGAGAACACGATGCCCATCGCCTCGGGGAGGTTGAGGTCGTCGTCCATCGCTTCGTCGAACCCGATGCGCATCCCACGCACGGACGCGAGGACGGCTTCATCGCGCGAGTTGCCGTTCTCCTCGGCGGTGTGGAGTCCGTCGACGCGGGTCTGAAAGTCGACAAGTCGCTGCACCGCGATGGTGCTGTCGGCGAGCAGGTCGTCTGAATAATCGAGCGGCTTGCGATAGTGGGTCCGCGCCGCGAGCAGGTAGCGGAGCGCCGCGGGACTCGCTCCCTCCTCGAGGACGTCGGGCACGGTGGCGAAGTTGCCGACACGCTTGGCCATCTTCTCGCCGCTGACACGCAGGTGCTGGCTGTGGCACCAGATGCGCACGAACCGCTTGCCGGTTGCGGCTTCGGACTGGGCGATCTCATTCTCGTGGTGCGGAAAGATGTTGTCGACGCCGCCGCAGTGGATGTCGAAGCTCTCGCCGAGCAGCGTCATGCTCATCGCCGAGCACTCGATGTGCCAGCCCGGGTGACCCCTGCCGATACGCGTGTCCCAGCCGATCTCGTCGGGTCCGACGGCCTTCCA